>MRWG01002433.1_pt1 | contig 23963 bp, 24 predicted proteins | sample 1013341 | NCBI WGS metagenome assembly MRWG01 (sample SAMN06117577, study PRJNA244670) | biofilm metagenome | biome: Water; feature: Cathode Biofilm; material: Biofilm; isolation source: microbial consortium enriched at the cathode of a solar microbial fuel cell | place: USA: District of Columbia ... | reverse complement strand
TTCACATAGCGTGAGACATTCATGTCGCGCACCCGGTTGATGGCCTGCGAGAGCTGACGGGCGGGCAGACCGGCCCGGCGAGCCAGCCTTGAGAGGTTGAGCGTGTCGTCGCGATGAAGGTGCTGTGCCATCATCAGGGCGTCGACTCGCGCGACGATTTCCGCGTCTTCGGAGGTGGCGGTCTGGGCCGCGGGTTCCGGCTCGGTGTTTGTCTCCGTCTGGGCATGGCCTGCCGTGCGGGCGGCAAGACCGATCAGCAGCAGGCTGACTATATTTGCGTTACTGACCAGAATGGCTGCATGGCTGCCGCCCGAGCGTTCGAAATCGAAAAGGATCACCAGATCGAACAGGGCGGACAGGCACAGGCAGAAGGCGGCCAGCCACAGGGCCCGGTGGGCAGCGGCAGCTTCGTCCAGACGGGCAAGTCCGAGGCCGTCCGGTCCGCGCCAGGCGATCCGTGCCAGGGCCACGGCATAGGCCAGGAACAGCAGCACCAGGGCACTATCCAGCAAGATAGGCGCCGCAAGCATCAGACCCAGAATGACGAGTGCGGCCAGTGGTGCCGCTGCCAGGCGAAACCGTCCGGGCGCGGCCTGATCGACGAGACCGCGAAAGCTCTCATAGGCAAGAGGGGGCAGCAGAGCAGCCAGCAGCGGCTGCACGAAGCGCAAAGCGTCGACGTTATATCCCCAGCGCAGGCCCAGGACGATGGATTGCAGGCAGCACAGGGCAATCAGCATCAGGAAGGTGCGTGTGGCTGTTGCTCCGCTGCTTTTCTTCAGAAACACAAAGACAAGCGCCAGAAGCAACGCGTTGACGAAGGGCAGGGGAACAAACAGCACGGGCAAGGCACCTCGATGGGGCGATGGCGGGGACCTTTATCGCGATCCGGCATGACTGAATCGTGAAAGAGGACGCTTTCCATCACGGCCTTAGCAAGAATTCGGTCATTGCTCCACTGACTGAAAGACCCCTCATGAAAATACAATCTCTTTTCTTGCCGCTGGTTCTCACGCTGGCCGTCACCACACCAGCCAAGGCCCAGGAACCGGTGGGTGTTCGCGAGATCTCGGTAAGTTCGAAAGCCAGAGGCGAGGATCTCACTGTTCTGGTCTGGTACCCGGCCAAGTCGGGCGGGGAAGCAGTGCTGATCGGCGATGACAGGATCTTCGAAGGCACGCCAGCATTGGCCGATGCCGCAAGGGCGGAAGGGATGTATCCGCTGATCGTGCTCTCGCACGGGTCGGGAGCGTCAGTCGAAAAGATGGCCTGGATCGCGAGCGAACTTGCCGGCGAAGGTTTTATTGTCGCCGGTGCAAATCACCCCGGCACCACCAGCGGCGATTCCACGCCGGAAGATACGCCGAAGCTCTGGCAAAGAACGGACGATCTCGCCACGGTGATCGATGAGTTGCTTGCCGATCCGGACTGGTCGGCGTCAATCGATCGAGGAAATATCGGGGCGCTCGGTTTTTCCCTTGGCGGCGCTGCCGTTCTGGAAAGCGTGGGTGCAACGGCAAGGCTGGAGGCTTATGTCGACTATTGCGACACCAATCCGCAGATGCCGGACTGCCAATGGTTCATGGGCGGCAGAGCCTTTGTCGACAGGGAGGAAATCAAGGTCGAGCCGCTTGATCTGCGGACGGTCGACAAGGCTCTTTTCGAACAAAAGAGCCATGATGCCCGGATCAAGTCTGTTATTGCTGTCGATCCGGCGCTGGCGGCTGCTTTTCAGGAGCAAAGCTTCGCGGGTGTCGGTGTGCCGCTGCATTTCCTCAATCTTGGCGTGGCAGGGCAGATCGATGTCGGTGTGCGTTCTGCGCATCTGGCCGCTGCTGCGCCAGACGCCGATCTGGATCACATCGAGGATGCCGTTCATTTCAGCTTCCTGCCCGTGTGCAAGGAAGACGCGATTGCCTTCATGAAATCCATCGGCGAGACGGACAGCCTGTGCACCGATGGTGGCGGCAGGTCTCGTGCCGAGCTGCACGATCAGATGGCCAAGATGATTGTCGAGGCTTTCCGGGCAGATTTGAAGGCGGCAAACTGACGGCCTGGCCGGGGACTCGATCGAGCTTTTTGCTCATGTGGACTGCAGCCTCCCGTGCTTTCGAGGGTGGGAGGCTGCCGGTCGTCTCAAGGTGTCAGGATGAAGCGCCCTGGCTGCGTTCGATCAGCTTCAGCACTGCCACAAGCACGATGCCGTAGAGAACATGGCCAACGAGGGCGACCCAGACGATGCCACTGAAGTTCAGGAAGAACGGCAGGCCGGCGACCGATGTGATGCCGCCGATGGCGAAGACCCAGAGACCGAAACCGTAAATTGCCGACGGCAGGAGCCAGTGGGTGTTGCCGACCACGCGCTGCCACAACGGCGCGAAGATGAACATCCAGCCGACAGGGTAGCCGATCAGTCCGACGGCGTAGAAATGGACGAAATATCCGCCGAAGTCACCGTTCGGAAGACCCAGGCTGCCAAGCAGGCTTTTGGCGAGGCCGTGCGGTGAAAGGGTCGCGAAACCCAAAGCCGGACTGATGATCTGGCCCCAGAGGTCGAACGCGTTGGTCGCAAAGAAGCCCGAGATGAACATCAGGCCGAGCGTATGAAAACTCAGGGCGGGCAGGGTGCCGGCAGTCTGGGCCTGGCTGGAAGTTGTATTCATGACGGGATCACTTTCCTGAGATTGTCTCTTCTGCTGGCAGATACTTGGCTCTGAATGCGATCACATGGAAATAAAATGGCGAGGGTCCTGCGTGACGAATTCGTGATGAAAAATTGACGCCTCGCAGCGGCTGTTTCCAATCTTTGGATAACGCGCGGGCGCTGTTGCTACACCTCCTCTTGCATGATCGGATGCGCCCTCTTTGCAACGCCGACAATGTGAGAATGCCGAAATGGATAAGTTGCCCGTCCGCCTCTATGCCGCTTTTGCTGCCGATGAGCGAGGCGGCAACATCGGCGGCGTTGTTTTTGAGGATACGCCGCTGTGGCCGGACGCGCGTCAGCGGATCGCGGCGGATATCGGTGCCCCGACGACGGGTTTTGTCCGCCAGAAGTCCGACAAGAGGATCGAGGTCCGCTTTCACTCGACCCGGGCGGAAATGGATATGTGCGGCCATGTTACCGTTGCGATTTTTGCGGCGTTGCTGGCCGACGGGCGGATTGGGCCTGGAAGCTATGTTCAGGAAACACCCGCGGGGGAAATCGGTGTTGATGTCGCCTCGGACGGTGCCATCACCATGCACCAGCCTTTGCCGAAGTTCGGATTGAACGAGGCAACCGCGGACGAGATAGCTCCGCTGCTCGGCATGGAACCGGCTGGTGTTCTCAGCGTTGCGGCGTCCTCGACAGCCCTTCGGCATGTTTTCATCGAAGTGGCAGATACCGATGCTCTGGCAGCCCTTCGTCCGGATGATGACGGGCTGCGCCGTTTCAGCCAGGAACGGTCGATCGACACGATGGGCATCTGGTGCCGGACAGGGCGTGGTCTGGGCAAGGCTAAGGTTCGCCTGCGGGATCTCTGCCACGGTGTCGGCGATCCGGAAGAGGCGGCGAGCGGTACCACCAACGGTGCGCTGGCCTGCCAATTGTTCCGGGCGCAAAAACTTCTGCCTGGCAATGGCGGACAGGCGGTCCTGGTCGCGGAGCAGGGCTTCGAAATGGGCCGTCCAAGCATCGTCAGAACCGTTCTGAACACGGCTGGCGGCGAAGTCACCGGTGTTTCTGTCGGTGGGTATGCGGCCTTGCGGCTGACGGGCGAGTTTCACCTGTGAAACTCGCCGCGCTGGTGTGACGTCAGACCCGTTCGAACAGCGCTGGTCCCGTCTCGCTGAAGAGTTCGATCTCGAGCGACTTGGCCGGACCGGATGATACATCGCCAAAGACCAGCGTCGAACGGGATCCGTCGGGCGCGTTCTCGGTGACGAAATCGAACACCATTACCGGTCCGCTCCAGGGCTTCAGCGGGAAGGGGATCTGTTTCGGTCCTGCCATCAGCACCAGCTTGTCGCCGTCTGCCTTGATTTCGACCTTGCCGAAATACGGGTTGGAATAGGTGCCGGTGAGAAGGTCTTGCGGAGGCGTCGGGCCGGCATCTGCCGGGCGGTCCTGACCGACAGTGCTGCCACGTTTGGTGTAGAAACCTTCGAACCTGCTTGAATATCCGCCGTACCAGTCCCGGGTGATGTGGCCGAGCTGCGCCAGGTCGGTGAAGGAGGCCGTGATGGCTTCGGCTGCCCCGACAGGGGCTGCATTGGTGAGGACGACTATGCCCAGGTCAAGCGAGGGGATCATCGCAAAGCAGGTGCCCGCGCCCAGCAGGAACGCGCCGGAATGGCCGATCCGGACACGGCCGGACGGATCAGTGCCGACATTGAAGCCGTAACCGTAAAAGCCGGACCTGGCATCGGGGCTGTGGGGGCGATCCGAAAAGCTTTGCGGGCTGATGGCCGGCAGAAGCGCCTCGGGTGCGATAAGCGGAGTTCCCGCGTGGGCGCCGTCTGCAAGCAGCATCTTCAGCCAGATGGCCAGATCGTTGGCGGTCGAACTGACGCCACCTGCCGGCGACTGGGCATCGGGCTTGCGCTGGTACAGCGGAGCAAAGCCGTCGCCGTCTCGGCTGTGTGGGATGGCGCGGTTGCTTGCTGCCATGTAGTCGGCAAAGCGTGAGCTGGTCGACGTCATGCCGAGTGGCCTGTAAAGCGCTTCTTCCGAAAGGCTGCTCCAGTCGGTGCCGGCAGCCTCGGCAACGGCCTCAGCGGCGGCGGTCAGGCCGAAGTTGGTATAGGCATAGGAAATCCGGAAAGGTGCCAGCGGCAGAAGCTTCAATCTCTGCAGGATTTCCTTTCGGTCGTAACCCAGGTCTTCCAGATCGTCGCCTGCGTGGTCCGGCAGACCGGAGCGATGGCTGTAGAGGTCACCTATGGTCAGCTTTTCGGTGCGGTCGGGATCGGACAATTCGAACCAGGGCAACAGTTCGCGCATCCGGCTGTCCCAGCCGACGACGCCCTTGCTGACCTGGCTCGCAACGACGGTCGCGCCCACCGGTTTGGAGAGGGACGCAAGCTGAAACACGGTGTCCGGTGTGATGGTTTCCGGTCCGCCAAGGCGGCGCACACCGAAGCCCTTGGAATAGACGGTTTCGCCCCGATGAACGGCGGCAACGGCCAGTCCCGGGATTTTGCTGCGCGTCATCACGTCGGCCACGATTGCGTCAAGCTCGGCAACTGCCTTTGCAATCTGCTCGGGCGAGGCTTCAATACCTGGTGTCTGGGCAGGAGAAAGCTCCTGCGCAAACCCACGCAGCGGCAGTGCAGTCAGTGCAGCGGTCGCAGTGCCGAGAAACAGACGGCGGGAGAGTGTGTGCCGGGGCATATGCAAATTCCTTGGGGAGATACTGAAATCAAAACAAGCATATGCATGATGCGCGAAACGCACCTGAGAGATCAACTTAACGACGTGTAATGCGGGTTTGTTGAAACTTCTTGGTTAAGCAACCGTGTCTTGAGCAGACAAGCAAATGGCCGGCACCAGAACGGCATCCGGCCGGCAGGTCGGGTGCTATTCGATGTCGCCGTGGACGGCGACCATATCCAGTTTCGCTTCCGGGGCGGCAATGGTTCTGAAGGCTTCGCGCACACCGTCTTCGGTCAGGTCGCGCTGAACGGCGATCAGCGTGTTTTCCGGATGCTCCTCGCAAAGCTCTGCCATATAGGCCAGCTCCTGACGGGCAACACCAAGCGCCGCCTCTACGGAAGGTGCGCCGTAAATGTCGACAAAATGCTGAGCAAGCCGCTCGGCGAGGGTGGCAAGCTCGGCCTCTTCGATCGGGGTGACGGCAACGAAGGTTGCTCTACCGAAGGTTTCCAGCCCCAGCCAGCCGTTGGCAAAGGCCTGACGTGCCTTGCCGGTCAGGTCGGCTTCGGTCCAGTCGGAAAACTCGAAGCCGCCGGACAGGCACCATTCGCCGGTACGAGCCGGGGAAAAGAAGACGTTGCGGTCGCTGTCATCCAGGTGAATGGCACGAGCGAGTTTCATCCGGTTATCCCTCAAGACGGCTGGAAAGCGGGATCAAGGTCGTGTCCTCACCCGTTCTCAGCAACATACCAAAATTTTCATCGACACCGACGAAAGTGCCGGAGGTTCCGTCAACCTCCACCGTTTCACCCAGCGTCGGAACAAGACCGCGCCAGTCGGAATGGACGGGGCGCGGGCCGTCGTCCAGCCAGCGATTGAGCCAGTAAAGGCTATGGCGCACCCAGCACTCCAGAAGCTGGTCGGGGGTAATCTCGCCGCAGCCTTCTTCGGACAACCAGGTTCGGTCAGGATCCTTGCCGGGGTTTGATTTCCGGCTTGTCATGCTGAGTTCCAGGCCGAGGATCAGCCAGTCCGGGGTTGCCTCGGGATCCTGCGTAGACGCCTTGACGCGCATGCGCCCGCAGACCGCGCCGTTGACGCGAATCCGGCCATCCCATTCCAGGTGGACTGCCACCTCCGGCGGGGCGAGCGTGCCGAGCGCTGCCTGAAAACCGAGGCCGCACACGGGCAGGATGGCCATGGCCTCCTCCAGCGGGACTTCCGGTGCAAAGATCAGAGCCGCCCGCAGGCGTTCCCCGCCAAGGTTATAGATGACTGTTCCGGGGTCCGTGCCGGTGATGGCAAGCGCCAATGCACGTTCGAAGGGATCTGCCTGTCCGGTTAGTGCCTCGCCCTGAAAAAGCGGCGGAAACTGCACTTCGCTCATGCGTTGCCCTCCGCGATCAAAGTTCGGGCGAGCTGACGGAACACGGAAGCTTCCGGCGCTTCAGGTGTCTTGATCGAAATCGGTGTGCCGCCATCGCCGGCAAGACGGATGTTGAGATGCAGCGGCACTTCGGCCAACAGGGGAACACCGAGCTTTTCCGCTTCCGCAGCAACGCCGCCATGGCCAAAGACGTGTTCCTCATGGCCGCAGTTGGAGCAGATGTGGGTCGACATGTTCTCGATCATGCCGATAAGCGGAACCTGCATCTGGTTGAACATGCTGATGCCCTTGCGGGCATCGATCAGGGCAACGTCCTGCGGTGTCGAAACGATGATGGCGCCGTCGACGGCGAACTTCTGGCAAAGTGTCATCTGGACATCGCCGGTGCCGGGCGGCAGATCGACGATCAGCGCATCGAGCGCGCCCCATTGCACCTGGGTCATCATCTGCTGCAGAGCACCCATCAGCATCGGCCCGCGCCAGGCAACTGCCTCGTCGCCAGATGTCATCAGGCCGATGGACATCATGGTGACGCCGTGGTTGCGCAGCGGCAGGATCATCTGGCCATCCGGCGAGGTCGGCCGGCCGGAGATGCCAAGCATCTTGGGCTGCGACGGACCATAGACATCGGCATCCAGCAGACCCACCTTGCGGCCTTCGGCGGCCAGCGCACAGGCAAGATTGGCAGCCACGGTCGACTTGCCGACGCCGCCCTTGCCCGAGGCAACCGCGATCACCCGGTCGATGCCAGGCACCTTCTGCGGCCCGGTTGCGCCCGGTGCTGCCGGTTTCGCCCGGATCGGCTGCGGTTCGGACGGTTTGGGCGCTGCGGGTTTGGCGGCCTGTGCGGCCGGCTGGTCCGCATGGGACGTCAGGATCACCTGAACGCTTTCGCAGCCTTCCAGCGCTTCGAGCTTCGTTTCCGCTTCGCGTTTCAGAACTTCCATCTCGGCCATGCGCCGCGGGTCGATCTCCAGAACGAAGCGGACCGTACCGCCATTGACCTGCAGTGCCCGCATCATGCCCGAGGCGGCAATGTCCTCGCCGGAGGCCGGATCCTTGATCGTCTTCAGAACCGACAGGGCGGTTTCGCGCGTCAGTGACACGTTAGTCCTGCCCCTCGATTTCGCCGGTGACCACGTGCTCGAGACCGAGTTCCTCGATCGTCACGACAGCTTTCACCTTGAAGGATTTTCCCGCATTCGGGCCTGCTTCGCGCACCGCATTTTCGATGGCCTGCTGCGAGGTCACACCGACCTGCTTCAGGAACTTGCGCATGGACATGTTGAAATCTTCGCTCATCTTATTCTCCTGTTGAATGCGGCGCACATTGACGGCTCGCCCGATTGAAACCTACCCTAGCGGATCTGGCCAGCAACGTGAGGGAGGAGCGCGTGGGCTGCCGTGCCTTGATATTTCTTGCCGTTGCCCTGTCGGCCGGCATCCTGTTCCATAAACCGGGGATCGCGCAATCGCGGTCTTTCCGGATGGGCGTGCCGAACGCGATTGCGGAAACCGGCTTCCTCCAGTATCTGCTGCCGCGCTTTTCGCTCAAGACCGGGATCCGCATCGAAGTCGTGGGTGACACGGAATCCTCCGAACTCAGTCTTTCGGAAGGCGCTTCCGGGGTTGCCGTGTTCTCCGGACTTGGCAAGACCTGGTTCCTCATGACCCATAAGGAAACCAACGAACACGCGATCCGCTTTCGGGACTGGCTGACCGGGGACATCGGCAGGCGCACGGTTGATGCTTTCGAGGAAGACGGCAAGCAGGTGTTCACCGCAGCGCTCGAACAGGTGGAGGACGATGGCCCGGTCGTCCTGTCCGGTGATGCGATCCGGGGTGAGGAACTGGCCGTTCTCCATTGCGGACGGTGCCATATGGTCAACGAGGCGACGCGCCTTACGACCATCGGTTCATCGCCTTCCTTCGCGGTGATGCGCAGTTTCTCCGACTGGCAAATGCGGTTCGAGGCGTTTTTTGCCCTCAATCCGCATCCCGCTTTCACGGTGATCGACGGCGTTACCGAACCTTTCGACATAAGCAGGCCATCGCCGATCGTGCCGGTGCAGATGACGCTTGAAGAACTCGAAGCGATCCTTGCGTTCGTTTCCCGCATTCCGCCGGCCGACCTCGGAGCCCCCATACAGTACCAGTGATCTTGTCTCATCCGGTTCAATGATCGCGCCGCTTGCTGATGTAGTCGTCCGTCGTGCGAACACGTGGGCGCTCGGCGGAGGCGAACGGGTTGTTTTCCGAATGGTAGACGGCGTTCACCCGGCAGTCGTCGCACATCTGTATGAGCTGTATGGCCTTGTTGTCCTGGAACATGGCGTGTTTGCCGGCGAGCTTTTCCGTCAGTCTCATCACTGTTGACCGGACACCGAATGGCTTGCCGCATTCAACACAGTTGAACGGCTCTTCTTCCTTCAGCACCCTGGCGCGCAATGCGTCGTCCGAAAGATCAAGCCTCGGATCCAGTGTCAGGGCCTTTTCCGGGCAGATTGTCGTGCAGATGCCGCACTGCAGGCAGGCATCTTCCTGAAAGCGCAGCTGCGGCGCGGTGATAGCAACACGGTCACGTCGGCGAAGCCGCAGGCAAGTGCTGCCAGGCTTTCCGTATGGCCGAAACTGGCGATGGCTTCCATCTCCAGCGGAATGACGTCCGCCGGCAAGCCCTTGCCGTAGCGAGCGCCCAGGCGGATCAGCTCTGCACCGTGGCTGCTGTCGTGAACGAGCAGGCGCGGTGCGTCGGAGCTGAGCTTGCGCCAGGTTGCCGCCAGCGTTTGCAGGCGCTGGAAGGTGTGGCTGACGGGGGGAGCATCGTAGCTGATGGCACCGGACGGACAGACTGCCGAACAGCTTCCACAGCCGGCGCAGACCATGGTATCGACCGCAACACTGTCGCCGCCGGGGCTGATGGCACCGGTTGGGCAAAGATCCAGACAGCGCGTGCAGCCTGTTTTGCGGGCCCTGGAGTGAGCGCAGAGCTGCTCGTCCAGACGAACGTAGAGCGGCTTTTCGAAGGTGCCGACAAGTTGTGAGGCATCCAGGAGCGCCTTGGTGAACGCGCCCGCATTGCCCGGGTCTGCCCGCAGGTAGCCTTCCCGTTTTTCCGGTGCGGGAAAGAGCGGCTGCCCCCGGCGGAGGTCCAGCACGATGTCGCATTCCGTGCGCCCACCGCTCTTGGGATCTGTCCAGTTGAACGCGCCCCGCCCGCCGGGAATGCGCTCCTGCAGGGCATCGAAACCGACCTTGAAGTGGCCAAGCGCACCGGTTGCTGTTGTTACCCGGCCGCGCACGATGTCGAACCGCCGGTCGTCGGCAAGAGGCAATTCGTCGGCAGGGTCGAGAATGACTGTAACGCTCAGGAGCTCGCAAAGATGGTCTGCCGCGGTAAGCGCAGCTTCGCTGTCGCCAAGGATGAGGCAGGTGCCCTCCGAGGTAACGTCCACGACCTTTGCACCGGGTGTCGGCAAGATCGATTCGGCGAGCAGCGCGGCCATCTTGGGAGACGTGCTGCGGGTGTCGGCGGTCCAACCGGCTCGGTCGCGCAGATCGACAAAAAGAGGTTCGTCCGCTTCAAGGTCTGCGGCCAGATCCTCGAATGCCTGGCGTTCCTGCTGACACGCAATGATGACATTGCCCGCCTGAAGCGCTTCGGCAGCCTGCGCTGCTTCGCCGCGGCAAAGTTGCGTGTGGATTTTCGAACAGGTCAGTCCCGTTGCCTGTTCGATAAGCCCGGCGTCAATAGCCTGTGTATTCAGGCAATCGCAAAGCAGAAGCCTTGGTTGCGTCATTGTGTGCGCGTCCTCTCCCCCGGATCGTCCGAAACCGATTCTCTTGTGATTTGTCAGACAATGCCGAACCCCATAACAAGGGCGCTGAAAGGCGCGCGTCAAGTTCGACTTCTGCGGGGCTTGAAATTTATGTCGCTTGCTACAGCATTTTACGTAACATCAAAACAGAGTCGGATTGAACCGGCGGACGGGGAGGTAGGTGGTTCGTGACTAGGGAAAGAACGCGCGTCATGCCGGTGGGGGTTGTGGTGCGCAGGCTGCCTGGCGTAACGCGCTGGCAGAAGTGGACCTGGTTGCCGGTGTCCCTGCTGCCGGGAGCCGCGCCTGCGGACTGGAAAATGCTGCGGGCCGAAGGCGATGCGATCGAATACCATGCGACGACCTTGAGCCTGGAGCTGCATCACACCCAGACCGAAGCCTATCTGATTGCCCTGTCCGACAAGGTTCCCTCCGTCTACGTTGTGATGCGGGCTGCCCCGGAGCTGGCTCCGGCGATCCCCATTGAGGTGCTGCACATGACAGCGTCTGCCCATGAAGGCCTGGATTACGCGGATTCCGCCGAGGTCTTTGTCGAGAAGGTGCCAATGCCGCCAGGGCTGATTGCCTGGGTCCGGGAATTCATTGACATGCACCACGAAGAGGAAATCTTCTACAAGCGTCAGCGTGACAAGCACCGGATCGACCTGGAGGAAGAAGGCATCGGTGATCCACGCATCCGGCAGCTTGCCGACGTTTACCGGGCGCCCGGCACCCGAAAGAAGGACACACTGCAGTGAACTCCGGCGACGACAAGCCAATGGATTTCTGGTCAAGGCGCAAGGCTGCGGTTCGCGAGGCCGAAGCCGCGGAGGTCGAGCGCCGGGACGCTGAGCTTGAAACCGCGAAACGGGTCGAGCTGGAAGAAAAGACCGACGCGGAAATCCTGGAAGAACTTGGACTGCCTGATCCCGACAGCCTGCAGAAGGACGATGATTTCACGCAGTTCCTGGCCAAGACCGTGCCGGAGCGTCTGCGCCGGAGGGCATTGCGCCGTTTGTGGCTGTCCAACCCCGTTCTCGCCAATCTCGATGGCCTGAACGATTATGACGATGATTTTACCGATGCATCGACCGCCGGTCAGGTGGTGAAGACCGCCTATGAAGTTGGTCGTGGATTCTTGAAAAAAATCTCTGAAACGGAGCCGGACGAAAACTCGGACGCTACGCAGGCCGGAGAAGGTGAAGTACTTTCCGGGCAAAGTGATTCTGCTGCGCCGCAATCGGAACAACTTGCTGCAGCGCAGCATACTTATGTCGAAAATGGAAAAACATCTATTCGATTGACGCAAAGAGACGAGAAGGTGCAAATTAGTGAAATTGGAACTATTGTGTCTGATGAAACAGCACTGGTCGAAGCCGAAGAAGAGCGCCTGCCGAAACGGCGCCGAATGCGTTTCGACTTTGATTAATACTAAAGTCTAAGAAGTTTTTGCGCCAGAAAAGCACCGCGTGTGTGGGAGGAAAAGGCTCGAATGGCCGTTGTGGCGAGGGAATTCATTATCGAACCGGAAGATCAGGCCCGGTCCGAATTATACGACTTTCTGGCACTGGTGCTTGCGCGCCCGGCCGGAGCCGAGCTGCTCGAGCAGATTGCAGGCCTGCAGGGTGGTGATACGCCCCTGGGCAATGCTCTGAATGTGCTTGCCAGAATTGCGGCAGTGACGACGCCGGAGACGGCCGAGCGTGAATTCAATGCCCTTTTCGTCGGTCTCGGGCGCGGTGAGCTGCTGCCATACGCCAGCTATTATCTGACAGGGTTCCTCAACGAAAAGCCACTCGCAAAGCTGCGCCAGGACATGGCGGAGCGCGGGATCGAGCGCGCTGAAGACAAGCACGAGCCGGAAGACAACATCGCATCGCTGATGGAGATGATGGCGGGGATGATCCTCGGCCGTTTCGGCAAGGTGACGTCTCTCAGCGAACAGAAGAGTTTCTTCAACGCCCATGTGGAACCTTGGGCGATACATTTCTTCACTGATCTGGAAGCGGCCGGAACATCGGTGTTCTACGGTGCTGTCGGATCGTTGGGGCGCCAGTTCATGGAAATCGAGGCACAGGGCTTCGACATGATCTCGAACTGACGGTTGCATCTGAAATGGGGTGGCTTGGCCATCCATCTGCGAGAGGAGGAATGCGACAATGAAACGACCCGAAACGGCAAGCCCTGAAGAGGGTACAGGCCGCCGGGACTTCCTGAAGCTGGCGGCGATTTCTGCCCCGGTTGCCGTGACCACGGTAACCGCCGGAACCACCGCTGAAGCGGCTGAACCGGACCTGGCTTCCGACAAGATGCAGGACACGGTTCATACCCGTGCCTACTACGACAGCGCCCGGTTCTAACTGGACCCTGTGAGACTTCCCCGGCCATGGTTGCGTGACGCCCGGACGCCGGTTCACAAATAACCCAGCCGTATCAGGTTCTGATACAAGCAAGGTAGGGCAATATGCTTAGGAAAAAGACCAATGGGGTTGCGCGACGCCCCCAAGGTGCAAGTATCCTGAAAGACGCTGCACACAAGTCGGTAGACCGCCGTACGTTCCTTAAGGGATCCGGTCTTGCCGCAGGCGGCCTGGCCGCCATTACCGTGACCGGAGGAACGGTCACCAAAGCCAAGGCACAATCCACCGGCGATGCCGTGAAGACCGTCAAGTCGATCTGCACGCACTGTTCCGTTGGCTGTACCGTTATCGCCGAAGTTTCCAGCGGAGTCTGGATCGGGCAGGAGCCCGGTTGGGACAGCCCGTTCAACCTGGGTGCCCATTGCGCCAAGGGAGCTTCCGTCCGCGAACACGCTCATGGCGAGCGCCGCCTGAAATATCCGATGAAAAAGGAAGGCGGAGAGTGGAAGCGGATCAGCTGGGACGAGGCGATCAACGAGATCGGCGACAAGATGCTGCAGATCCGCGAAGAAAGCGGTCCGGACAGCGTCTACTGGCTCGGCTCGGCCAAGCACAGTAACGAGCAGGCTTATCTCTTCCGCAAGTTTGCAGGCTACTGGGGAACGAACAACGTCGACCACCAGGCCCGCATCTGCCACTCCACGACGGTTGCCGGCGTAGCGAACACATGGGGCTACGGCGCCATGACCAACAGCTACAACGACATCCACAATTCCAAGGCGATCTTCATCATCGGCGGCAATCCGGCGGAGGCTCACCCCGTCTCCCTGCTGCACGTGCTGCGCGCCAAGGAACAGAACAACGCACCGCTGATCGTCTGCGATCCGCGGTTCACCCGCACCGCGGCCCATGCCGACGAATATGTGCGCTTCCGTCCGGGTTCGGACGTTGCCCTCATCTGGGGCATTCTGTGGCACATCTTCGAAAACGGCTGGGAAGACAAGGAGTTCATCCGCACCCGCGTGTGGGGCATGGACCAGATCCGCGAAGAAGTCGCCAAATGGACGCCCGATGAAGTCGAGCGTGTCACCGGTACGCCGGAAAGCCAGCTGAAGCGCGTGGCGCGGACGCTTGCCAACAATCGTCCGGGCACCGTGATCTGGTGCATGGGCGGCACCCAGCACACCAACGGCAACAACAACACCCGTGCCTACTGCATCCTGCAGCTGGCGCTTGGTAACATGGGCACCGCCGGTGGCGGCACCAACATCTTCCGTGGCCACGACAACGTGCAGGGAGCGACCGACCTCGGCGTTCTCGCCGACACGCTGCCGGGCTATTACGGCCTGACCGCCGGCTCTTGGGCTCACTGGGCTCGTGTGTGGGAAGAAGATCTGGATTGGCTGAAAGGCCGCTTCGGCACCATCAAGGGTGCGGACGGCAAGGACAAGGCCATGATGAACCTGACCGGTATCCCGGTCAGCCGCTGGATCGATGGTGTCCTTGAAGCCAAGGAAAACCTGGAACAGCCGGACAACACCCGTGCGATGGTGCTGTGGGGCCATGCTCCTAACTCCCAGACCCGTTTGCCGGAAATGAAACAGGCTATGGAAAAGCTCGACCTTCTGGTCGTGGTTGATCCCTATCCGACTGTTTCGGCAATCCTGCACGACCGCACCGACGGCTGTTACCTGCTGCCGGCCTCGACCCAGTTCGAGACCCGTGGTTCGGTGACCGCTTCCAACCGGTCGCTGCAGTGGCGCGAACAGGTGATTGCACCGCTGTTTGAATCCAAGCCCGACCACACGATCATCGCTATGTTCGCCAAGAAGTTCGGTTTCGACGACCGTCTCTTCCGCAACATCGGCATGGACGGGGACGAGCCAAACATCGAGGACCTGACACGCGAGTTCAACCGCGGCATGTGGACGGTGGGCTACACCGGCCAGTCGCCTGAGCGTATCAAGTCGCACATGGAGAACCAGCACACCTTCGACCGCACCACGCTGCGTGCAGTCGGTGGTCCGAACGACGGCGAGTTCTACGGAATGCCGTGGCCGTGCTGGGGCACTGCAGAGATGAAACACCCGGGAACGGCAAATCTCTACGACATGTCCATGCCGGTCGCTGAAGGCGGTCTGTGCTTCCGTGCCCGTTACGGCGTGGAGCGTGATGGCCAGAACCTTCTGGCGGAAGGCGTCTCCAACCCCGGTGCGGACATTCAGGACGGCTATCCCGAGTTCACCATGCAGATGCTGATCGATCTCGGCTGGGATGGTGACCTGACGGCCGAAGAGCGTCAGTCGATCGAGACTGTTGCCGGCGCTGCGGACAAGATCGGCACCGTGAACTGGAAAACCGACCTTTCGGGCGGTATCCAGCGCGTGGCGATCGCCCATGGCTGTGCCCCGTTCGGCAACGCCAAGGCGCGTGCCGTTGTGTGGACCTTCCCGGATCCGGTGCCGCTGCACCGCGAGCCGCTCTACACCAACCGGCGGGATCTGGTCGCGGACTATCCGACCTATGCCGACAAGTCGTTCTGGCGTGTTCCGACACTCTATGCGTCGATCCAGAAGAACGACTTCTCCAAGGACTTCCCGATCATCCTCACATCCGGCCGTCTGGTCGAATACGAGGGCGGCGGGGACGAAACCCGGTCGAACCCCTGGCTGGCGGAACTCCAGCAGAACATGTTCGTCGAAATCAATCCGCGGGATGCCAACAATCTCGGAGTGCGTGACGGCGCACAGGTCTGGGTCGAAGGCCCGGAGGGCGGCAAGGTCAAGGTCATGGCGATGGTTACCGAACGTGTCGGCGAAGGCGTTGCCTTCATGCCGTTCCACTTCGGCGGTCATTACCAGGGCGAGGACCTGAGGTCGAAGTATCCGAAGGGTGCAGACCCCTATGTGCTTGGGGAAAGCTGTAACACCGCTCAGACCTACGGGTATGACTCGGTGACCCAGATGCAAGAGACCAAGGCTACACTCTGCAAGATCTCGGCAGCGTAAGGAGGACGACAAATGGCAAGATCAAAGTTCCTTTGCGACGCCGAACGCTGCATTGAGTGCAATGCCTGCGTCACGGCCTGCAAGAACGAGCACGAGGTGCCGTGGGGCATCAACCGCCGCCGTGTTGTGACCATCAATGATGGCAAACCGGGCGAACGGTCGATCTCCGTGGCCTGCATGCACTGCTCGGACGCACCCTGCATTGCGGTGTGCCCGGTGGACTGTTTCTACCAGACCGAAGAAGGCGTGGTGCTTCACTCGAAGGACCTGTGCATTGGCTGCGGCTACTGCTTCTACGCCTGTCCGTTCGGCGCACCGCAATTCCCGCAAGCGGGCAATTTCGGATCGCGCGGCAAGATGGACAAATGCACCTTCTGTGCAGGTGGTCCGGAAGAAAACAACTCCACTGCAGAGTTCGCGAAATACGGTCGCAACCGTATCGCGGAAGGCAAGTTGCCGCTCTGCGCGGAAATGTGCTCCACCAAGGCCCTGCTCGCGGGTGATGGCGACGTCGTGTCGGCCATCTATCGCGAACGTGTGGTTGCCCGCGGCTTCGGCTCGGGTGCCTGGGGCTGGGGTACCGCTTACGGCCAGAAAGGCGGCTGATCCCTTGCGGGGTGAGGGCAGACCGGCACGCCGGACTGCCCGTCACGCTTGGGTAGATGCCTGAAAGAAACGTAGGCGGGGCGGCTTTACAGCCGCCCCGCTCGTCTCCGGTTGTAAGCGCCAGCGTGGTGAGAAGGTCGACTACGACTTCCGCCGCAACAATACCGGTGATCCGGACGACGCGGCGTCGATTTCCTCACAGCTCGGGACACTTGGCGGTGTCTCCGATCCGGAGCTCTGGCGGGCACTGCGGTATGGCTCCGCGGACGTGACAGTCTCTTCCGGTGGATTTGCAGCAACCGTTCTGATGCAGGATGGTGGCATGCGCTGGCTCGAATGGCGCAAGGGACCACTTGCCACTTATGGCGCCTGGCTGCTCGGCGGGACTATCATGCTGCTGGCCCTTTTCTATCTCATTCGCGGCCGTATTCGCATCGACGGCGAGAAGACCGGCCGCACCATCACCCGCTTCAAGGCGATCGAGCGCTTCGGGCACTGGCTGCTTGCTGGATCCTTCGTCCTGCTTGGCATTACCGGCCTGCTGACGCTTTTCGGGCGCTTCGTGATCATCCCCATGATCGGCAAGGACGCCTTCGCGCCCGTCGCGCATTTCTCGAAGTGGATCCACAACAACGTCGCCTGGGCCTTCATGCTTGGCCTGATCATGGTGTTCGTGATGTGGGTCGCACACAACATCCCGAACAAGACGGACGTGAAATGGATCGCCGTCGGTGCTGTCGCTGCTGTTCCCGTTCGAAATGCCGATGTTTGCGGTCACCTTCGAAAAGCTCAACGCACTCGGCCTGCCGCAGCTGGTGGGTCTCGGTACATTGCCTACCGCGCTTGCACCGCATGAGGAAATGCAGTTTGCGCAGCTGTGGCACGCCATTGTGGCCTTCGTGATGATGGCGCTGATCCTGGCGCATATCTACATCGGTTCCATTGGCATGGAAGGCGCCTATGACGCCATGGGCTCCGGCGAGGTTGAACTGCAGTGGGCGAAGGAGCACCACGGTCTCTGGGTGAAGGAAGTCGAAGAAGCTGAAAAGCGCGAAGCCGCCAAACATTCAGGCGGCGACAGCGCGGTTCCCGCCGAATAGGCCCGGCGTGACATGCCGTTTCAACCGGATCCCGTATGGTTGCTTGCACGGGTCTTCGGGCCCGCTGCCGGCTTCCTTCTGACGCTGGTCTCCGCAGCCGGTAGCGCCGATTTCCAGACCCTGAAGGGCCACGGCGGCCCGGTCATGGATATCGACGTTTCCCTTGAGACCGGGCAGGTGGCCACTGCCAGCTTCGACAATTCGGTCGGCATCTGGAAAGACCGGGCGCCGCAATGGCTTGAGGGTCATGCGGCGGCGGTCAAGGTGGTTCAGTTTCTGGACGGCAGTCATCTGGTGTCCGGCGGAGACGACAACGAGCTTATTCTCTGGAACACCCGCGATAACTCGAACCGGGTTCTGGAAGGGCACACGGCCAAGATCATGGGGCTTGCGGTTTCCCCCGACAAGACGACGATTGCCAGCGCAAGCTGGGATGCACGTGTGGGGTTGTGGCCGGTTGCCGGCGGCGAGCCGGCTTATCTTGCCGGACATTCAGCCGGGGTGAATGCGGTCGCGTTTTCAAGGGACGGGCGCCAGCTCTACTCCGCGTCGGTCGACGGGTCGATCAAGCTCTGGGATCTGGCAACGCAAAGTGAAAAGCGGGTCGTTGATCGCAATGGCTTCGGCATCAATGTCATTGCCATTGGCGGTGAGGGTGACCGGGAGAGCTGGATTGCCTACGGCTCCCAGGACGGAGTGACGCGGATCGTCGATATCGAAACCGGCGAACGGCTGCATGACTTTACTTTCGAGCGCCGGCCGATACTGGCCATGGCGGTCAGTCCGGATGGCTCACGTCTGGCGACCGGTGACGGTCATGGATACATCACCGTGTTCGACACGACGTCCTGGGCGCTCGAAACGGACTTCCGGGCAGCACTGAAAGGTCCAATCTGGGCTCTTGCCTTTTCGAAGGACGGCGATGTGTTGCATGCGGGCGGCATCGAGAACATCGTCTATTCATGGCCCCTTGCTGATCTTGCAACATTCGATCCGATGGCAACCGAGACACCGCAATTCCTCAAGAAACCGGAAGAAATGTCCAACGGCGAACGGCAGTTCGCGCGCAAATGCTCGATCTGCCACGCCCTGACCGGCGATACCGCGCGCAAGGCCGGGCCGACGCTTCACAACATCTTCGGCCGGCGTGCGGGCACTATTCCGGACTATCCCTATTCGGCGACCCTGTCAGGATCTGATATTGTCTGGTCGGAAGCGACGATCGATCAACTGTTCCTGGACGGTCCGGATCACTATATTCCCGGATCGAAGATGCCGATGCAGCGGATTGTGGAACAGCAAGACCGTGACGACCTGATCGACTATCTGAAATCGGCGACGGCGCCATCCGAAGGAGATACACAATGAAAACAATGCTCATCGCGTTTGCCGCCATTATCGTGATTGCCATCGGCGCCAACCAGGTTCTGGAGCACCTGCGGTTTTCCAGCGCCGACTTCACGTCCAGCCCGTCCGTGCGCTTGGGGGAATAACGATTACCCGCAATTCGACCGAAACAGGCGGCGCCTGCCGCTAATTCTTTTGCACATGGGCTTTTGATAGCTCATGAGGGGTACCTTGTGCGGCGTACTTGCCTTTCGCGCCGGGGTGACCTTGAAGCTCCACGCAAGTCCATTTGGCTTTGATCAGGTCAAAAAAATCCCCCTCCTCGCGTGAGAAGGGGGAAGGTTTGAGCGGAGCATGCGACACAGATTGCTATCTGGCTCCACTCACTCGGAAAGCGAGAAGGCGGTCAGACGGGCTCAGCTTGAGCCCTTGTCCGAATTCGGGAAGAACAGCTGCTGGCCGTCGACCTTGTAGTCGGCGATAGCCTGCTGGCCTTCCTTGGACAGCACCCAGTCAACGAACTGCTGGCCAAGATCGGCCTTCACATGGGCATGAACTTCCGGGTTCACCAGAATGATGCCGTACTGGTTGAACAGGATCGGGTCGCCTTCAACGGCAACCTTGTAGTCGCCCTTGTTGCCGAAGGAGATCCAGGTGGCGCGGTCGGTCATGACGTAAGCGCCCATGCCGGTGCCGGTGTTGAGGGTAGCGCCCATGCCGGAGCCGGTTTCACGGTACCAGTCGCCCGACCCTTCGCTCGGGTCGATGCCGGCGGCCTTCCACAGGCGCAGCTCCGCCTTGTGGGTGCCGCTGTCATCGCCGCGAGAGGCAAAGGGAGCCTTGGCATCGGCGATTTTCTTCAGGGACTCAACGACATCTTTCGAGCCGGCGACGCCTGCAGGGTCATTTGCCGGGCCGACGATGACAAAGTCGTTGTACATGACGTCGGAACGGGAAACGCCGAGACCGTCTGCGACGAATTTTTCTTCAGACGGTTTGGAGTGAACGAACAGGACATCGCCATCGCCGTTGGCGGCGTTCTTGATGGCCTGGCCTGTGCCAACGGCAACCACGCGGACCTCAATGCCGGTCTTTTCCTGGAAGATGGGCAGGAGATAGTCGAACAGGCCCGAATTCTGGGTTGAGGTGGTCGACTGGACGACAATGAACTTGTCTTCCGCAAAACTCGGCTGACCGGCAAATACGGTCGTCAGGACGGCGGCGGCAAGCGCCAGAAATGCTCTTCTGATCAATTTTTCCTCCCGGGGTAATTATTCAGGGATTGGGTGTTGGGTCCAAGGTAAAGCCTGCCTTCCCGCCAGGCGCGAACGGGTTCGCTTCTGGGGTTGGCAAGCACTTTTTCGACAGGTCCTGTCTCGACCACGGTGCCGTTCTGCAGAAACACGAGGTCTTCACCGAGGCGTTTTGCCTGGCCTGCATCATGGGTCACCAGAACAACGGTGACACCGCGGGCGTTGGCTTCCAGAACCAGGGACTCGATCGCGGCAGTGGAAGCCGGGTCGAGATTGGCAGTAGGTTCGTCGAGAAACAGGAGTTCGGGATCGCAGGCAAGAGCGCGCACCAGGGACAGGCGCTGCTGCTCTCCGCCGGACAAGACGCGCGCCGGGCGGCGGGCCAGATGGCTGAGGCCCGCCGTTTCCAGCGCGGCCTTGACCTTGTCGGCGCGTTCGCTGCCCCGCAGGCCGCGAACGCTCAGTGCGAACTTGAGATTGGCGATAACCGAGCGGCGCAACAACACGGGACGCTGGAAGACCATAGCCTGCGCGCGTCGGGCGGTGGCGTCCATCCGGCCGCCTTCCCACAGGATAGCGCCTTCCTGCGGCTGAAGCAGACCGTGCATCAATCGCAGCAAGAGGCTCTTGCCGGCTCCGTTCGGGCCCATGATGAGCGTGCGTGAACCGCGCCGAATGGCAACATCGACGTCGTGCAGAAGTTTTTCGCCGCCCGCCGAAAAGCCGAGACTTCTGACATCCAGCAACGGGTCGTGCATTGCCGGGCTACGGCGCGACATCGTGGAGGCAGTCCCTGGTGTGTCGAAAGCTGCGTCACGCATAGGCGGCCCTCGCAGCTGAGGCACGAAGGGCCATGACACCGGCGTTCACAGCAAAGGCGATCATCAGCAGGATCACGCCGAGCGCCAAGGCAAGCTGGAGATTGCCCTTGGATGTTTCCAAGGCGATGGTCGTGGTCATCACGCGGGTAACATGGTTGATGTTGCCACCGACAATGATAACCGCTCCGACTTCGGCAACCGCACGGCCGAAACCGGCCAGCGCGACCGTCAGAAGGCTGTAGCGGGCATCCCAGAGCATGGCTGTCAGACGATCAAAACGGCCGACGCCGATCGATGCGAATTGCTCGGAATATTCCCTGTTGAGGTCTTCGATTACCTGGCGTGTCAGCGCGGCGACAATGGGCGTCACCAGCACCATCTGCGCGATAATCATGGCAGTCGGCGTGTAGAGCAGACGCAACGGCCCGAGCGGTCCGGATGCCGACAGGACGAGATAGACAAGCAGGCCAACCACGACAGGTGGCAGGCCCATCAGCGCGTTCAAGATGACGGCGACGAGCGTTCTTCCGGGAAAATTGAAAGTGCCGACCGCTGCGCCGAGGGGCAGGCCGATGACGCAGGCAAGAACGACAGCCGTAAGCGTGACCCGCATGGACAGGCCGATGATTTCCATCAGATCCGGATCCAGCGCGACGACCAGGCCAAGGGCTCCAGCAAATGCCCCCCAGAAACTGTCCATTCCTGTCATTTCTCCCTCTCTACGGGAAAAAATAACGTAAAATGCCAAAGAATGAAACTCATGTACGACATGGACACGCACAAAAAAGCCACAGCGGAAGGTGCTGTGGCTTTTTTAAGTAGATCGTGAATTTTATCGGCTTGCCGAGAAACTCCTCAATACAGCCAGCGGGGCAGCCAGGTGGCGAACATCGGGAAGGTCCAGAGGATGGCGACGGCGACGATCTGCAGGATGATAAAGGGAACAACGCCGCGGTAGATCTGGCCCGTTGTGATTTCCTTCGGCGCTGCGCCTCTCAGATAGAACAGCGAGAAGCCGAAGGGAGGGGTCAGGAACGAGGTCTGCAGGTTGATCGCGATCAGGACCGTCAGCCAGATTGGGTCGATGCCCATCAGGATCAGGGGCGGGATCAGAACCGGCAGCAGGATCACCGAGATCTCGACGAAATCGAGGAAGAAGCCCAGAACGAAGACGAACAGCATCGCGAAGATCAGTGCGCCTGTCGGACCGCCCGGCATTTCCTGAAGGATGTCGTGGACCCGGTCTTCCCCCCCAAGGCCGACGAAGACCAGCGAGAAGAAGCTGGCCATCAGGATGGTTGCGAAGATCATCGAGGTGACGGTCAGTGTGGACAGCATGGAAGCTTTCAGGAGCCCGTCCGCGAAAGCCTTCCTCAGGATGTGCAAAACGACGCCCAGGGAAAACAGCGCCAGCCCCGCATAGACAGCGGCGATAACGTAGCCACCGGCGGTGACATCGGAGCGTTGCAGGCGTATCGGCAGGATCGATGCGGCAATTGCAAGCGTCAGGAGCGCAGCTGTCGCCAGCACGATGAGCTTTGAGGACACCCCGAGACGGCGGCCTGCCAGCAGGATCGCGCCCACGGCACCGACGGAAGCTGCCTCGTTGGGCGAGGCGATACCGCCGAGGATGGAACCGAGCACAGCAACGATCAACAGGATCGGCGGCACGATGGCGGCAGCGATCTCTCGGCCTGACGGCTGGTCGACATGTTCCGACATCGCTGGCGCGTCGTTCGGGAACAGGTAAGCCCGGCCGACAATGTAGGCGCAGTAGACGGCGACGAGCAGCAGACCCGGGATCATGGCGGCTGCAAAGGTCTGGCCGACCGAGATCGTCTCGATGGTGAACTTGCCCTGCGCGTATTGCGCCTGCTGGAAGGCATTGGACATGACGTCGGCCAGGATGATCAGCAGCGTCGACGGCGGGATGATCTGGCCGAGCGTTCCGGCAGTACAGACCATGCCGGAGGCAAGTTTGGGGTCATAGCCATTGCGCAGCATTGTGGGCAGGGCGATGAGGCCCATGGCAACCACCGTTGCCCCGACAATGCCTGTGGACGCGGCGAGCAGGGCACCGACCAGCATCACCGAAACACCGAGACCACCTCTCATGCGGCCGAAGAGCCGGCCCATTGTTTCCAGCAGATCCTCTGCGATGCGGCTCTTTTCCAGAATGACGCCCATCAGGACGAACAGAGGGATCGCGGTCAGGACCGGATTGGTGAGCACGCCGAAGAAACGCTGGCCCATGGCGCCCATGAGCTGAATGTTGAAGTCACCCATCATCCAGCCGAGCAGGGCAAAGCCCGTGGCGACGCCCGCAATGGTGAAGGCAACGGGATAGCCGAGCAGAATGAAGGCGATCAGCGCGCCGAACATGATGAGATCGAGAGGCAGGCTCATGCGCTGACGCCTTTCAGCTTCTGAACATCGCGGATGAACGCGGCCACACCCTGGATCAGCAGCAGCACGCAATAGGCGGGAATGAGGGATTTCAGGAGGAAGGAGGCAGGGATGCCGCCAACGGAAATCGGCCCTTCCAGAATGGCCCAGCTGCCGCGCACGGACGGCCAGGAAAACCAGATCAGCACGACGAGAGCCGGTGTCAGCAGGAACAGATGGCCGAAGATATCGATCCACGCCTGCGCGCGCTCGCTGTTTCTGGCATAGAAGATGTCGACACGCACATGGGCATTGACGAGGAAAGTGTACCCGGCGCCGAGCATGAAGATCGCCGCGTGGAAATACAGCACGCCTTCATCGAGAAAGATGAAGCTGTAGCCAAAGACATAGCGAAGCAGCACGATCGTGAATTGCAGCAGCAACATCAGAAGCGCCGCCCAGCACAGCGTGTTGCCTATTACCGAATTGACACGCTCCAGCGCGCCCGCCAGTTTTTCCATC
>MRWG01000890.1_pt1 | contig 23978 bp, 18 predicted proteins | sample 1013341 | NCBI WGS metagenome assembly MRWG01 (sample SAMN06117577, study PRJNA244670) | biofilm metagenome | biome: Water; feature: Cathode Biofilm; material: Biofilm; isolation source: microbial consortium enriched at the cathode of a solar microbial fuel cell | place: USA: District of Columbia ... | reverse complement strand
TCCGGCGTCGCTTGGCTCTGACACCGGCGGGTCGATCCGGCAGCCCGCGGCTCACACGGGACTCGTCGGGATGAAACCGACGTATGGGCGCGTGTCGCGCTGGGGACTCGTCGCGTTTGCGTCGAGTTTCGATCAGATCGGACCCTTCGCGCGAAACGTCGAAGACACGGCGCTCATGCTCAACGTGATCTGCGGCGCCGATGAGCTGGACTCCACCAGCGCAAACGTTGAGACGCCGGACTTTCTTCAGACCATCAACGAGCCGCTGGAAGGCCTGCGCCTCGGTGTGCCGACGCAGTCCAAGAACGACAACAACCATCCCGCGGTGCTCGAGGCGTTCGGCGGCGTCGTCGCGATGTACCAGTCGCTCGGCGCTGAGATCGTGCCGATCGATCTGCCGAACATCGATTACGGCATCGCCGCGTACTACATCATTGCGCCGGCGGAAGCATCGACGAACCTCGCGCGCTATGACGGCATTCGGTACGGACGGCGCGCGGAGATCGGTCCGGGCGATGATCTGGAAGCGCTGTACGCCAAGAGCCGCGCTGAAGGATTCGGCGCGGAAGTGAAGCGCCGCATCATGCTCGGGACGTATGCGCTCTCGGCAGGCTACTACGACGCGTACTACAAGAAGGCGCTTCAGGCGCGGCGAATCATCAAGAACGACTTCGATCGCGCGTTCGATGAGACTGGCGTGCACGCGGTGCTCATGCCGACGACGCCGGATCCGGCATTCAAGCTTGGCGACAAGACGGACGATCCGCTCGCGATGTACCTCGAGGATTTCTACACCGTCGCCGCGAACCTGGCGGGATTGCCTGCGATTTCGTTCCCGTCGGGCATGGCGGTTGAGAATGGCTCCCAACTGCCGATCGGCGCTCAGCTGGTCGGGCCGGCGTTTGAAGAAGCGCGGTTGCTGCGCATCGCCCGAATGCACGAGCGCGCCACCGAGTGGCACTTGCAGAAGCCCGCATCATGAGCGGTCCGGTGATTGGCGTTGATCTCGGCGGCACGAACATGCAGCTTGGCGTGGTCGACGCTGACGGAACGATCATCGCGCAGCGCAAGAAGAAAACGAAAGCATTCAAAGGCGTCGATGCGCTCTTCGACCGACTCGTTGGCGCGATCGAAGCCGTGTGCGACGACGCTGACATCGAATTGAGCTCGGTTGAAGGCGTCGGCGTCGCTGTGGCGGCGGCAGTCGATCGCGCTCGCGGCATGGTGCTCGAAGCGCCCAACCTCGGGTGGGAAGACTTCCCGCTCGCGCGCGAACTCTTTGAGAAGCTCGGTGTTCCTGTCGCCATTGAGAATGATGTGAATGGCGCGGTGCTCGGCGAGCTTCACTTCGGCGCGATCAAGGGCGAGCGCGAAGCACTGGGTGTGTGGGTCGGAACCGGCATCGGCGGGGCGATCGTGCTGGATGGAGACCTCCATCTCGGCGCGATGCGAACCGCCGGCGAGGTCGGGCACATGACGCTCTATCCGCGCCCGGCGGATGGTCGCTGGAAGCTCGAAGACACCTGTTCGCGTTCCGCCGTGGTGCGCCGGCTCACGGAACTGGCGCCGAGCCGCGAGACCATGCTTCACGAATTGTCGGGCGGCGATGTGTCGTCCATCCGGTCAAGCATTCTCGCCAAGGCGTATGGCGCGGGCGATGCACTGACGCAGGACGTGATCCACGACGCGGCGGATTTGCTTGGCTGCGCGGTCGGATCGGCGGTGACGCTGATGTCGGTCCCGGTCGTCCTGATGGGGGGCGGGCTGACCGAGGCGATTGGGGCGCCATTCGTCGATCGTGTCGCGGCGAGAATGCGCGAGCACATTTTTCCCGCGTCCAATCGCGGCGTCCGCGTGGTCGCGACCACGCTCAACGAGCGTGCAGGCATCCTCGGCGGGGCGATGACCATCCGCCGCGAGCTTGGCGCCTGACGCAGCCGTCAGGCGAAACGCCCGCCCGGCCGAACCGTAGAATCAACGACCCAATCGGCCCGATTTCAGCGGCCCGTATCGATATCAGTGTGAAGGAGATCGCATGTCCGTGTTCCGTTGCTTGATGTTGTCGTTGCTTGGTGTGGTTCTCGGCGTGGCGGCGCCGGCGCAGGCCCAGTCGATCGAGCCGGGTGAGTGGGAAGGATCGATGACCCTTCCCAACCGAGCGATGATTCCCTTTTCGGTGGTGATCTCGGTGAATGACGATGGATCGCAGACCGCCACGATCACCATCCCGGAACAGGGCGTCTTTGAGCAGGCGCTCGACGAGGTGACCTTCGACGACAATTCGATTTCATTTGCATGGAACGACATCGGTGCGGCGTTCGAAGGCCGGCTTGGCGCCAATCGCAAGGCGATTGTCGGCACGGTGCAACAGCGCGGGTTGACGTATCCATTCAAACTGACCCGCCCGGAGCCGCGGCCTGCCTTCGACGATTTCATTCCCCGTGAAGAGCAGCGGTGGCGCGGCGTGGCCAAGCTGCCGGGTCTGGACCTGAAGTTCATGGTGACATTCACGCCTGTGCCGGCAGACACCGGCTGGACGGGCGTGGTGGACATCCCCATCCAGAACATCGAAGCGCTGCCGCTGCGCGATGTGCGTTTTGATGACGAAGTTCACTTCACCATTCAGCTCGATGCGGCGTCAGCGCCGCCGCCGGCGGTGTTCAGGTTGCGGCGAACCGGCGCGGAGACGGCGTCAGGCACGTTTACGCAGGCCGGCTCGCAGTTCCTGGTCGAGTTGTCGCAGATCACCGACCCGAATGAGCGCGTGGAGTTGGATCGTCCGCAGACGCCGCAGCCACCCTTCCCGTACGCGGCGCGCGAAGTGAAGTACCAGAGCGATGTGGACGGCGTCACGATCGCCGGCACGCTGACGATTCCTGAGGGCGACGGTCCGCACCCGGCGGTGCTCATGATCACCGGCTCAGGCGCGCAGGATCGTGATGAAACGCTCATGGGTCACAAGCCGTTCTTCGTGATTGCGGATCACCTCACGCGTCGCGGCATCGCTGTCTTGCGCGTCGATGATCGCGGCGTGGGCGAGTCGGGCGGCGACATCATGGAGACCACTGCTGAAACAAACGTCCGGGACATCATCACCGGCGTGGACTTCCTCGCTGAACAGCCGGAGATTGACTCATCGCGCATCGGCTTGATTGGTCACAGTGAGGGTGGCTGGCTGGCGCCGATCGCCGCGTCGCGCGATGACGACATTGCATTCATGGCGCTGCTGGCGGCGCCGGGCGTGAGTGGTCGTGAACTCATGCTCATGCAGCGCGATCTGGTTCGAAAGACGGTCGGCGTGCCGCCCACGCAGCGTCAGAAGGAATCGGAAGCGCACGCGGCGCTGATGGATGCGGTCGTGCAAGGTTTGTCGGAGGAGGAGATTGCCGAAGCGTTGCGCAAATTGGCGCGGCTCGAGCGCGTCGGCGCTCCGGATGTCGAGGAATACGCCGATCAAATTGTCGAACAGCAACTGGCCATGATGCAGTCCGTGTGGTTCCGCGATGTGATTGATCTGGACAGCCGCGCGGCGCTGCGACAGGTGCGCATTCCGGTGCTCGCCATAACCGGCGAGATTGATCTGCAGGTGCCGCCGGAGGAGAACATGCGCGAGATTCGCGGCGCGCTCGACGCAGCTGGCAACACGCAGGTTGAACTGGTCACGATGCCTGGGCTCAATCACTTGCTGCAAACGGCGAATCGCGGTTTGCCGAGCGAATACCTGGCGATCTCTGAAACGATTTCGCCCGACGTGCTGGATCTGCTGACCACATGGCTGCAGGAGCAGGCCGGGATCGAGGGTGAATCGAGCGCGATGGATTAAGTCGCGGCGGCGGCGCCGCAGAGCTTGTAGAGGATGCGCGCCCCGACATTGGCGTCGATGCGCGATGCGCCGGGCGGTCCCGGCGCCGCTTCGACGAGATCGAATCCCACGATGCGGCGTTGCGATTTCGCCAGCGTCTCAAGCAGAATGCATGCCTGATTGAATGACAGTCCGCCGGGCACCGGCGTGCCGGTGTGCGGGCAGAGCGACGGATCCAGTCCGTCGATGTCGAAGGTGATGTAGACGCGCTCAGGAAGCGAATCGACGATGCCGGTGCAGATATCGCGCCAGGTTTCGCCGCTGTCCATCCGCCGCCAGAGTTCGATGTCGAAGTGCGTTGCGATTCGGTCGCCCTGTTCACGGGCATAGGTCAATTCGCGCTCCGCGACGTCGCGAATGCCGACTTGCACGAGGCGCGACACGCCTTCGAACATGTCGAGCGCGTTGCGCATGACCGAAGCGTGGGAGTAGGTCATGCTCGCATACGCAGGATGCAGGTCCATGTGCGCATCAATCTGGAGGACGCCGATGGTCGCGTCTGCATGCGACCGCCGCTCATGGGCGATGACGGCGCGAATGGCGCCCTGCGACATGGAATGTTCGCCGCCGAGCACGCCAACGATTTTGTCTTTGGCGAGCCATGCGTGCACGGCGTTGAAAACCAGTGACTCTGCGTTTGCGCACCTGGCGTTGATGGTGTCGATGGCGTTGGCATCCTCATCGCGCACATGGCCTCGATGAAGAATGGGCGCCGCGAGCGACCGGACCTGGTCTGAGCAGTCGCGCAGGCCGTCGGGCGCCGGCGCCATGGCGATGCCGGCGTCGTAGACTCGGCCGAATTGCAGGTCGTACAGGTCGATCTGGTCAGAGCCATCGCGCACGGCTTGCGGGCCGTCGATGGTTCCGTCGCCGTCGGTGGTGGTGCCGTCAAAAGGCGTCGGGATGATGACGATGCGCGCTTCATCCGTCGTGGTAGGGAGGCCAAAGACGCCGTCCGCCGAACACGTGATGTCATCGGGGCAGAAATTCATGAGATTGGGTGCGCCATGAGTGACGCGAGTCTATGCCGCGTTCGCCATGGCGCGATGGCCCGCGTACGATTTTGCCCGAATCTTGCATCCTTCTTCTTGAGGCGGTTGTGTTCATGACAGACGAGAGGGAACCCATCGGCGACGAAGGCTCAACGCCCGAATCTTCGGACGCGCCCGCCGGCAAACCCGAACAGACGTATGACGTGGAAGCGCCCGATTCGCTGGTCGATTCGAATGAAATCGAGGATCGCTGCCCGAAGTGCGGCACGCCCATGCCGAATCCGGGCGCCGTCGTTTGCATGAAGTGCGGCTATGACCAAGTTCAGAACAAGGTCATCTCAACCAAGGTCGGGACCGTCGAGGTCGTCGCCGACGCCGGTCCGACGATGTTTGTGAAGCCCGGCCGACTCGGCTGGAAGGCGCCGGCCATCATTGGAGGCGTGCTGATTGTCGCGGCGGCCGTTCTTGCAGGGATGCATGCGCCGCATCGCCCGATCAGCCATGGCGTCGCCACGTTTCTCTTTGCGCCAGTGTTCACCGGGATCGGCGTCGCGGCGGTGCTGCTGACGGCGCTGTTGATGGAGGAGCCTTTCGGACGGCTCGAACACGCCGCCGGCCGGATGCTGATGGCGGTGGGCCTTGTCGAGTTGTCGTGGCACATCGCATGGAATCTTGAGCTGGCGAATCCGCTCCGGTTCCTGATCGGCGCCTCGATCGGCGTGGGGGCGTATTTCCTGGTGGTGTGGTGGACGTTTTCGCTGACGCGGACAGTCGCGTTGATGGTCTCCGTCATCCATCTGACGCTCTGGGCGATCTTCATGGGATTGCTGAGCATGCATGCGTGGTTGGCCGCGCCGCCCGCCGCGTCGTAGGCTGCACAGCGATGACAATGACAGCCACCATGACTGAAACGCCGCAGGACGCGCAGCCGGGTCCGATGGCGCTGCCGGCGATTCATGACCATCTCATGGATCTCATCCAGCGCGAGGCGCCACCGCCGCGCGACATTGTGGACATCGGCGCCGGTCAGGGCGCAATCTCTGCGCGGCTGCTTGAAGCGGGTTACCGCGTGAGCGCGTGCGATCTCTTCCCGGAGATGTTTCGAGCCAAAGGCATCGAGTGCCGCCAGGTCGATGCGACCGGCGCGCTGCCGTTCGACGATGCATCGCTGGATGTCGCGATTGCGGTTGAAGTGGTTGAGCATTTAGAGAGTCATCGCCCGCTCTTTTCCGAAGCGGCCCGCGTGCTGCGACCGGGCGGCGCGTTCATCTTCACGACGCCCAACATCAATTCGCTCAAGTCGCGATGGCGATTTCTGACGACGGGGTACTTCTATTCGTTCGGACCGCTGGACCCGGCGGTTGATGACCCGGTTCGCCAGCACATCGCGCCGTTCACGGTGGATCGATATCGATTTTTGCTTGGTCGTTGTGGTCTGACGCTTTCGAACGTCGAGACGGACAAGTATCAAACGTCGTCGAAGTCATTGTCGTGGCTGTCGCCCTTCATTCGCTGGAGCGCCCGCCGCGCGTGGGGCGATGATCCGGGCGTGCGGCTGCAAAACGGCAAGGCTTCGCTCCTGGGCCGAACGCTCATGGTCGTGGCGCGGAAGCCGGAGAAGCCATGACGAATACGGTGTGGCTCAACGGGCAGTTTCTGAACCGCGACGACGCCAAAGTCAGCGCATTCGATGCGGGGTTTCAGCATGGCGTCGGTCTCTTTGAGACGATGCTGTTTGCTGATGGGCGCGTGCACCGGCTTGATGAGCACCTGCAACGATTGATCGAGTCGTCGCGCATCCTTGGGCTGGCGCAATCCGTGCGGCATGAGCCCCTGGCGCAGGCGGTGCTGGAGGTGGCGGCTCGCAGCGAGCTGGAGCAGGCGCGGCTTCGCCTCACGATGACCGGTGGCGATCTGAATCTGCTTGAATCACGCCGCGAAGCGCCTGTGGACCCGACGATTCTCATCGTGGCGCAGCCGGCAACGCCGTACCCGGCCGCGATGTTTGACAAAGGCGTGCTGGCGACGATCGCGGAAGACAAAGCCAATCCGCTCGACCAGTTCGCCGGGCACAAGACGCTGAACTACTGGCCCCGGCTGCGGGCGCTGCAAAACGCAGCAGCGAAAGGCGCGGGCGAAGCGATCTTTCTGCAGGTGACGAATCACATCGCCAGCGGCGCCGTCAGCAATGTCTTCGTCGTGCGGCATGGCGCGCTGCTGACGCCCGTCGCTCGCGGCGAAGAGGAGCAGGGCGCGATTGGCAGCCCGGTGCTGCCGGGCATCACGCGAGGGTTGATCATTGAACTGGCCGGCCGCTTGAATGTTGGCTGCGCGACGCAGCTCCTGACGGCAGAGGACTTGCTTGACGCCGATGAGGTCTTCCTGACCAACTCAAGCTGGGGCGTGCTTCCGGTGACGCGCATCGAAGGCAAGACAATCGGTGATGGCGCGGTCGGCGCCATCACGCGCGACCTGCGCGAAAAATGGCTCGAAGACACAGGGGTCTCCGAGCCGGAGTGAGATTCAGGATGTGGGAGCGGCTGCGATTCAGCCGTTGCGGCGGCGGCGAGCGCCGATCACGCCCATACCGGCGAGGCCAAGCATGCCGGCGCCCGGCAGCGGGACCATGTTCGGCATACCGATGAGCTGGTCCTGCTTGGAATCATTCCACAGGCCATACAGCACGCGGTTGGCGCCGCCTTCAGTCAGTGCGGCGTTGAAGAAGTCCGCGAGGTAAGAGCGAATAGACGCTTCGATGGAGCTGTTGGTGCTGATCTGCGTCGCTTCAAAGTCGCCGCTGTCGATATCGAGCGAGCTTCCACCCTCGGTCGAGTCGTAGTCGTACACGATTTCCCAGACAGCCAGTTGGAACGCCGTGGCGAAATTGTTGTTCAGTCCGCCCTCGGCTTCCTGTCCATCGGCATAGCTGTACAGATTGCGAAGGGCGTCGGCCTTGAAGGCGCCCATGGCCGGGCTAGAAATATCTTCCGGAGGCGTGACGCGATACTCCTGAGTCGATCCGGTGACGTACTGCGTGATTTCCGAGCAGAACGTGTAGAAGTCGCCGGAGAACTGCGCTCCGAGACCCGTACCGTTGCTGAATCGGTGAGAAAGCTGGCCGGCGAACACGCGGTGCGAGTTGCCATTGTGATTCACGGTCACGGCGCGACCGGCGCCGGTTCCAACGAATCGCATGTCCACGGTGTCCGCGTTTGCGACGGCTGCGCCAATCAAGGTCGCGGCGCCTGCCGCCAGAATGGAAATCTTCATCTCAACTCTCCTGATGTCTCGACCGTCGATCCCGTGTGGGGATCGCGCGGCCGTTGTCCTGGCTCCCTCTTGCACTCCCTTGCGGAGTCCCTAGGAACATGCCTCATCAGGAGGACGAGGCCACCAGGATTCAGGAGGAACTCAAATTTTTGACGTGGTGACAGGCATTGCAGCCGTCATGACCCGCGATCAGGTCCGACAACACGCACGTTGCGGCGGCCGGAGCCCAATTCACGTCCGCGAAGGCGCGCCACGGTGAGCCGCAACCATCCGAGAACAAACGCAAGTCCGAAGAACACAAGCGCGATCGCGACGAGCGGGATGAGCAACAGAATGAGCGCCACCATGATGGCGCCGATGATCAGGACCGAGAACACCATCGTCGCGACACGCAGGCGCGTCGGCGTCGAGCCCTGCCCCGGGGCGCTGCCAGCGGATTGAACGGTGACGCGGCGGATCTCCATCGTATGAAATGGTAGGGCGGTGATTGGTGAAATCCTGTTGCCTGCGATCTCCGAATCGCAAGGCCCGATACACTGGGCCCTCCAGGATGGATGACCATTGAGATGATCGCGTCACGAGGAGCGGGAATGGGCGATCAAGCGCAGGACGCCGGAACAACGACGGTCCCCAGAGACCGTCAGTTCATTCACTTGCATCTGCATACGGAGTATTCACTCCTCGACGGCGGCAACCGTGTGGACCGGCTGGTCCGGCGCGTGTCCGAACTTGGCATGCCGGCCGTGGCCGTGACGGACCACGGCAACCTGTTCGGCGCCTTGTCCTTCGTGCAGCAAGCCCAGAAGCACAACGTCAAACCGATTCTGGGGTGCGAAGCGTACGTCGCGCCGGCGTCAAGGCATGACCGTCGCACGACGGGCGTCGCGGACGGCGGCTTCCACCTCGTGCTGCTGTGCGAGAACAACGTCGGCTGGGCGAATCTGATGAAGCTCGCTTCGGACGCCTACCTCGAGGGCTTCTATTACAAGCCGCGAATCGACCGCGAGCTGCTCGAAGCGCACCACGAGGGTCTGATCGCGATCAACGGCCACCTCGGCAGCGAGTTGGCGCACCATCTGGTGCAGTACGAGCAGTCCAAGGATGAAGCGCATTGGGAGCGCGCGATGGATGTGGCCCGGTGGCACCAGAAGGTGTTTCGGCCCACGGAAACCGGCCCTCGATTCTTTGTCGAGCTTCAGCACCACGTGCCGGAGCAGAATGCGATCAATCCGCACCTGATTCGGCTGGCCGAGGAACTCTCACTGCCGTTGGTGGCGACGAATGATGCGCACTTCCTTCGCGAGGAGGATCACGATGCGCACGACACGCTGATCTGCATCTCGACTGGAAAGTTCAAGAGCGACCAGCAGCGCATGCGCTACACGCCGCACTTGTACGTGAAGTCGCCGGAGGCGATGCGCGACATTTTTGAAGGGGCATACGGCGAGGTCGGTCGCACGGCGTGCGATCACACCGTCGATATCGCCGAGCGATGCAACGTCGAGATGGCGTTCGACAATCACGCGCCGGTGGTTCGCGTCGTGCGGCCTGAATCATCGCTCCCGTTCGAGCCGGGAAGTGATCTCACCGAGTGGTTCAAGCGTTTCTGCATGCAGTACGAGGTGGAGCCGTGTGATGATGCAGACGCGGCGACCTCGCAGGATGCGTTGAAAGCGGAATGCGACGCCGCGCTGCGCGAGTTGTGCGAAGCGGGGCTGGTGTGGCGATATGGCGAGGCGTTTGCGCCAGGCGCGCCTGAGCCTGAAGACGAAGCAGAGCGGCAGCGTCTGGCCGACATTCGCGCGCGGCTCGATCGTGAACTCGGCGTGCTCATCGAGAAGTCCATTACGCCGTACTTCCTAATTGTGTGGGACTTCGTGAACTGGGGTCGTCAGCGCGGCATTCCCGCCAACGCTCGTGGTTCAGGCGTCGGCACGATGGTGGGGTACCTGCTTGGTCTGTCCAACGCGTGCCCGGTTCGGTACGGCCTGCTCTTTGAGCGATTCACCGATCCTGACCGATCGGAATATCCCGATATCGATATCGACCTATGCCAGGACGGCCGCGCGGATGTGATCAACTACGTGCGCGAGAAGTACGGGCACGTGGCCCAGATCATCACCTTCGGAACGATGAAGGCGCGGGCTGCGGTGCGCGATGTGTCGCGCGTGCTGGAGGTGTCGCTGCCGGTGGCGGATCGGCTCGCGAAGATGATTCCCGAGCAACTGGGGATCACATTCGAGCGCGCGCTCGAGCAGGAGCCGGAATTCAAGGCCGTATACGACGGTGAGACCAGCGCGCTTGAGAAGATCAACCATGGGTTGCCTGTGGATCAGCAGGTGTCCGCGTCACGCGTTCGTCAGCTGATCGACAATGCGATCGTGCTCGAAGGGCAGGCGCGGCATGCGAGCGTTCACGCCGCGGGCGTCATTGTGGCGACGCGACCGCTGCATGAGATCGTGCCGCTGTACAAGCCGCCGGGCGCTGAGGACATCATCACGCAGTGGGACGGTCCGACGTGCGAAAAGGTCGGCCTCCTCAAGATGGACTTCCTTGGACTGCGCACACTCAGCATCATCGAGCGCTGCAAGGAATTGATCCGCGGCACGCTTGATGAGGCGGCGATTCGTGACGCTGTTGGCTGGGCGCCAGACCGTGTCGGCGACCCGTTGGACCTGGAGCGCCTGACATTTGATGATTCAAGGGTGTACTCGCTCTTCCAGCGCGCGGACACCACCGGCGTCTTTCAGTTTGAATCAGGCGGCATGCGCCGGCTGCTCTCCGAGATGAAGCCCGACCGGCTCGAAGATCTGATCGCGGCCAACGCGCTCTTCCGTCCCGGTCCGATGGACCTCATCCCCGATTACAACCGGCGCAAGCATGGCCACGAAGAGGTTCCGTCCGTACACCCAATTGTGGACAAGCACACCGCCGAAACGTACGGCGTCATGGTGTACCAGGAGCAGGTGATGCAGATCGTCCACGAGTTGGGCGGCATCAAGCTTCGTGATGCGTACGCGCTCATCAAGGCGATCAGCAAGAAGAAGAAGGCGGTCATTGACGCGAACCGACCGAAGTTCGTTGAGACCGCGGTTGATAATGGATTGTCCAGGGACAAGGCCGAAGAGCTGTTTGAATTGATCCTGAAGTTCGCGGGGTATGGCTTCAACAAGAGCCACTCGACTGGGTACGCGATTGTCGCGTACCAGACGGCGTTCCTGAAGACGTACTTCCCCAACCATTACATGGCCGCGCTGCTGACGTTTGAGAGCCAGGCGCAGAAGGTGGCGGACTGGGCGCCCTATCTCGACGACTGCAAGCGGACGGCGTTCCTTTCAGGCAAAGTGGGCGTCGAAGTTCGCCCGCCGGATGTGAACCGCTCCGATCCTGACTTCACCGTCGTCTTTGATGAGGATGAGCCTCGCACCGCAGCGACGGGCCATGTGCGCTTTGGTCTGCGCGCGATCAAGGGCGTGGCGACGAAGTCCATTCAGGCGATTGTGGAGCAGCGGCGCGAATCCGGCGACTACTCGTCGATCTACGAATTTTGCGAGCGCATTCCGCCGGGCGCGGTGAATCGCGCGACGATCGAAGCGCTCATCAAGAGCGGCGCGTTTGATTCCGTGCACGGCGCGGAGAAGCGGGCGAGCATGGTCGCGACGATTGAAGCGGCGGTGTCGGCGGGCGCCGCGGCCGCGCGCGATCGGGCGGCCGGACAGTCCGCGCTCTTTGGCGGCGGGGGCGAGGAAGAAGCAGCCGCAGAGACAGGCGGCGCCACGCTCGCATCGGCAACGCCCTGGTCCACGGCGGAAGCGCTCGGGTACGAAAAAGAAACGCTGGGGATGTATGTCTCCAGTCATCCGCTTGATCGATGGGCGACCGATGTGCAGGCGCTTGGCGCGAAACCCATTGGCGAACTCAAAGAGTCCAAACAGGAAGGGCCGATCTTCGTCGCAGGGCTTGTGCAGAGCGTGCGCACCATCGTCACGCGCAATGGACGCAACCCCGGTCAGAAGATGGGCATCGTCACGATGGAAGACCGCATGGGCTCCATCGAGTGCGTGCTCTTCCCCGATGCGTTTTCGAAGCACGATGTGTTGCTCGAAGCGGAGCGACCGCTCGCGATCGTCGGCAAGCTCGATCTTTCGCGCGGCGATGCCCAGATCATCGTGGATCGCGCGATTCCGCTCGAACAGGCGCGAGCCGCGCTGGCGAATTCGCTTGAGATTGATATCGACGATGCGCAATGGAATGGATCGACAGTGCAGGTGCTCACGGATCTGAGCACGCGACTCAAGACGTATGCGCTGCATGATCGGTCAACCGAGGGTCAGCCGATTCCGGTGACGCTGGCGCTTCGTATTGACGGCCGGCGCGTGGTGATGGAGGCGGGATCGTCGATGCGTGTGCGCCCGACTGATCGATTGATCGAAGGCATGTCGGAGACTCTTGGCGCGTCGTGCGTGCGCCTCGTCGCTGGCCCGCCGAAGATTTCAGATGACGGCGGCCGAGGGCGGCATCGACGGCGCAAACCCGCCGCGAGTCGCTGATCAGTCGGCGCGGGCGGTCGACGACTGATCATTCGGAATCTCAGTCACGCAGGTGAGCAGCAGTCGTTCGTGTTCGACGCGCACGTCCAGCAGTTTGATGCGCCGGCCATCCTCCAGATCGACCCACGTTGATGGGAGCACCGGGCCGCGCTGGCGCAGGGCGTCGAGCATGCGACCCGTCATGTCGCGCTCCCGAATTTCCGGTGGCAGCCATGATTGCAGGCGCGCGATGGTCCACCCGGCCGGGATATCGAGCCGCCCCGCGTTGGTAGATGGTTGCGACAACCAGAGTGACCCGTCTTCACTCAATCGCGGATTCACAGTCGCCGCGACGATCTGGTCCGCCGCGCCGGAGCCAATCTTCACGCCGACGGAAATCTTGCCATCGCCGAAGTGCGTCTGCACATCGCCAATCTGGTCGGGCCAGTGCGCATTGCGGCTGCGCACCCATCGCGGCAATTTCACATTCAGCCATGCGTTGGCCTGCGGCGCCGTCACGGCGACCGTCCACGGTTCACCAAGGGGGCGGGCGCGATGCATGGAGCTTACGACAGCTTGTTCGACGCGTTCGGCGAGTTCGACCACGGTCGGATTGCTCGGATCAACCGTGCGCCACCAGGTCGGTGACTCCCGCGCCAGCAACAGCGCAACAACGATGACCGTCATCGCGGCGGACGCCAGGCAGGTCGCGGCGATCGCGCCGAACGCGAGCGCCTTCTTGGAGCGACTGCGCGCCAATTGCCGGGCGAGTGTCGCGCGCACACCAAGCAGCGCACGATCCGCCTCTTCCTGAGCGTGGCTTGCTGATCGAGTTGTGCCGCGCCCCTCGTCCACCCTGGTTGCGGGCTCCATCCCTATGGAATCGATGTTGTTGCGATGATCGTCAGGCTTCGAATCGCCGGATGACGAGTGTGTTGTTCTGGCCGCCAAATCCGAAACTGTTGGAAAGCGCCGTTCGCACGCCGCCCATGTTGGAGACATCGCGCGGCGTGTTCGGCACGTAGTCCAGGTCGCATGCCGGATCCGGCGTGTTCAAGTTCTTGGTCGGCGGAAGCACACCGCTGTGGATGCACTGCACGCAAACGATGGCTTCCACCGCGCCCGCCGCGGCGATGAGGTGGCCAAGCATGGACTTGACCGAGCTCATCGGAATCTTGGGCGCCATGTCGCCGAACACGCTCTTGACGGCGCGCGTCTCAATCGAATCGTTCTCGCGCGTGCCGGTGCCGTGCGCTGAGATGTAGTGAATGAGCGGGCGACCCGTGTCATCCACATCGTCCGGCGCAACGCCGGCTTCATCCAGCGCTTCGAGCATGGAGTAGCGAGCGCCCTGACCATCGGGCTGAATGTCCGTGATGCGGAACGCATCCGCACTGGAGCCGAATCCAACGATTTCAGCGAGCGGTTTGGCGCCGCGACGCTGGGCGTTTTCGAGCGTTTCGAGAATGAGCATCCCCGCGCCTTCGCCCATGACGAAGCCGTCACGGTCCACACTGAACGGGCGGCTGGCGCTGTTGATGTCGTCGCGCCGGCTGGAGAGCGCCGTGAGGCGGATGAAGCCGGTCACGCCGAAGGGATGGATCATCGTGTGCGCGCCGCCGGCGATCATGATGTCCGCATCGCCGCGCCGGAGAATTTCAGTCGCTTCGCCGATGGCCTGCGTGCTGGCGGTGCAAGCGGTCAGGCAGTTGTACGCGGGGCCGCACGCGCCGAGCGCCTGGGCCACGTGCGAGAGCGTGATGTTGGATTCCTGTTCGATCTCTCGAACGGCGCTCATGTTCTTGTACGCGGCTTGCGCCCATTTCACGCCATCGATGGCCCGCGTTTCAGGATCCCAGCCGGCAAGATTGGTGCGCACATAATTTTCGAAATCGAGCACGCCTTCACCGGACCCGAGGTAGATGCCGACACGGGCCGGGTCGGGACCGTCCGATGACGACGGCTGCTTTGGATCACCAAGGCCCGCTTGTTTCCAGGCTTGTGCAGCCGCGACGAGCGCGAAGGTCGTGTTTCGGCCCGCGCCGTCAAAGTGCGACGGCTCGGCGTACCACTCGGCGAGATCAAGGTCCGGCGCCTGCGCGGCGAAATTCGTGCTGAACGTCGCAGCGTCGAAGCGCGTGGTTGGTCCGAAGCCGGTTTGGCCTTCCAGCAGCGACGACCACATGCTGGGCACATCCGCGCCGAGCGGTGTGACGCAGCCCGTGCCAGTGATGACGACTCGATGTTTGGCGGCGCGGTCAATCACGGGTCACTCCCGGTCCTGTTCGCCGGCGCCGAGCTTGTCCGGATTGAGCACGCGGACGAGCCCATCCTTCAAGCGACGTTCGCCAAAGTTGATGATGAGGCCGAGCTCGACGTCCGCCGCGCGAAGCTTGGCGCGAAGGGCAGTGCGATCGAGACCATCGATCTCGCGGCGCTCCGCCATCGGTTCAACGATGAATCGATCATTGACGAAAAGCCCGGCGCTGACGCGGCCGACTTCGCGGTCTTTGAACATGACGGGGAACGACGCATCGCTGGCGTACGTGATGCCCAACGCATCAAGCTCGCTCGTGAGCGCCGACACGTACACCTCGCGGTCGAACCCGGGGCCGAGCGCTTTGTGCACTTCGATCGAAGCGCCGATCACCTTGCGGCTGACATCCGTCAATTGTGGATCGAGGTCCTCGATCGGGACGGCTTTGCGTTGATGGGTCACGTGGTCGTCGCTCCGTTGAAGCAGAAGGACCGAAGGCGAACAGTCATTCGCGATCCGGCGCGGTTGATAGCACGACGGCGCCGTTCTGGCCGCCGAGCGCGTTGGTGCAGACAAGCATGTGAGAGATGGAGGCGTCGCGCACGTCCGCGGCGCCGGCGTCCAGATCCGCAAGCGGCGTTCCGGCGTGCAGACGCGCCGGGAACGTGCGCCGCCGCACGCACATCGCGCCGACCCCGATCGCGAGCGAGCCGTGACCGGCCATCGTGTCGCCGATGTTGGGCGTGATCGTCACCAGCGGAATGTTCTTGAGTCGATCGCCAAACACGGCGCGGAGCGCGGCGATTTCTTCTCGATCAAGGGCGGGAATGCCTGACGCGTGCGGAAGCACCGCATCGATGTCATCGGGGCTGATGCCGGCGTCATTGATGGCGCGCTCGATGGCGAAACGAAGGCCCTTGGAGCGGACGTCATCATCATCGCTGCGCGGCGCGTGCCCGGCCCCGAAGCCGCTGACTCGCGCGTAGATGGTGGCGCCGCGATCTCTCGCGCACGACTCGCGCTCCAGCATCAGGATGCCGCCGCCTTCGCCGAGCAGGCCGCCGGTCGCGTCCGGGTCGAATGGGCGCACGACCGTTGAGCCATCGGTCGCATCGCCGGTGTGCGCGAGACGTCCGGCCAGGTCCATGCGAAGCAGGCCCATCTCACTGATCTTGTTTTCAGCGCCGCCGGAAAAACAGAGGTCCGCATCGCCGCGCTGAATGACGCGGAGCGATTCGCCGACGCTCAACACGCCGCTGGCTTCCGCGCAGGTGATGGTGTTGGATGGCCCCTGCGCATCGTGAATGATCGTCACGTGGCAGGCGAGCATGTTGGGGAGGTATTTGAGGAGCCACAAAGGCTGAAGGTTGCCCATGGCCCCGTCGCCGCCTTCGGAGTCGCCCCATTGTTTCAGAGAGAACTCGCCGTTGTCATCGACCGCCGTCGCCAGCGCGCCGGTGAGTTCGTCCAATTCAGCGGCGATGAGGCCGGCGCCGATGTGGCATCCGACGCGCCGCGCGGGGTAAGTGGGTTCGGCGCCCTCCTCACGAGGGCATCCCTTGGTGGATAGCCCGGCGTCCTCGACGGCGCACTTGGCGGCGCCGACCGCCAGCTCGATATCCCGGGCCATCACCTTGACCGCTTTGCGATACGTCTTGGGGACGAAGTTGCGCGCGGAAAAATCCGTGACTTCGGCGCCCAGCTTCGAGGGGAAGGCCGAGGCATCGAACCGAGTGATAGGGCGCAGCCGCGACTCGCCTTTGAGAAGGCCGTCCCAGAGCGCCTCGATCCCGACGCCAAACGCGGTGACCGCGCCCACGCCCGTGATGACTACGTTCGATTCCACGTGCCGGGCAGTGTATCCCGGTCGCCCGCGCCATGGCGGGTCAGGGACATGACGGCCCCCGACGTGTGCGGCATCGTGGGGCGTATTCACTGATTAGGATGAGCGCATGGCGGAAATCACCAATGTGCGGCTGATGGTCGGGCTCGAGATTCATGTCGAGCTGGCGACGCAGACCAAAATGTTCACGCGCGCCGGAAGCCCGGCCTGCGCGACGTTCGACAATTCGGATCCCAACACCCTGCTGGACCCTGTGGTGCTTGGCCTGCCCGGCGCCCTGCCGGTGCTGAACAAGTCCGCGATTGAGATGGCGATGCTGGTTGGCGCCGCGCTCGGGTGCTCGATCGCCCAGGAGACCAAGTGGGATCGCAAGAACTACTACTACCCCGACCTGCCCAAGGGGTACCAGATCAGCCAGTACGACATGCCGATCTGCTTTGACGGCGCGATCGAGATCCCCGACCCGGCGGATGAAACCGGCCACCACATGAAGCGAATCGGCATCATTCGTGCGCACCTCGAAGAGGACGCCGGCAAGCTGATGCATGAAGCGCCGGGCGGCGCCCCGATCGACTACTCCATCGTGGACTACAACCGCGCCGGCACGCCTTTGCTGGAAATCGTGACGCAGCCGGACTTCCGCACGTCCGATGAAGTCGTCGCGTTTGCGCGCATGCTCCGCAACATCTGCCGCTTCCTCGGCGTGTCCGAGGGCGTCATGCAGAAGGGGCACATGCGCTTTGAGCCGAACATCAACACGATTATCGATCTCGATGATGGGCGCGAAGTTCGCACGCCTATTACGGAAATCAAGAATCTCAACTCATTCCGCGCCGTGCAGGGCGCCATCGAGCATGAATTCAAAGAGCAGCCCAAGCGATGGATCGCCGATGGCATTGAAATGGCGCCGGGCAAGAAGACCACCCGCGGCTGGGATGACGTCAAAGGCGTCACGGTCCTTCAGCGTGAGAAAGAAGAAGCGCACGATTACCGCTATATGCCAGATCCCGACCTGATCCCGCTGGTCATTGATCATGCATGGCGCGACAGCGTGGTGCAGACGCTGCCTGAATTGCCTCACGCACGGGCGAAACGATACGAGCACGATTATGCGCTCAGCGCGAAAGAAGCGCACGCGCTGACCGATGAGCGCGACCTGTGCTTCTTCTATGAAGCATGCGTGGACGCCGTCGGCGCTAGTGGCGCGCAGGCGGATGTCGCGGGCAAACAAGCGGCGAACATGGTGCTGCAGGCGGGCGCCAAGCGCGCCAACGAGCGCGGCGTCGGCGTGTGGGAGCTTGGCATCACGCCCGAGCAAATCGCCGGCATCGTCAAACTGCGCCAGGCGGATGAGATCGGCTCCAGCGCGGCGGATGAGCTCTTCGAAGCGTTGTGCGAGAGCGATGAAGAGGCGCACACCGCGGCGGAGCGCCTGAATCTGCTGCAGGTCAAGGATGAGGGCCAGCTCGAAGCCTGGTGCCAGACCGTCATCGACGACCCCGCAAACGCAAAAACAGTCGAGGACGTCAAAGGTGGCAAACAAGCGGCGGTGGGCCGACTCATCGGCGGCGTGATGAAGCTCTCCGGCGGCAAGGCCGAAGCGAAAGCCGTTCGAGAGAAGTTGCTTGAGATGCTGAACTGATCAGTGCATCGCAACCAAACTCAGTCTTCCTCATCCTTCGGCTTGTACGCCGCGACGACGTCGGCCTGCACGTTGGCCGGGCATGGCTCATCGTGGCTGTAATCCATGGAGTACGAACCCTGACCGGCTGTGATGCTCTTGAGCTGGCTTGAGTAATTCCGCACTTCGAAGAGGGGCACGAACGGTCGCGGTCGACTGCAGGCACTGAGGCACGACGTATCTTGAGTACGGATTGGGGCCTGCCTGATGTTATCTACGCGCTCGGGCACTCTTAGGTGTGAGGCGTCCTCGCCCGCCAGCCGCCGCCAATTAGGGACATGCAAGGAGTTTTTTTATAATTTCATTGACATATTTATTAGGGGAGGGGTAGAAGGATGGGGTCCAGAATCGGATCGGAGATTCGGCAATGGCGCCAGATTCTCAGGGCATTTCGATATCAGCAAAGCCCAAACAGCGAGTTGTGCCGCTCTATGCGATTGCTGTATTTGGCCGGGTTTGCGCGGGCGCGATCTTCCTTTTTGCCGCTGCCAGCAAAGGACTTGATCCACGAGAGATAATCTCAGCCTTCACCTTTGTCTTTCCTTCCTCGCCGCATGTTGTCACGGGTCTTGTGAAATCTCTGATTATCGTAGAGCTCATTGTCGGCGCGCTACTCGTATTCGGTGTCGTGAAGCAACTAGCGACGATCGCCGCGCTGGGCCTGTTGACGTTGTTCACACTTTGGCTCATCTATCTCACAATCTTTGAAATCGAGATTGGGTGTGGCTGTGGATTCCCGGCGACTTGGCTTCGACTTGGTGAAGAGCGTGAATTTGCCATCGTTCGTAATGTTGGCATTGTCTTCGCTTTGGCCATCTCGAGCGTCGTCGAGAATAGGGGCCGGCATTGTGATTCTGAAGAGACGCACGCCGCACTCGGCGGCGGCTTCGAGTCATCGTGACCAAAAAAGGAGCAATCACATGAGAAATGAGCTTTGGAGCTGCGTTGTTCGAAGGGAGAATTTGATCGTTGCATTCATGACGGTGGTCGCTTCAGGAGTGATCGGCGCGGCGGTTTCCGCAGCGCCTCAGTGCACGACTTTCACACAAGACTACGAAATTCCCGGGCTAACGTGTAAGTCAGAAGATATGACCATCATCAAGGATTGCGCCCTAATCAGCGGCTCCGCCTGTCCGCTGCAAAACGGGTCGTGCTGCCAAGAGACTAAGCTTGGTCAAATCGTGGTCCATTGCATTTGCGTCCCCGGAAGCGGTTGCGAGCCGGGTGGTGTCACTCCATGTCCTTGAATGTGTGGTGATGACGTGACGAGCAGTCGAGTCAGATTGGTTGCCGCGTGCGCGATTGCGGGGATCGGCGTTGCGATGAGTTGGCGGGTATTGAAGCCCGCCGCCTTTGACGCGGCCTCAGTTGTCCCTGAGGGAGAAGGCGAGCCTGCCAGCGCGGTGTTTCCTCTTCCTCAAAGGCTGGCCGATTCTGTCGAACCCGATCAATTGAAACGTCACATCGACGATGTCATTCGGCGACTCGAACCTGATATTGCGGCGTTTGCATCTGACGCCCGACTCAGCTCACTTCAATTGAATGCACTACGAACGTCGCTTGGTGAAATGCTCGAGATTTACTTGGGCGGATCGCTGGCGAATTACCGGCGGCATCTCGAAAGAGCTTCGCCGGAGAGTTCATTCCTTCAGTTTGCTGGAGAAGAACGAGATGAGCAGGAGGAGAACTGGCGTGTGGCGGGTGAGGGCATTGCGAACCGACCGATGTTCTTGCGCGAGACGATGTTCCGCCCTCGGTTCATCCACGGTCGAGAGATCACACAATTGAATCTTGGGCCGCGCCTCATTCGCCGTCCGCCCGCCGATCGCTACCAAGTCACGGAACTCGGCGGATATGAGCCGACGCGGTCGGGTTTGACGATTGTGGAGATCGTATTGCCCGTTCATTACCGCTGGCCGCTGGAGAAACCGACGGCGGAGGGGCCTGTGTGGTTTGGCGTCTGGCTTGTATCCGACCCAAAGTCCCCCCAATGGCTTCCGTGGTGCGTGGTCATCTATGACTGCGCCGGAATAGGCCCCGATGTGGCCCCGATGATCTGATTTCCAATGATGAATGCTCCTCCCATAAGTCGATCACGCGTAGGCGCGACGCTGGTTGAAGTCCTGGTCGTCATTGGCGTCATTGGCGTTCTTTTCTCCATCGCATTTCCGGCCCTCTTGAACGCTCGAGCGTCCGGCGGACAGGTGAAGAGCCTCTCGCAAGCGCGTGATGTCGCACTGCTTCTCGGTCAGTTCGCCGAATCGAATCGCGAGACCTATTTGGCGGTGAGGCCAAACACCAATTACAGTCAATCCTTCAATCCGAATTCAGGGGGCGCGAGCTTCACGAATGATGCGGATGCGCGCTGGATGTCTCGCCATTGGTGGCCGAATGCTCTCAATGGGCTCGGTTTCATTGATTTGCGAGATCGCTGGAACGAGTTCACAAGTCCCGGCGCGGATGTCACCGCGGAAACCTATCGTTTTCCGAGTTACATGTACTCCAATTCAGTCGTCGCAGCGCCGCAGCTTTGGATGGATTCATTCAATGGCTCCACCGAGGCGCTGCGCGACGTCCGCACCAGTGAAGTCTCGTTTCCCTCGCACAAAGTCATCGTTTGGGATGGAGCCGTAGCGTACCTGCCTCCGGGGCAAATTCCGGAGCAGGCCGTACGACCAATGGCATTCGTGGATGGGCACGCGAGCGTTCATCGAATTCGTGACGCGACCGAACCGGTCCTGAATCAACTCAATTCGGCTGGGTGGCGCGGCATGAAATTGCACAATACGCAGGCAGGAGTATTGGGCCGAGACTTCGGCGCGTCGGAGTATTGACGTTCGTCATCAAATTGGGCGTACGCCATTCTGTTCGACGCTCAACTCAGTCGTCCTCTTCCTTCGGCTTGTACGCCGCGACGACGTCGGCCTGCACGTTGGCCGGGCATGGCTCATCGTGGCTGTAATCCATGGAGTACGAGCCCTGACCGGCTGTGATGCTCTTGAGCTGGCTTGAGTAGTTTCGCACTTCCGACAGCGGGACGATCGCGCGCACCACGCACATGTCGCCCGGCAGCATGTCGGAGCCCTGAATGCGCCCGCGCTTGCCGGAGATGTCGGCGGAGATGTCGCCCATGTTGTCCTGCGGCACGGTGATTTCCATATCCACGTACGGCTCGAGTAGGACAGGCTTGGCCTTTTGCACCGCGTCCATGAAGGCTCGCTTGCCGGCGGTGATGAACGCCACTTCCTTCGAGTCCACCGGGTGGTGCTTGCCGTCGTACACCGAGACCTTGACGCCCGCAAAGGGGTAGCCGGCAATCACGCCGTGCTCGAGCGCCTTGCGAATGCCCTTCTCGATCGCGGGCATGAATTGTTTCGGCACGGAGCCGCCGAAGGTGTCATCTTCGAATTCGAAGCCGGTTTCGTGATCCTGCGGCAGTGGTTCCACGCGCAGGTAGACCTCGCCGAACTGCCCGGCGCCGCCGGTTTGCTTCTTGTGCCGGTGATGACCTTCGGCCTTGCCGGTGATGGTTTCCTTGTAGGGCACCTTGGGCGTGTCCGTTTCGACCTCGACATGGAATCGATTCTTGAGTTTCTCAAGCATGATTCGCATGTGGAGTTCACCAACCGTGCGCGCGACGGTCTGGTGCGTCGCCGCGACGCGTTCGACGATGAACGTCGGATCCTCTTCCATCATCTTGCTGATGGCGCCGCCGAGTTTGGTTTCATCGCCGCGGCTCTTGGGCGCGATCGAAAGCCCGTACATCGGCCGCGGGAGTTGAATCGGCTGGAACCGGAGGCTGTCCAGCGAGTGATCGTCGTGCAGCACGTCGTTGAGGTGCAGCTCTTCGACTTTCGCCACGGCGCCGATATCACCGGCCATGACGTCGTCCACTTCCGTGTGGTCCTTGCCAAGCGTCGAGTTGATGTGGCCGATGCGGATGGCCTTCTTCTCATCGTTCTTGAACGCTTGCGTGTTGTGCTTCAGCGTTCCCTGGTGCACGCGGAAATACGCGAGCTTGCCGACGAAGGGGTCCGTCGAAATCTTGAAGACGTGCGCGACCAGCGGCTTGGCGGCGTCCGGCTCTGGCTCGAAGGATTCGCCGTCCTTGATAAAGGGTCGGGGGTTGCCTTCGAGCGGGCTCGGGCAGAACTCCTCGAAGATGTCGAGCAATTCCTTGACGCCCGCGCCGGTGCGCGATGAAACAAAGACAACGGGCGCCAGGTGCGATTCGCGCAGCGCTTTGCGGAACGCCTTGCGGAGCGCATCTTCAGTTGGCTTCTCGCCGCCGAGGTACGCCTCCATGAGTTGCTCATCGACCTCAACCACCTGATCAACAATGGCGGTGTGCGCTTCAGCAAACGTGGAGAAGTCTGGATCGCCGGGCTTTTCGTGCAGGCAATCAACAACCGCGGCGCCATTCTCTGAGGGCAGATTCATCGGCACGCACTTGGCGCCGAAGGATTCCTGAAGCGACTTCAACACACCGGGGCAGTCGGCCTCGGGGGCATCAATCTTGTTGATGGCGATCATGACCGGAAGGTTGCGCTCTTCGGCCAGTTTCATCATGCGTCGCGTGATGGACTGCACGCCGCGGGCCGCGTCAACAACAACGACGGCGACTTCAACCGCCGGCATGGCGGACATCGCGGCGCCGACAAAGTCAGGGTAGCCCGGCGTGTCAATGAGATTGAGGCGCGTGCCGCCATGCCGAAACTGGAGCAGCGCTGAGGACAGGCTGTGGCTGTGCTCTTTCTCTTCCGATTCGAAATCTGAAACCGTGTCGCCCTTCTCGACTTCGCCGACCTTTCCAATGATGCCTGCGGTGTGCAAGAGCTGCTCGGCGAGGCTCGTCTTGCCGCAGGCGGCGTGACCGACGATGGCGATGTTCCTGATGTCCGCAGTGGTGTAGGCAGCCATGGTGCGCGACCTCCAAAGAAGGGTGCGGTCGAAACGGTCGCCAAGGCCGATGTGTCGCGGCGCCTTTCAGCAAGGGCGTCCAGCGCCCGCGGCAGACGTCGGCCGAGAGCTGGCGACGTTCAGTCGTGATTGTGCGCCGAAAGCCGGTCCACCTCCGGTTCATTCGGCGAGTCGCCCAGTGTAGAGGGTTCCGGGGCGTTCGGGGAGCCCCGCTCCCTGTGCGGGCGACGTCCGTTGGGCAGTGCTAGTGTGACGCCGGTCATGGCCAGGAAGACCTCCAAGACGTCACGCCGCGGCTCAGCCTCCGCGCCGTCGCGCCCGACCGCGGCGCATCGAATCGTCGTGCTGCACGGCAAGGAAGCGCACCTTCGCGCCCTGCACACTGAGGCGCTGCGCCAGGAGCTCGAAGCGTTATTTGGCGATGTCGAGACCATTCGACTGAGCGGCGATCGCGCCTCGCTGGCCGAGACGCTGGATGAATGCCGCAGCTACGGCCTCATGCAACAGCACAAACTGGTGATCGTGGATCAGGCGGACAAATTCGTGAACGCGGAGACGCGGCCGGCGCTGGAGCGCTACGCCGCCAGCCCGGTTGAATCCGCCACGCTGCTGCTTCGGTCCGAC
>MRWG01000888.1_pt1 | contig 24028 bp, 17 predicted proteins | sample 1013341 | NCBI WGS metagenome assembly MRWG01 (sample SAMN06117577, study PRJNA244670) | biofilm metagenome | biome: Water; feature: Cathode Biofilm; material: Biofilm; isolation source: microbial consortium enriched at the cathode of a solar microbial fuel cell | place: USA: District of Columbia ... | reverse complement strand
GTGCAGCAGCCTTGCGGGTGCGGCGGCGCGGCTTGCGAGCAGGCTTCTCCTCGGCGGGCGCATCCGTTGCCTCGGCAGAAGCCTCCGCCTCTGTCCCTGCCTCGGGTGCGGCGGCCTGCGCCTCGGGTACAGCTGCCGGAGCCTCATCGGCAACAACCGGCGTATCGGCTGCTGCCGCCGCCTGCGGGGCTTCTGCGCCTTCCGCAGTCGGAGCGTCCTCGGAAACGTCTGCCTCTACAGAGGCGTCGCCCTCGGCCTGGGCTTCCTGCGTATCGCTGTCGCGACGATTCCTGCGGCCACCACGCTTCCCGCGATGGCGCTTCTTGCGCTCGCCTTCGCCGGCTTCTGCCGGCTTCGTCTCGGCTGCATCCTCGGAAACTGCTGCGCCACCCTCAGCCGTGGCTGCGACGGCATCGTCGTCGCCTGGCATCTGATCTGCGTTCTGATCCTGATTCTGCTCTGCACCCTCGGCGCCGCCATTGTTGCGGTTGCGGCCGCCCCGGCGCTTGCGCTTGCGGCGACGCTTGCGCTGTTCGCCATCCTCACCGGCTTCGGCTTCCTGTGCGGGGGCAGGGGTTTCAACCACCTGTGCGGGCGCCGCCTGCGGGGCTGCCGGCTGCTCCATTCCCGACTTGTCGGCGGGCTGCTGCTTGGTGATCGCAAAATGCTGCGAACCCACGCTGTCATCAGCCTCGACCGTGATGGTCACGCCAAAGCGGTTTTCCATCTCGACCAGATTGGAGCGCTTGTGGTTCAGCAGATAGAGCGCGGTCTGCGCCGGCGTACGCACGGCGATGTCGTTGCGCGCGTCCTTGAGCAGGTACTCTTCGATGGAACGCACCACATAGAGCGCCACCGACGAATCGGAGCGGATGTGTCCCGTGCCGCCGCAATGGGGGCAGGGCTGCATGGTGCTTTCCAGAACGCTTGCGCGGATGCGCTGACGCGACATTTCCAGAAGGCCGAAATGCGAGATGCGGCCAACCTGGATGCGGGCGCGGTCGTTTTTGAGGCATTCCTTGAGGCGCTTCTCGACCGCCCGGTTGTTCCGGTTCTCCTCCATGTCGATGAAGTCGATCACGATCAGGCCCGCCATGTCGCGCAGCCTCAACTGACGCGCCACTTCCTCCGCCGCTTCCAGATTGGTCTGGAGCGCGGTGTCCTCGATCGAGTGCTCTTTCGTTGAACGGCCGGAGTTCACGTCGATCGCCACCAGAGCCTCGGTCTGGTTGATGATGATGTAACCACCGGATTTCAGCGTGACCTGCGGCTGCAGCATGCGGTCGAGCTGCGCCTCGATGCCGTTGCCGGCAAAGATCGGCGTCACGTCGCGATAGGGCTGAACGACCTTGGCATGGCTCGGCATGAGCATGCGCATGAAGTCTTTCGCCTCGCGATACCCTTCCTCACCGGCCACCAGGATTTCCCCGATGTCCTTGTTGTAGAGGTCGCGCACCGACCGCTTGATGAGGCTTCCTTCCTCGTAGACGAGGGCGGGGGCCGTGGATTCAAGCGTCAGGCTGCGAACCTTCTCCCAAAGGCGCATCAGGTAGTCGTAATCGCGCTTAATCTCCGCCTTGGTGCGGTTTGCACCGGCAGTGCGCAGGATCACGCCCATGCCCTGCGGCACTTCCAGGTGCTTCACGACATCCTTGAGGCGCTTGCGGTCCTGCACATTGGTGATCTTGCGGGAAATGCCGCCACCGCGTGCGGTGTTGGGCATCAGAACCGAGTAGCGGCCTGCCAGTGACAGATAGGTGGTCAGTGCGGCGCCCTTGTTGCCGCGCTCTTCCTTGACGACCTGAACGAGCAGGATCTGGCGGCGCTTGATGACCTCCTGGATCTTGTAGTTCTTGCGGGCGGCGCGGCGCGACGGCTGCGCTTCTTCCATCGCATCGTCAGCGCCAACCGTGTCGACGTCGTCTTCGTCGTCGTTGCCATTGTTATCGTCATCGGACCGGTTGCGGCGCGAGCGCCGGCTGCGCGGCTCTTCCGAAACCACGTCGGCAGAGGCCTCTGCAGCCATGGCCTGCGGCTTGTCTTCGCCGTCCGCGTCCTGCGCAGTGTCGGCATCGTCGTCGGAAACCGCGTCGGCGTCCGCCCCGGCTTCAGGCTGCGCCTCGGCAACGGCGTCGCTGTCGCCGTCCTCTTCCTGTGCAGCCTCGTCCTGGGAAGCGTCGTCCTGCTGGGCGGTCTTCTTGCGGGTGCTGGCGCGGCGGCGCTTGCGTCCGCCTTTCTGTGCCTGGCGGGGCTCGCTGTCTTCGTCGTCGTCATCGGCCTTGGCTTCTGCGGCTTCGGCCTCCAGAAGCGCCTGACGGTCGGCTACGGGGATCTGGTAATAGTCGGGATGGATTTCGCTGAAAGCGAGAAAGCCATGCCGGTTGCCACCATACTCTACGAAGGCTGCCTGAAGGGAAGGTTCGACGCGTGTGACGCGTGCCAGATAAATATTACCGCGAAGCTGCTTCTTATCCTGAGATTCGAAATCAAACTCTTCGATGCGATTACCGCGAAGGACAACAACCCTCGTTTCCTCCGGATGGGAGGCATCTATCAGCATTTTGTTTGGCATAAATACTTGTCTCCCCGGCAAGGAAAGATTGTCGGGCCGGGCTCGACGGGCGTAGCCGCAAGCCAACGTGACAATCTGTGCCGGATAATCTGAGGCTCGCCGGCGTTGAAGGCCGCGCCAAATTGGGCCGGAGCACCGAGCTTGCGGTGCGTTTCAATCCGGATCTCGTTCCAATTGCGCCTGATGCCATTCCATCGCCCGGCAGAACCGTTTCAACCAAGGCCCGATTTTGCGGGCCAGCTTTTGCTCATGTAGAGCCGGCGCGGACAGTGATGGTCCGGCCGTTTCCTGAAGCCAGGGCTTCCATGCTTGAGGAAGGCCCTGAAAAATTCCTCTTGAATCACCACCCGTTCGGGTTTGCGGCGGCGGATAAAGGTTTGCCCCGTTGCTCATCGCCGTTTGTCAGCTGGGACTCAAACCAAGGACGGATATCGCGATGATTCAAAGATGCTTTTATGATTTGACAGTTGTATTGGCAACCCTGATTTCTATCGCGCCCTGGCCGGGGTGGCCTGCAAATATCATCCAGCTTATTTGCCCAATGTCCCTGCACAGCGCATAAAATATGATCGTTGGCGGTCGATTCGAAGAAAAATTGCCATTTTCTTTCGCTGGAAATGGGGTTGATTCGACTAAATCCGCATGACGCATCGGAGAGAAGCGGTTTTGCACAGACCAGCGTTTTTTTTGACGGTTGTCCTCACCGGGCTCTTTCTCGTTCTCAACAATGCCCTTGCCGATGGTCCTGCGCTCAAGGCGCATGACTACAAGATGGCCGGTGACCAGCAATACACGCGCATCGTCGTGCATTTCGACCGCGCGCCCGATTTTCGCTGGTTCCTCCTGCGCGATCCCAACCGGCTGGTGATCGACATGCCGGCCACCGAATTCACCTTCGATCCTCTGGAGCTGGAGCCACGGGGGCTGGTTGCCGGTGTGCAATATGGCGCCGTCGATGCGCAGCGCGCGCGTCTGCTTTTCAACGCCAAGGGGCCGTTCTCGGTCGAAAAGGCCGAGGTGATGAAGAACGAGACCTCCGACGGGTTTCGCCTCATCATCGAAATGCGCGCCAGTTCCGTTGAGGATTTTGACAAGGCCCTGCGGGCCAGCATGACGCCGCCCGACCTTGGTTCCGCCAAGGACGAGGCCGTTGCGATGAAGGATCGTTTCACCGTTGCGCTTGATGCGGGGCATGGCGGCGCCGATGGTGGCGCGCGTGGCGTGAACGGTACGGTCGAAAAGCAGATCACGCTTCTGTTCTCGCTCGAACTCAAGAAAAAGCTCGAGGAGACTGGCCGGTATCGCGTTGTTCTCACACGAGAGGATGACCGTTTCCTGCGTCTCGACGAGCGCGTGCGCATTGCGCGGGAGAAGGGGGCTGACCTCTTCGTTTCGGTCCATGCCGATGCGATTGCCATTCGCAGCGTGCGCGGTGCGACCGTCTACACGGTTTCCGACAAGGCGTCCGACGCCGAGGCTGCGGCTACCGCTGCACGCGAAAACCTGTCTGACGAGATCGCCGGCAAGGTGCCGGAAGAAGAGCAGGACGAGGTCGAGGATATTCTGGTCGATCTCATCCGGCGCGAGACGCACGCCTTCTCCATCCGCTTTGCGCGCACGCTCATCGGCGAACTTTCGAGCACCGTGCAGATGGTGAAAAACCCGCATCGCTATGCGGGTTTCCGCGTTCTGCGCGCCCCGGATATCCCCTCGGTTCTTCTGGAACTGGGCTATCTTTCCAATCCGAAGGACGAAGCGCAGCTGCGCGATCCGGCATGGCGGGAGAAGACAATGGCGGCGATCATTGATGCGATCAGCTATTTTGCCAAGGCAAATGGTGCAGCTGGAGGTTGATCTCAGAGCCCAATTCGTTGCAAGTCTGCAACGGCGCTCCCGTTTTGTGCTGTTCGCGCCGGGGGCGCTGCAATCGCCGTATTTTGCCCACAAGCGTGAGGCATTAAGAGCAGGCGCATGATTTTCCGGCTGTCCTTGCACGAGCGGGCGAAGATCGTGAAAAGAAATGGTATATTGGAATCGCATGGAATGAAGACAGCGGACTGCGTTGCGGTGGCAATCCACCATTCGCCTGTCCCTCTTTGTCCTGCCGATAAGACTTGGAAAGGCTGCGCGGGGCAGTTGCCGCTGACGGGCGGTGAAGTTGCGACCGGGCTTGAATTGGAGCGGGCATGATACGTCTCATCGGGTATTTCTTCGGCGTCGGCATTGTGCTGGCGCTGCTGGTGGCTGCGGGCATCGCGCTCTACATCGGCGATCTGACCAAGGATCTGCCCGATTACGAGGTGCTGGCGAAATATGAGCCGCCGGTCACGACCCGCGTTCACGCCTCCGATGGCGCTCTCATGGCCGAGTTCGCGCGCGAGCGTCGCCTCTACCTTCCGATCCAGGCCGTTCCGGATCGCGTCAAGGCTGCGTTCCTTTCCGCAGAAGACAAGAATTTCTACAAGCATCCGGGCATCGACGTGACGGGCCTTGCCCGCGCCGTCGTGACGAATGCGCGCAATCTGGGTTCGGGCCGGCGTCCGGTCGGCGCGTCCACGATCACGCAGCAGGTGGCGAAGAACTTCCTTCTCACCTCCGACCAGACCATGCAGCGCAAGATCAAGGAGATGGTGCTCTCCTTCCGCATCGAGCAGGCCTATTCCAAGGATCGCATCCTCGAACTCTATCTGAACGAGATTTTCTTCGGTCTCGGTGCTTACGGCATCGCCGGCGCGGCGCTGACCTATTTCGACAAGTCGGTCAACGAGCTGACGCTGGAAGAAGCGGCCTATCTGGCTGCTCTTCCCAAGGGCCCGTCGAACTACCATCCCTTCCGTCACACCGAGCGCGCCATCGAGCGCCGCAACTGGGTGATCGACCAGATGGTCGAGAATGGTTACGCCACGGCTGAAGAGGGCGAGAAGGCCAAGAACACCGGCCTCAACGTTTCGCCGCGTCGCCGGGGCACCTATCTGTTCGCCGGCGAGTACTTCACCGAGGAAGTGCGCCGCGACATCATTTCGCGCTATGGCGAAGATGCGCTCTACGAGGGCGGCCTTTCCGTCCGCACCACGCTTGATCCGCAGATGCAGCTTTATGCGCGCAAGGCGCTGCACAATGGCCTTCTGCGCTATGACACGCTGCGCGGCTATCGCGGACCGGTCACGCAGATCGACGTTTCCGGCGACTGGGGTGCAGCCCTCGGCGAAGTCGATGGGCTGAGCGATGTTCCCGAGTGGAATGTGGCCGTGGTTCTTGGAACCGAAGACAACAAGATTTCCATTGGCCTCAAGCCTGAGCGTGAGGTTTCTGGCGCACTGTCCGAGGAACGCACGACCGGTACGATTGCGCTGGAAGACATGAAATGGGCCATGCGGCACGTGGTGGACGGCAAGCGCCTCAAGGCGGAACGCCAGTCCGACGTTCTGAAGCCGGGCGATGTGATCTTTGTTGAGAAGAAAGCTGACACGGACCGCGCGTGGACGCTGCGCCAGGTGCCCGAGGTTGAGGGCGCGCTTGTCGCCATGGACCCGCACACGGGCCGCGTTCTGGCCATGGTCGGCGGCTTCTCCTACGCCGAATCCGAATTCAACCGTGCAACGCAGGCCTATCGTCAGCCCGGCTCGGCCTTCAAGCCGGTCGTCTATGCCGCCGCGCTCGACAATGGTTACACGCCTGCCTCCGTGGTGCTTGATGCTCCGATCTCGGTGCAGGTCGGCAATGATGTGTGGGAGCCGAAGAACTACGGCGGCAAGTTTGCCGGCCCTTCGACCCTGCGCGCCGGTATCGAGCGTTCGCGTAACCTGATGACCGTGCGGCTTGCCAAGGATATGGGCATGCCGCTCGTTGCCGATTATGCCGAGCATTTCGGCATCTACGACAAGATGCTGCCGGTTCTGGCCATGTCGCTCGGCTCGGGCGAAACCACAGTCATGCGCATGGTTTCCGCCTATGCGGTCATGGCCAATGGCGGCAAGCAGATCGTTCCGTCGCTGATCGACCGTATTCAGGATCGCTACGGCAAGACTGTCTACAAGCATGACCGTCGCGAATGCGTGGGCTGTGTTGCCAGCGAATGGACCAATCAGGAAGAGCCCGAGATCATCAATGATCGCGAGCAGGTTCTCGACCCGATGACCGCCTACCAGATCACCTCCATGATGGAAGGCGTGGTGAAGCGCGGTACGGCAACCTCCATTGCCGAACTCGGCCGTCCCATCGCCGGCAAGACCGGCACCACCAATGACGAGAAGGATGCCTGGTTCGTTGGCTACACGCCTGATCTCGTGGTTGGCGTCTTCATGGGCTTCGACACGCCGCGCCCGATGGGCCGTGGTTCGACCGGTGGCGGTCTGGCCGCGCCGATCTTCAAGGAGTTCATGGGCAATGCGCTCAAGGACATGCGCCCGGTGGACTTCCAGGTGCCCGAGGGCATGAACATCATCCCGATTGACCGCAAGACCGGCATGCGCGCCGAGTCGGGCCAGCCGGGCGTCATCATGGAAGCCTTCAAGCCCGGCACGGGACCGGCCGACAGCTACTGGGTGATCGGCATGGAAGATTTGGAAGGCATGGGCGGGCCGCGGGTTGTTTCGCCGCAGGCCAACCGGGCGGTGAATTCCGGCGCCGGCGGCCTGTACTGACGCAGCGTTCTGAATCTGTGACGCGCCCGCTTTACACAGGCGGGCGCGGTTCATATGGTCCGTCGCGATTCAGGAAGCGTTTCCTGAAAAATCCAACAAAGCCGAGGTGTTGATCTGCAATGCGTGCGGAAACCGAAAATCTTGTCGACGAAATCAAGCAGGCCATAAGCCTGCTGAGGAGGCATCTTTGACTGGGATGAGGCAGTAAAGAGGCTGGAATACCTGAATTCGCGCGCTGAAGAGGCCGATCTGTGGAACGATCCGCAGGAGGCGCAGAAGCTGATGCGCGAACGTCAGATGCTGGAAGACAATATCAGCGGGGTCCGTGATCTGACCCAGGCGCTTGAGGACAATATCGGCCTCATCGAGCTTGGTGAGGAAGAGGGCGACGCTGACGTGGTGACGGAAGCCGAGAGCGCGCTCAAAGTGCTCAAGGACGAGATTGCCGCGCGTCAGGTGGAGACGCTGCTCTCCGGCGAGGCCGATGGCAACGACACCTATCTCGAAATCCATGCAGGCGCCGGCGGCACCGAAAGCCAGGACTGGGCACAGATCCTGCTGCGCATGTACACGCGCTGGGCCGAACGTCGCGGCATGAAGGTCGATGTCATGGAAGTCCATGACGGCGAAGAGGCAGGTATCAAGTCGGCAACCCTTCTGATCAAGGGGCGCAACGCCTATGGCTGGCTGAAGACCGAATCGGGCGTGCACCGTCTGGTTCGCATTTCGCCTTTCGACAGCGCTGCGCGCCGGCACACATCCTTTGCCAGCGCCTGGGTCTATCCGGTCATCGACGACACGATCGAGATCGACATTCCCGATTCGGACGTGCGCGTGGATACCTATCGCGCTTCCGGCGCGGGCGGACAGCACGTCAACACGACCGACTCGGCCGTTCGCATCACGCACATTCCGACCGGCATTGTCGTGCAGTGTCAGAAGGAACGCTCCCAGCACAAGAACCGCGCAACCGCGTGGGACATGCTGCGTGCGCGCATCTATGAGGACGAGCTGAAGAAGCGGGAAGATGCGGCCAGCGCCACCGAGGCGTCCAAGACCGACATCGGTTGGGGACACCAGATCCGCTCCTATGTCATGCAGCCCTATCAGCTGGTGAAGGACCTGCGCACAGGCGTGGAAAGCACCAGCCCGCAGGACGTGCTCGACGGCAAGCTTGATGCATTCATGGAAGCCGCACTGTCGCAGCGCGTGCATGGCGGGGAAGGGGCCGAGGTCGAAGACCTCGCCTGAACCGGCTCATGCGTCGGCGTGAAGAGTAGAACAGCGGGCGGGCCTCAGGCTCGCCCGTTTTGCATCTCAGGAGCCGTCCTTGAGAAACGCGGCGACCTTTCGACCAGCCGTGATGAACTGCGAGGGATTGATGGCCGTACCACCCTTGCGCACTTCATAGTGCAGGTGAGGGCCGGTGGAGCGACCACTGGAGCCGACCTTGCCGATCAGCGTTCCCGGCTCGACCTTCTCGCCCTTCTTGACCAGAAGCTTGCTCATATGCGCGTAGCGTGTGGTCAGTCCGTTGCCATGGTCGATTTCGACCATGCGTCCGTAACCACCGTTCCAGCCGGACTTGATGACGGTGCCGACGCCGGCCGAATGGATGGGCGCTCCCGTCCGGGCGCGAAAGTCCATGCCGGAGTGATGCGCCCTGCGACCCAGAAACGGGTCGCGGCGGGAGCCGAAGCGGCTGGTGATCTGCGCACCGGGAACCGGATTGGCCAGCGGCAGCGCGCGCGCCTTCCCCTTGATGTCGTTGAGGCGAGACAGCGCATCGTCCAAGTCGCGTACCTGGTCTTCGAAGGCGAGCGCACTGGCCGATGTCAGAAGCGGGCCGCCGACATGCTGTTCGCGCTCGTCTTCCGAAACGCGGACCCCGACATCATCAAGTGCGGCCGCGATGACCTCAGCGCTCTGATAGGCGTTGTCGGCCAGCGTCCTGACGCGGTCGATCTGCTCCGTCTCGATTGATGCGAGCGCGCGGTTGAGCTTCACGAAGAGAAAATCGGCCTTGTCTGCGGCAGAAAGCGGTCGATCATCCGCCTGCGTCTGCGAACGAAGCGGCCAGGGAACGGTGTCGGCTTTGGTGGGGGCCAGTGCTGCAACGGCGATGCTGCCGGTCCGTGTCGGATCGAGAAGCGGCTCGGTGTCGGCCTTGATCTGTGGGCGCGGGGCGGGAACCGGCCCCTTTTTGGGCAGAAGTTCCGTGCCGGCGCGGTTTAGAACCGGTTCCAGGCGGCTCTGGCGCTTGGTCAGCTGATCCTGCCGGGCAAGAAGTTCGCCCACCTTTTCCTGCATGAACTGCTGGTCGAGCAATTGACGGCTGGTCACGCGGTCGAGCTGGGCGCGCAGCGACGAGATACGGTCTTCATAGGCCTGCTGGATGCGGGCCTGCCGGGCCACCGTCGCGCCGATCAGATCGTCGCGCATAACCAGATAGGACGTTGCAAGAATGTAGCCGATTCCGATCGCAGCGATCGCTGAGCCCACTGATGCGGCCATCCATGGGCGAACAGTGAAATGTCGTATCTTTTCACCCCGCGCGATGATGATCGTGTGGGGCTCTTTTCGCTTGCCGAAAACCGCAGATTGCTGTGAACGCATCAGAAAATCGAACTTCGTTGCAGGTGAGCTTTGTTCGATTTTGATTACACTTGATTAGGGTTAATAAAGCTTTTCCTGATCAGGCGAGGCGTTAAAGAAAGCGGGGCAGGTGTGCTGCTCCGCTACATTTTATCATTCCCGCCTGTATGCGCGTCAGGCGATCCTGCCTGACCGGAACTGCTCTAGGCGGCCTGCCTGAGCTTCTTTGCTGCTTCGAGAACGGCCTGTGCGTGACCGGGCACCTTCACCTTGCGCCACACTTCCGCAATACGGCCTTCCGGATCGATCAGGAAGGTGGAGCGTTCCACACCCATATATTTGCGGCCATACATGCTCTTCTCGACCCACACGCCATAGGCCTGCAGCGTTTCTTTTTCCTGATCGGAAACAAGGCCGACGGTAAGGCCGTGCTTGGTCTTGAACTTGTCATGGCTCTTGGGGCTGTCGGGAGACATGCCCAGCACGACCGTGTCGACCACGTCGAATTCGGGCTTCAGTGCGGTGAAGTCGATGGCCTCGACCGTGCAGCCGCTGGTGTTGTCCTTGGGGTAAAAGAAGAGCACAACCGTCTTGCCGCGAAAGTCGGACAATCTGACCTCGCTGCCGCCATCGGCTGGCAGCACAAAATCCGGTGCTTCGCTTCCTTTGACGGGTTCTGTCATTTTCTTTCCCCTGTTTGTGGATAGGCGATGAAAGGGAGAGATATAATGATGTCGATGGATTCGTCCATGGCTGCGGTGTGTCGACGGGAACGGTTGTGGATCAGGAAGGCGCTTCTCACAGGAAAATCAGGTTCAGACGGGGCGAGATAGCGGCTTTGGAGACCTACCCTTCGACTGAGGGCAGGGCTCGTGGCGTGCTGCGGCGCTCCCTGTTCTGGCTGTGGTGCCGGCGCATTCTCATTGTTCTGGTCTCCCTGATCGCGCTTCTTGTGCTGGCCGGCCTTCTGCTTCAGTTCGTTGGCACCGGCTCCATCGGGCAGGATCGCCTCCGCGCCGCTGCCCAAAGGGCGCTGACCTCCGCCGCCGGTTACGAAATCCAGACCGACATGGGGGAGCTCGGGCTGGTTCTGAGTGATCGCAGTCTGGTTGCTCTGGAAATCCGCGATGCGCATCTGAGCAAGGCCGAGACTGGCCACAGAATGGTCGATGCGGACGTTTTGCGTATCGGGTTCCGTCTGCTCCCGCTTCTGAGCGGGAAAGTGGAAGTGGGAAGCGTCGAGCTTTCCGGCGCGCGGGTGCATCTGTCAGCACTTTCCGCGAAGTCCGACGAGGTTGCAGCGGTTGCCCGCTGGCAAAAGCCCATTGATCCGTCTGTTCTGGAAGAGAGCGTGTTTGCGGGCCTGCGGCGGGTCTATGCGATCTCCGAGCGCACCGGAACGCGCTATCTGCGCATGCGTGATGTCGAGATTGTTCTGGATGACGAGACGGGCCGCGCCGTAGCCCTCGACGTCAATGCCGCGCTCGCACCTTCGGGAAAGCTGGAATTCAGGGCCAATGCGGCGCTGGGTGAGCGGGAGGTGGAGCTTGTCGGATCGGCGCTTCGCCCGCTTGCCGATGGACCGATCAAGTCGCTCGAGGTGGAAATCGGTTCCCCCGATCCAACGCTTCTGGAGGCGGCGCGGTCCGTTGCCGGAGAACTGAAGGGAGCCGATGCGCTTCTTGCCGCCACAAGGCTATCGCTCAAGGGCGGCGAGCAGGAGGTCGGAAAAGGCAGGCTACAGTTCGAGGTGGCGCTGCAGGAAGCGCCGTTTGATCTTGGCGAAGATGGCATTCTGACCGCAACGGGCCGTATCCGCGCCGAGATTGGCCGTGAAGCCGGCATGATCGTCATCAATCAGGCAAACCTCGTTGTCGGCCGTTCGGTCTTCAACTTTACCGGCAGGATCGTTCCTCTTGAGAACGAGGAGGCCGACAGCGCGCTTTATGGCTTCGATCTGGTCAGTCCGAAATCGACCATCGCTCCGCTCGATTCACCGCAGGCTGCCGTTCCCTTCGTGGCGGGTGTTTCCGGACGCATCGACACCGGCAGCGGCCGCATCGTCGGCGATACGATCCGTATCGCAACGACATCCGGCGTCATCACCGCAAGCGCTGCTGTAACGCTGGAAGCCGGCAAGACGCCCGGGCTTTCGCTTGCCGTCTATACGAGCGGCATGCCGACCAATGAGGTCAAGCAGTTCTGGCCGTGGTTTGCGGCCTCGGGCGCACGGGAATGGGTGCTTGAAAACCTGTTCGGCGGGCATGTGGTGGAAGGCAATCTGCGTCTGCGCGTTCCGCCCGGCCGGTTCGGCAATGGCCAGCCGCTGAACGATGAGGAAGTGAACGGCGCATTCTCCGTCGCTGATGCCCGTTTCGATATTGCAGGCCGCATTCCGCCAGTGCGGGACGCCGCCGGCAGCATCGCCTTCAAGGGCTCCGACATCGATATTGCCATCGAGGCGGGCACCGTCTTCATGCCAAGCGGACGGCAGGTTGCGGCCAGCAATGGCACGCTGTCCGTTCGCAACGCGCATGTGAAGCCGCGCATCGGCAAGCTCGCCATTGATGTTGCCGGCAAGGCGCCCGCCGTCGTCGAACTGGCCTCCTACGAGCCCATCGACGTGTCAGAACGCATCGATCTCACGCCAAAGGATGTAACCGGTGACGTCACCGGTCATGTGACAGCCGACATTCCCCTGAGCGATGGCATTCCGCGCGACCAGCTCGGCTGGCGGGCGACGCTCGAATATTCTGACCTCTCGATCTCCAAACCCTTCAACGGGCAGATGGTTGCCAACGCGGACGGCGTGCTCATGGTCGAGCCGGGGCGGGCAGATATTTCGGCCACCGCCACACTCAACGGCGTGCCGGCGCGGCTCGAACTGGTGGAGCCCTTTGGCGAATCCGATCAGGCGCGCTCGCGCAGGATCGAACTGACGCTTGACGATGCGGCGCGGCGAAAGATCGTGCCGGGCCTTGATGGCATTCTCTCCGGTCCGATGACGGTCGACTATGATGAGCTTGAGGATGGACGCAAGGCGCTCAAGGTCAATCTGGACAAGACGCGCCTGACGCTGCCCTGGATCAACTGGAGCAAGGGAGCGGGCATTCCAGCCACCGCTTCCTTCATTCTGGATGAGAAATCATCCTCCATGGAACTCACGGATTTCAGGCTTTCCGGAAAGACCTTTTCCGCAACCGGGCGCATCACCATTGCGGGCGGTCGGCTCGCATCGGCCCGCTTCGACAAGGCGCGGCTGAACCGCGATGACGATTTCTCCGTCTCCATCGACCGTTCAGGTTCCGCCTACAGGGTGTCGGTGCGCGGCGCGTCGGTCGATGGCCGCGCCATGGTGAAATACTATCTGGGTGCGCGGCAGGGCGCGTCAGGTGGCGATGATGACGGCGCAGACGCCGGCATCACACTCGACGCCCGTCTCGACCGCGTGTCCGGTTTCGGCGGTGAAGTGATGCGCGATGTGTCGCTTGACTACAAGGCGGGGGCCGGTGAGACCGGCAGGCTCGATTTAAAGGGCGTCACCGCATCTGGCGGAAGCGTTTCCCTGTCGCGCGACGCAGGCGGCATTCGCGCCAATTCCTCCGATGCCGGTGCGGTCATGCGTTTCGTGGATTTCTACGAACACATGGAAGGCGGGCGCATGGTGCTGGCCCTGACGGAAGCTGGCGGTGGCCGCTTCCAGGGCAGCGTGACGGCCGAGAACTTCTTCATCGTCAACGAGCCGCGTCTGGGGTCTCTGGTCGCCGCAACGGACAATAGCGGCAATGGCGACAAGGTCGATGCCGCACGTGTCAGCTTCGAGCGTGGCTTTGCCAACATCATCAAGGGACCGGGCAGTCTGGCGCTGAGCGACGGCGTTCTGCGCGGTCCGCTGATCGGCACCACGTTTCAGGGCACGCTGTTCGACGCCAATGACAACATCGCGATCACCGGCACCTTCATGCCGCTTTACGGGCTCAACCGCATTTTTGGCGAGATCCCGCTGTTCGGCGCCATTCTCGGCAATGGCCGTGATCGCGGCCTGATCGGCATCACATATCGTCTCTACGGCAAGCTGAAGGATCCGCAGATGGAGGTGAACCCCATCTCGGCCATTGCGCCCGGCATCTTCCGGCAAATCTTCGAGTATCGATAGCGGGCAGCCGCCCATAAAGAAAAAGCGTGCGCCCGGTTGGACGCACGCTCATTTCTCAAACGCGATTGTTGTACGGCTCAGACCGGGCGCAGAAGCACGTGCTTTTTCTTGCCGAGCGAGAGCTTCACCACGCCTTCCTCGGTGAGGTTGTCGAGGGTCACGGCCTGCCGGTCATCGCTGACGGGCCGGTCGTTGAGGCGCACTGCGCCACCCTTCACATGCCGGCGCGCCTCGCCATTGGAGGCGGCAAGGCCTGCGGTCACGAAGAGCGCCAGTACGCCAACGCCTTCCTCAAGCGCAGAGCGCTCGACTTCGACCGTCGGGAGCGTCTGCGCCAGTGCGCCTTCCTCGAAAGTCTTGCGCGCCGTCTCCGCGGCCTCTTCCGCCGCATCGCGGCCATGCAGCATTGCCGTTACCTCGGTGGCGAGGATCTTCTTCGCCTCGTTGAGCTCTGCTCCCTGAAGTGCTGCAAGGCGGGCAATCTCATCGAGCGGCATCGTCGTGTAGAGCTTGAGGAAGCGCTCGACGTCGGCGTCCTCGGTGTTGCGCCAGTACTGCCAGAAGTCGTAAGCGCCGAGCATGTCCGGGTTGAGCCAGACAGCGCCGTCGGCGCTCTTGCCCATCTTCGCGCCCGACGAGGTGGTCAGAAGCGGCGAGGTGAGGGCGTAGAGCTGCGGCGTGCCCATGCGGTGGCCGAGATCGATGCCGTTGACGATGTTGCCCCACTGGTCGGAACCGCCCATCTGCAGGCGGCAGCCAATCCGTCTGTTCAGCTCAACGTAATCGTAGGCCTGGAGGATCATGTAGTTGAATTCCAGGAAGGACAGCGACTGCTCGCGGTCGAGGCGCGTCTTCACCGAATCGAACGACAGCATGCGGTTGACCGAGAAATGGCGGCCCACATCGCGCAGGAATTCGAGGTAATTGATGCCCAGAAGCCAGTCGGCATTGTTGACCATCAGTGCATCCTGAGGGCCGTCGCCGAAGGTCAGGTAGTTGGAGAACACCTTCTTGATGCCGGCAATGTTGTTGGCAATCGTTTCCGGTGTCATCAGCTTGCGCGCCTCGTCCTTGAAGGACGGGTCGCCGATCATGCCGGTGCCGCCGCCCATCAGGGCGACCGGGCGATGGCCGGTCTTCTGCATCCAGTGCAGCATCATGATCTGGATCAGACCGCCGGCGTGCAGGCTTGGCGCGGTCGGGTCAAAGCCGATATATGCCGTGACCGTCTCGTTCCGGAAGAGTTCATCGAGACCCGCATTGTCGGAGGTCTGGTGAATGAACCCGCGTTCGCTCAGCGTGCGCAGGAAGTCGGATTTGAAGGCGGTCATGATCTTTCAGGCTCTTTGATGTTTGACGGAGGGCGCTGCCGGGGCAGCGCCTGTCCGTCGGACAGTTTACTTGAGGCGTTTGGGGCGGGGCTCGGACAGCTCGCCGCGCAGGCGGCGGTCGAGATAATCCGAGCATTCACCGATCAGGTTGTCGATCTGGTCGGTATAGAAGTGATTGACGCCGGGCATCGTCTTCTGGGTGATCGTAATACCCTTCTGCGACTGGAGTTTGTCAACGAGACCCTGAACGTCTGCCGGCGGCGCGACCCTGTCGGCGTCGCCATGGATGATCAGGCCCGAAGACGGGCAGGGGGCGAGGAACGAGAAGTCGTAGAGGTTCGGCTGCGGCGAGATGGACATGAAGCCCTCGATCTCGGGACGGCGCATGAGAAGCTGCATGCCGATCCACGCACCGAACGAGTAGCCGGCGATCCAGCAGTTCTTCGAATCGGGATGGAGCGTCTGCACCCAGTCGAGCGCCGCCGCTGCATCCGACAATTCGCCGGTGCCGTGGTCGAATGCGCCCTGGCTGCGGCCGATGCCGCGGAAGTTGAAGCGAAGCGTGGTGAAGCCGCGGCTCTGGAACATGTAGAAAAGATCGTAGACGATCTTGTTGTTCATCGTGCCGCCGAACTGTGGGTGCGGGTGCAGGATGAGCGCGATCGGAGCGTTCTTTTCCTTGGACGGCTGATAGCGTCCTTCCAGGCGTCCGGCCGGTCCGGCGAAAATGACCTCAGGCATGAGTACTCCACATTGGGCGTCGCAGCGCTTCGGGTTGCACAAGGAACTATGTTCCTTACCCTTGACGCGACGCCGACGCCTCCATAGAAGCTAGTTTAGAATTATTCAAAAATGACAGACGCAACGCGTCCATCATGTCGGCAAGCCGGGTAGATAGGACGGCTCGCCCTAAAAATTCAAGGAAATTACGCCATTGAGGCCAAGTTTGGCCAAGAAGGCGTAAAGCAGACGTCGGATTCGCGGAGAAAAGCGGAAAATCAATGTCGGCAGCCCGTGCTTATCTTGATTACAACGCCAGTGCGCCTCTCCTTGAGTGCGCGCGCGCGGCCATGCTTGATGCACTGGCCATGCCTGCGAATCCCTCTTCCGTTCACAGCGAGGGGCGTGCCGCCAAGCGTATTCTCGAGACCGCGCGCCGACAGGTTGCAGCACTCGTTGGCGGAGAGCCCGCCCATGTGGTGTTCACTTCCGGTGCGACCGAGGCTGCGGCAACGCTTCTCTCTCCACGCTGGACGATGGGGCGTGCGCCGCTGACCTTCTCTGCGCTCTACGTGAGTGCCGCCGATCATCCCTGCATTTTGAAGGGCGGGCGCTTTTCCGCAAGCGCCATCAATATGATAGCCGTTCGTCCTGACGGCTTGGTCGATCTGGCTGATCTTGAGGCGAAGCTCGCCGCCCATGATCGCGGCGAAGGGCTTCCGCTGGTCGCCGTGCACGCGGTCAACAATGAAACCGGCATCATTCAGCCGCTTGAAGATATCGGCCGTATCGCAAAGGCGGCAGGCGCGGTGGTCGTCATCGACGCGGTGCAGGCGGCCGGTCGGATTTCGCTCGATATTTCAGCGGGATACGCAGACTACTTTATTCTTTCCTCGCACAAGATCGGCGGCCCGAAGGGCGCAGGCGCCATCGTCGGCAGCGCTGATCTGATGATGCCTGAACCGCTGATCAATGGCGGCGGACAGGAGAAGGGACATCGCGGCGGCACGGAGAATCTGGCTGCTATCGCAGGCTTTGGCGCAGCAGCGTCCGAGGCGCTCGGCAAACTGTCTGGCACTGATGCGCTTGCCGCCATGCGTGACCGTTTCGAGGCTGCGATTCTGGCGCATGTACCCGATGCCGTGATCCATGGCCGGGGCGCGCCGCGCGTTGCCAACACCAGCTTCTTCTCGATCCCCGGCACCAAGGCCGAGACAGCGCAGATCGGCTTCGACCTTGGCGGTGTGGCCCTGTCTGCGGGATCCGCTTGTTCTTCTGGGCGTGTGGGACCAAGCCACGTGCTTGAAGCCATGGGGCTTGGTGATCAGGCCAGTGCGCTGCGCGTTTCCATCGGACACGCGACGGGCGAGGATGAACTGGCACTTTTCGATGCGGCGCTGGCCAATATCGCCCGGCGGCGCAAGGGCGCTTCCGAGGCCGCCTGAGGCGGGGCTGTGAGAAAAATGGAACTGATGCAGATTAAAATGGAGAAAAAGACACATATTTAATATGTGACCGGATGAAACATCTGCTCCGATGCACTACATGAGGGTTGCCGCAAGGCAATCACGGTGTGCTCAATTTTGAAGACGGCCGGGTCTTGACCCCGGCATGGATGGAGAACGCATATGCCTGCCGTGCAGGAGACGATTGATCAGGTCCGCATGATCGATGTGGACCAGTACAAATATGGTTTCGAGACGCTCATCGAGAGCGAGCTGGCCCCCAAGGGCCTCAACGAAGACATCATCCGCTTCATTTCGGCCAAGAAGGAAGAGCCGGAATGGATGACGGAGTGGCGGCTGAACGCCTACAAGCGCTGGCAGGCCATGGAAGAGCCGAGCTGGGCGCGCGTCAGCTATCCCAAGATCGACTTTCAGGATCTGCACTATTACGCAGCGCCGAAAAACCAGACCGGCCCGAAGTCGCTGGACGAAGTCGATCCGGAATTGCTCAAGACCTACGAAAAGCTCGGTATCCCCTTGAGGGAGCAGGAAATTCTTGCCGGCGTTCGCAAGCAGGGCGAGCCGAGTGAGCTGGACGAAAACCCGAGCGACAATGTCTACAGCTCCGGTCGCGTTGCGGTTGATGCGGTCTTCGATTCCGTGTCGGTCGTGACCACGTTCAAGGAAGAACTCGCCAAGGCCGGCGTGATCTTCTGCTCGATCTCCGAGGCGATCCGCGAGCATCCCGAGCTGATCCAGAAATATCTGGGATCGGTCGTGCCGGTGTCGGACAATTATTATGCTGCGCTGAACTCCGCCGTCTTCACCGATGGCTCCTTCGTCTATGTGCCGAAGGGCGTGCGCTGCCCGATGGAATTATCGACCTATTTCCGCATCAACGAGCGCAACACCGGCCAGTTCGAGCGCACGCTGATCATCGCGGAAGAGGGCGCCTATGTGTCCTATCTGGAAGGCTGCACCGCGCCGCAGCGCGACGAGAACCAGCTGCACGCCGCCGTGGTCGAGCTGATTGCGCTGGACGATGCGGAGATCAAATACTCCACGGTCCAGAACTGGTATCCGGGCGATTCCGAGGGCAAGGGCGGCATCTACAACTTCGTCACCAAGCGCGGCGATTGCCGGGGCAATAACTCCAAGATCTCCTGGACCCAGGTCGAGACCGGTTCGGCGATCACCTGGAAGTACCCGTCCTGCATCCTGCGTGGCGACAACAGCCGCGGCGAGTTCTACTCGATTGCCGTTTCCAACGGTCATCAGCAGATCGATTCCGGCACCAAGATGCTGCATCTGGGCAAGAACACGTCGAGCCGCATCATCTCCAAGGGAATCTCCGCCGGCAAGTCGCAGAACACCTATCGCGGACAGGTTTCGGCGCACCGCAAGGCGGCCAACGCCCGTAACTTCACCCAGTGTGACAGCCTGCTGATCGGCAATGACTGCGGCGCGCACACGGTGCCCTACATTGAAGCGAAGAACGCCACGGCGCAGTTCGAGCACGAGGCGACCACGTCGAAGATTTCCGAGGATCAGCTGTTCTACGTCATGCAGCGCGGCATTCCCGAGGAAGAGGCCATCGCGCTCATCGTCAACGGCTTCGTCAAGGACGTCATCCAGGAACTGCCGATGGAGTTCGCCGTCGAGGCGCAGAAGCTCATCGGTATTTCGCTTGAAGGTTCGGTCGGCTGAGGCCGGCGCATTTGTTTGGAAAAAATCATGCTTGAGATCAAAAACCTGCACGCCCGCATCGCCGAGGATGGCACCGAGATCATCCGTGGCCTCAACCTGACCGTTAAGGCCGGCGAAGTGGCCGCGATCATGGGGCCGAACGGCTCCGGCAAGTCCACGCTGTCCTACATCCTCGCCGGTCGTGACGACTATGAGGTGACCGAGGGCGAGATCCTCTACAATGGCGAGTCCATTCTGGAGATGGATCCGGCCGAGCGCGCCGCCGCCGGCATTTTCCTCGCTTTCCAGTACCCGCTCGAAATTCCGGGCGTTGCCACGATGGAGTTCCTCAAGACCGCCATCAACGCGCAGCGCAAGGCGCGCGGTGAGGAAGAGCTGAAGATCCCCGAGATGCTGAAGCGCGTTCGCACCGCAGCCGACGAGCTGGAGATGAGCATGGACATGCTCAAGCGTCCGCTCAATGTCGGTTTCTCCGGCGGTGAGAAGAAGCGGGCCGAAATCCTGCAGATGAAGCTTCTGGAGCCGAAACTCTGCGTTCTGGACGAGACCGATTCCGGCCTGGACATCGATGCTCTGAAGATCGTTGCCGACGGCGTGAACGCCCTGCGTTCGCCGGATCGCGCCGTGCTGGTGATCACCCACTACCAGCGTCTTCTCGACTACATCGTTCCCGACACGGTTCACGTTCTCTACCGCGGCCAGGTCATCAAGTCTGGCGACAAGGATCTGGCGCTTGAGCTGGAGAAGAACGGTTACGCCGGCGTCATCGACGCAGCCGCTTGAGGTGACGAGATGAACCTTCATGCTCAAAACACGCTGACGGAGGCCGAAACGGCGCTGGTCAACGGCTATTCCAGCCGTTTCTCTGACCTGCCCGGCGATGCCGATGTCACCGTCCGTCGCGATGAGGCGCTCGAGCTTCTCAAGCAGGGCCTGCCCACGCGCCGCGTCGAAGCCTGGCACTATACCGATCTGCGCCGGCTTCTGTCCGTCGTTCCGGATTTCAAGCCGGTCGCCAATGCCGAGGCTGTTGATCCGCTGATCGAAAACGCGCTGGTCCTGCCTGTGCTGAATGGTGCAGCGCATGGCCGTGCCGCCGGGCCTGAGGGCCTGACCATCGCCACGCTGGCCGACAAGCTTCAGGAAGGCGCGCTTTCTGCCGAATGGCTGACGGCCTCCGACAGGTTCGACGCCGTTGGTGCGATCAACGCGGCTTTCGTTTCTGATGGCTACTGGCTCGATATCGCCGAAGGCGCGGAGCTCAGCCGTCCGGTCGAGCTTCAGAACATCCATGCGGGCGGTCAGGTGCATGGCCGTTTCGTGGTCAATGCGGCCGCCGGCTCGCGGGCGACCATCATCGAGCGCCAGACCGGCGTCGGCGACGCGCTTGCATCGTCCGTGACGCATCTGGACGTTGCCGATGGTGCGCATGTGTTCTGGATTCTGCTTCAGGAGCAGCCGGACGATGCGGCTTATCTCGGCCAGTTCACGGCTTCACTGGGCAAGGATTCGAGCCTCACGCTCTTCATCCTGAACAGCGGCGGCAAGCTGGTTCGCCAGGAAGTGAAGGTTGAAGCGCGGGGCGAAGGCTCCGAGTTCAAGCTTCGTGGCGTGAATCTGCTTGGCGGTGAGACCCATTGCGACGTGACCATGGTGCTCGATCACCTGGCGCCCGACACGGTCTCCACCGAGACCTTCCGCAATGTCGTCACGGGCAAGGCCAATGGCGTGTTTCAGGGCCAGATCCGCGTTGCGAAGATCGCCCAGAAGACCGACGCCAAGATGGCCTGCAACACGCTGTTGCTGTCCGATGATGGCGGTTTCTCCTCTAAGCCGGAACTCGAGATCTTCGCCGACGATGTGGCCTGCGGCCACGGCGCGACGGTGACCGATATCGAGAAGGAGCACCTCTTCTACCTGATGGCGCGTGGCATCGACGAGAAGACCGCACGCGGTCTGCTGGTCAAGGCCTTCGTGGCCGAGGTGATCGAAGAGCTCGAGGATGAAACCGTGATCGAGGCGCTGGAGGCCAGACTGGTCGACTGGTTCGCCGAGCACGGCTAGAGCGCCGTGCGTCCATCCGGACGCACAAAGGACGCTCTAACCTGTTGGATCTACGCATCGTGCTTTCCGAAAATCGATTCCGAATTTCGGGCCGATGCGCTAATCCTAAACCACTCACGCCCGCCTTTCTGAGCGAGGGGCGGGCACGCGGGGTTCGAAATGGACCAGAAGGTCGACACTATGCGTTATGACGTTGAAGCCGTTCGCCGGGATTTCCCCATCCTGGCGCGAGAGGTGTACGGCAAGCCGCTCGTCTATCTCGACAATGGCGCGTCCGCGCAGAAACCGCAGGCGGTGATCGATGCGATCACGCATGCCTACAGCAATGAATACGCCAATGTTCATCGCGGCCTGCACTTTCTCTCGAACGCCGCCACGGATGCCTATGAAAAGGCGCGTGAAACGGTTCGGCGCTTCCTGAATGCGGAAAGCACCGATCAGATCATTTTCACCAAGTCGGCCACTGAGGCGATCAACACCGTCGCCTATGGCCATGCGATGCCGAATATCGGCGAGGGCGATGAGATCGTTCTGTCGATCATGGAGCATCACTCCAACATCGTGCCCTGGCATTTCCTGCGCGAGCGCCATGGCGCGAAGCTCGCTTGGATTCCGGTCGATGAGCAGGGCGTGCTCACGGTCGAGGCGTTCGAGAAGACGCTCACCGACCGTACGAAGCTCGTCGCCATTACGCATATGTCGAATGTGCTTGGCACCGTCACGCCGCTGAAGGAAATCATCCGCATTGCCCATGAGCGCGGCATTCCGGTTCTGGTCGATGGCAGTCAGGGCGCTGTCCACCTGCCGGTAGACGTCCAGGCGCTCGACTGCGATTTCTATGTCTGCACCGGGCACAAGCTCTACGGTCCTTCGGGCATTGGCGTGCTCTATGGCAAGAAAGACCGCCTTGCAGCCATGCGGCCCTTCCAGGGCGGTGGCGAGATGATCGAGGACGTGACGCTCGACAACGTCACCTATAACGATCCGCCCCACCGCTTCGAGGCCGGCACGCCGCCCATCGTGCAGGCGATCGGGCTTGGCGCGGCGCTTGAATATATCGAAGGCGTTGGCCGTGAGGCGATTGCGGCTTACGAGGCCGATCTGGTGCGCTATGCGCATGAGCAGTTGTCGCGCATCAACGCGCTGCGCATCTTCGGCAATGCGCCGGACAAGGGCGCTATCGTCTCGTTTGAGATCGAGGGCATTCATGCGCATGACGTGTCCATGGTGATCGACCGTTCGGGCGTCGCCGTCAGGGCAGGAACGCACTGCGCGCAGCCGCTGTTGAAACATTTCGGGGTAACCTCGACCTGCCGCGCGTCGTTCGGCATGTACAACACGCGCGAGGAGGTCGACGCCCTCGCTGAAGCGCTTGAGAAAGCGCGGCGTTTTTTCGGGTGAACAAGATGACTGACACACCGCAGGATACGGACCAGACGGTCGAGGCCACGGCCCCGCAGGAGACGGAAGCCAAAACGTCTTCCATTCCGCAGGAAGAGCTTGCTCGCCTGACAGACGACATCGTCAGCGCGCTGAAGACGGTCTACGATCCGGAAATCCCCGCCGACATCTATGAGCTCGGCCTGATCTACAAGGTCGATATCGAGGATGATCGCTCGGTGAAGATCGACATGACGCTGACCGCTCCGGGCTGTCCCGTGGCCGGCGAGATGCCGGGTTGGGTGCAGAACGCTGTCAGTACGGTCGAGGGGGTCAGCAATGTGGAAGTCACCATGGTCTTCGATCCGCCATGGACGCCCGATCGGATGTCCGAGGAAGCCCAGTTCGCTGTTGGCTGGTACTGAGCAGGTGAGGCGTGGCCCTTGCAAGAGCCACGCATCTTGCCCATCTTGAAGACAGGGCCTTTCCGCGAGCCTTTCACTCGCCGTGAACGGAGAATTCTATGAGCCGATTTCAAGTGATGACCATGACCGACGCGGCGGCAGGCCGCGTGCGCGACATCGTTGCCGCCCGTGAGGGCGCGAAGGGCGTGCGTGTCGGCATCAAGAAGGGCGGCTGCGCCGGCATGGAATATACGGTGGACCTCGTCACCGAGGCGGACCCCAAGGACGACCATGTGGAGCATGAAGGCGCGCATGTCTATGTCGCGCCGGAAGCCGCACTGTTTCTTCTGGGCACGCAGCTCGACTTCGAGGTCACCAAGCTGCGCACCGGGTTCACCTTCAACAACCCGAACCAGACATCGGCCTGTGGCTGCGGTGAATCCATCGAGCTTCAGCCGGCAGACCTGAAAGCGCTTGCCGAAGCGCGCGGCGCGGCCTGACGCGCCGCCGTGGACGATGATGCGATCCACGATCTTTTCGCCGGGCTTGGGCCTGTTTCCATAAAACGCATGTTCGGCGGGAAGGGCATCTATCATCAGGGTGTCGTCTTCGCGCTGGAGGTCAGCGGCGAAATCCTTCTGAAGGCTGATGCGGAAAGCGCCCCGGACTTCGCCGAGGCCGGTTGCCGCCAGTGGGTCTATGAGGGCCACAAGGGGCGGGGGCCTGTCGCCATGCCTTACTGGTCCATTCCGGACGCTGCCCTTGATGATCCCGACGAGATGGCGCTCTGGGCGCAACGCGCCTTTCAGGCTGGTCTCAGAAGCCGAAAGCGCTGACAGGCGCAAGAGACACATCACGCAATAAGAAAAGCCGCCGCAGGCAGGAGCCAGCGGCGGCTTTTTCAATTCGTCACAAGACCGGATCGGGTCAGGTCTTGACCTGGATCTTCATGAAGGCGGGCACATCGTCGCCGAAGCCGACGATCGTGTTTTCCTCTTCACGCGGCTTGCG
>MRWG01000887.1_pt1 | contig 24070 bp, 18 predicted proteins | sample 1013341 | NCBI WGS metagenome assembly MRWG01 (sample SAMN06117577, study PRJNA244670) | biofilm metagenome | biome: Water; feature: Cathode Biofilm; material: Biofilm; isolation source: microbial consortium enriched at the cathode of a solar microbial fuel cell | place: USA: District of Columbia ... | reverse complement strand
AAGCAGCGACGGGAGCGCCGAGTGGCAGGGCTCGCCCGACGAGACGAGTGAGCCGGAAGCGCCGCGCTCTCTGGCGCCGAGAGCCGTGCGTCCGCTCCAATCACTGGCGGTCCAGGTGCCGGTACTGCTGATCATCGCCCTCAGCCTGGTGGTTTCGGCGGGCGCCTGGGGGCTACATACTATCGTATTGCGCAGTTTCGAAAGGCTGGAGATCGCAAACGCGGAGCTGGATCTGCGCCGCTTTGCCAATGCCATCGACTATGAGGTCGCACTGCTGGCCGCGCAGCTCGACCAGGTCGCCGCCGACAGTGCCGGGGGTGACATCGACGTGCTGCCCTCGCCTGCCCAAAGCGCGATGCCGGTGACGGCCAACATCGCCTGTATCTTCGATACCGCCGGCGCCTTGTCGTCCACGGATTCCCACGACCCTGCCGGCGAACTGCTGCAGCGGGTCGATCCCGTCGATTTCTGCCGCCGCCTTGAGGGCCACCCCAGTCTGACGCCGGCTCTCTCGGGAAAGCGGGTCGCCGGCCTGCACGATGCGGAGGGGACGCCGTTCTTCATCGCCGCGGCGCCGGCGGCCGAGGCGGGGGCTGGGGCCGGCGTCGTTCTGCTGGCGCACTACTTCAGCCCGGAAGAGTTGGCCGAGCTGACCGCGCGGATGCAGATCAGCATCGATTTCTGGTCCATGCAGACGCCGAACCTGGACGTCCTGGAGGCGGCGGCCGGCGCCGCCCTGTCCCTGGGCGCCCCGATCATCATCAACCGCCGCAGCGAGGATGTGTTGCAGGTCTACTGGGCCTTCCAGGACGCTGCGGGGGAGCCGGCCTTCCTGGCCCGCGCGAACGTGTTCAGAGATCTGCGGGAGATCGGCGACGAGACGGTGCTGCTGTCCGCCCTCGCCATGGCCGGCGTTGGCGTCGCCACCATCCTGCTCGCCGTGCTTCTGGTGCGCCTGCTGATGGTTTCCCGGCTGACCCGCCTGACCCAGCGGCTGCTGGACATTCGCGACAGGGGCCTCGGCAGCCTGCGGGTGAAGGCCGGGCGGCGCGACGAGATCGGGGTTCTGGCCGAGGAGTTCGACAACCTGCTGCAGCAGCTGGCGGCGACGACCCAGCAGCTAGCAGACGTCTCCTACCGCGCGGGGCGGGCGGAGGTCACCGAAGGCAGCCTCCACAACATCGGCAATGCCTTGAACTCCCTGCTGGCGAGCGCGGATGCCGCGTGCAAGCGTCTGAAAAAGGACAGCGCCGGCAAGATCGCCCAGGCGGCCCGGGAACTGGCCGGGGCGAGCAATCTGACGGAGCGTCAGGGCAAGCTGGCGCAGTACGCCGCCCTGGCCTCGGAGGGCGAGGCGGCCCAGCTCGAAGCGCTGACGGCGGATATCGAGCGCGTGCTGCTCCACACGTCCCGCATCGAGGACATCCTGGAGAGCCAGCGGCGCCTGGGGTCTGACGCGAACCTGGCCGTGGCCAGTGACGCCCTGCCGCTGGTCAACACCGCCGTGCGGGCCTTTTCCGACGGGCTGGCCGGCAACATCTCGCTGCGGCTGGATAACAGCCTGATGGACCTGCCGCAGATCATCTGCGTGCGTTCGGTGATTCTGCAGGTTTTCGCCAACCTGCTGGCCAATGCCGCCGAGGCCATCGTCCGGGCCGGCGCCGAGAGGGGCGAGATCGTGATCTCTGCCGCCAACACCACCTTCGACGGCGCCGCCATGGTGGATATCCGCATCACCGACAACGGCGCCGGCATGGAAGAGGCCGAGCTGGTGAAGGTCTTCCAGCGCTATTACACCACCAAGCCGGGACGCGGGCACGGCATCGGCCTGCATTGGTGTGCAAATGTCGTCACCAGCATGGGCGGTCACCTCTTTGCGGCCAGCCCCGGTCGCGGCCAGGGCGCGACCATGCATCTGCTGCTGCCGCGCGTGCCCAAGAGCTGAACACGGCAAACATGTATAACCGCCCGAATATCACGCTTCGGGCAGGGCCTCGGGGACTCCTGGAATGAGCAGGTTCAGCGTTTTCCTGCGGCCGGCTCTGACTTGTAGACCTTCGGCGCCGGTGTGGAGGTGGCGCGGGAAGGGAGCGGCGTCAAAGAAAGAGGGCCTCAACGCAAAGACACGCAGGACTGCTTGGGCGGATCAGCCTTTCAGTTCAATGGGCTCTACGATGAAGCGGCCACGACCGCGGCGCACGGCGTAGGCGCTGCCGCGCGGGATGCGCACCTCGTTCACCAGCGGGTTCAGGGCTTCTTCGAACTTCTCGATGTTCGGATCGTTGCTCGCATCGCCCTTGCTCTGCCGGTCATACCACTTGAGGAAGGCTTCTTCCGCAAGCTCCGGCCCGATCGATTTTCTCAGGGCATTGAGCTTCCTCAGTTCGCCCTTTGTTAGATGCTTCTCGTCTATGGAACTCTTGATCGTCGGCATAGATATCTTTCTCCCAGGTTGTCAGATGAGACACACTTAACCAGCAGGAACCCTTCTCAAATAAGACAACAAAATTTGACTACTCCGGCATTCTTTATCTCGGTTCAGTTGCTAAATCCCCGTGATTTTGTCAGCTTAAGAGCGGCCAAAATACGGCGCAACTTGCGTAAAATCCTATCATTTGAGTGACGGTCAAGAGCATACATACGTACCGCTCGACTTTCTGAACTCTGCAGGCAGAGCAGATTCAAAGCGAACAAAGTCTGCACTGGCTGAATCTGCTTAACTGCCTGAATAGAGGAACAATTTTTGCCAATTAGGTCTCTATCCATCAGTTGCATTGACGTCTTTGAACTCTGTTTATTCCCGATGCTTTATCAAAAGCTGTAGGCAGCATCCCAAAAAAGCAGCGTGAAGGACGTCCGGCAGCCCAATGTCGTTTAGAGCTATCTGACTAATGAAAAACCGCGCTAACGGTCATTCACCTACCTCATATTAATAGACACTATATGCGATGAGTGGCGGAGTCTGGCAAGTCTGAAAAGTCCGAATTTATTCTCTTTCACGGCGCATTTCTGTCGCAGGTTTTTTCATAAACAAAACACTTAAGTAAGGCAGTTAAATTGCTGTCATGTCGTCACCCCTTTGGCAAAAATTCATAACCCCTGAGTTCCTTCGCCAGGTCACTAGGGCGATGGAAAACCGGTCGAATTGCGAAGGAAGGCGGCAGGGGCGCGCGCAGGGGGGGGCGCCGCAGCATGACCGCGGGATCCGCAGCCGTTAGCTAACCATAGCGTATTGCATCGCAGCAGTGGCGCGCGCACAACAGCATACTGCGTCAAAGAATCGCAGGCGGGACGCCGATCTATGCGTCGGCTTCGCCTAGCAGAGTCGCAGTCGTGCGCGTGGAGTCTTCGACCCATTCAGGCAGGCGGTCGCGCAAGAGAGCACGCGTCGGTGAGCCCGCATGTGCGGCCAGGGCCTCCTGATCGGCATAGACCTCATAGATGTGATAGGTGTTCGCGCAACGGTCATCCAGCGAGACATCGAAAGTGATGCAGCCGGGTTCGCTGTGCCGTGTTATGCGAACGTGTTCCAGGAACGCTTTCTCGAATTCCTCCACATGCTCAGGCTTGATTCGCAAAGTGATGAGAATAACAGGCATGCAATTCCCTTTCGGCAGTGTCCGACCACTCGAAGCGCGAGTTGAATGTCACTGTTAAATTTCTCCGATTCGGGAAAGTTAGCGAGAAGGAAACTGAAAAGATAATCCGAACTTGGATCACAAGACGATGCGCTTGTGGGAGTCAAATAAGTGCGTTGGATGTCGAAGAAAGGGAGATAAGAATTTTCCCGACGTTGAACATTGCATAGCGCAGTCGACAGAGGCGGCATCTCACGTCCAAGAAAGTAAAGGCGCAACAGTGCCGGAAAAGAATCGTCGCAGTGCGATCAGCTTAGCGAAGCAAAGGTCAAACAAGCGCGCCGGCGTTGGCTTGCGAAGAGGCGCGATTGCACAGGCAGTGAAGAGCCGGCGTCATGCAGCGGAACAGGATCCAGAAAGAGGGCGCAACTGGCAAACTACGGCCGGCAACATGAGGGGCAGCTACGAGCGATTCAACCTCGCGGCTTGTTGCGCCGAAAAGCGGTCCACTCTTTCACAGACAACGCCCATCCATTCTTATCACCGAAGTGATGTGTCTTCTCGAAACTGCGCCGCCGGGCCTGGCGATGGAGCAGGCGGGGGGCAGGTCGAGCGTGAGCTGCACCTTCGGTGCTGATGAATCGCGCGGCGCGGCTGCTCCTACTCGCCGGGACCGCGAGTTTACGGCGCGCATGCACTCGTTCATTACGTGTGCCGCGGCGGCTAAGAAATGGCAAGGAGCCAGGAAAAGTGAGGTTTTCTGGCGCGACTTAGTTGTAGGGGGAAGGCCGAACAGAAGCGGCGGTAGATATACTCGCTTGAATTTCGAGAAATGATAGCAAACAAACGCTATTTGGTATTGTACTGACAAAAGGAGCCTATTAAGGGTCCTATTTCACGTCGCTTAAGTGGCATTCCTTTACCACTATCTTTTCGAATCGGACACAAAGAATCGAACCTCTTTAGGGAGGCGACCGGGTGCTTGCGCGGCGCGTGGACTGGAATCCGTTGCGGCCGACGTGCTCATAACACGTTGGAAAGTAATTGAAAAAAGGTGCAGAGGGATGTGGCCTCTACGACTTTGTTGCAAGAGCAGCGCGCTTCGTGTTTGGCATTTGGTGTTGTTAGGTAGCCACTTAATTGCGGAAAAATGTAAGCACTATGTTGGTTTTATGGAGGTAGAAAACTCGAAATTGCATCCTGTGATATCTTGACTGCGAACCGTTTTATGGTAACCGTTAAAAGAACATTAACCGACGAATTGTCGTTCGTGTTGACCCGATTTCGACCAAGTAGTCGCCGCACTTAGAGATTCGCCAGGTCGCACTCCGACAGCCACATCTGCGGGCTCGAACGTTGCGGTTTCGTGGTAATCATGAAATTGATGGAGGGCTAAGGTGGAGGATATTCAAGCTGTAGACCGCGAGTTTGACAGTGACTTGGAACAAAGTCTGCTGACGACGTGGAACGCTCAGGTGGTCGATTATGACCACGACAAGTACCCCTTCGCCGACTGGGTTCTCGGCCGCATCAGGAAGATGGGTTACGATCTCGACGACCTCACCCGCCTGCACGAGGTGGTCCCGGACGGGGAGGTCTACAAGGTTTCCAAGCAACTCTGCGCGGACACCAACCTTCAGGAATTCCGGCGCATGTTGAACGCCTTCACCCGCGAAATTGTGGTGGGTAAGGGCAAGTTGCGGCCGCCGATCGCTGTTCAGCGGTTCCTCAACGTGCGCATCATGCTGCCGAACAAGCCGGAGGGTATCTTCCCCTTCCATACCGGGCTGCTTTATGGCCACGGCATCGCTTCGCGCAGCCTCTGGATGCCGCTGACCGACGTGCGGGCCGACGAGGATGCGACGGCGTCGATGCAGATCATCGGCACCGAGCGGTCGCGCGAACTGGTGCGCTACGCCGTGGAAAACAAGCTCAGCGTGACTGAGATGACTGAGCTTTTCCGCAAGGAAAGCTGGCCGATCAAGGCCGGTCCAGGCAGCCTCTGCTTCTTCACGCAGGAGAACATTCACGGCAACTTCGTGAATGTCACCGGCAAGACGCGGGTCAGCATCGACTATCGTGTGGCCGAGGCTCAGCACGGCGACAAGCTGGCGCGCAAGATTCCGGGCGGCTACTTCCACGTCATCCCGGAAACCGACGAGGAGGAGAAGGCCGGGCTTGCGGTTGTCGATACCGCAGCGTTCCAGAACGGCAAGCGCAACCTGCTGTACTTGAACAACGCAACGGGTTCCACCTTCGGGGTGCCGGTGCATCTGCAGCGCTACATGGTCTACGACTACTGCAAGGACAGGGGCCTGAACTACGAGTTCGAGCTGTTCGAGCTGGAGGACATGGCGCACCTGCCGACGCTTCAGCACGTGGTGCACGAGCTGAAGTCGAACGTCGTCCTTTACAGCATCTTCTCGCTGCCGGAGGAGCGGGCGATGCGCAATAAGCTGCTCGATGCGGTGCTGGCCAACGGCCTGATCCTGCACTTCGTCAACGAAGACATGGTCATCGCCAACGAGGCGGATCGCCGGGAAGTCGAGCAGATGCTGGACTTTGCAAAATTCGGCACCTCCGGGCTGCCGATCGGGCTGCCGACCTCCGATCGGATCAAGACCCTGATGTCGTCTTGGGGCGAGGCCATTTGAGCGAATATCCCGGATCCCTGCGGGGTCCGGGACTTTCGTTCCCAGGTTCGAGGCGAGGGGTGCCGCACGGGCGATCGCCGTGCGGCAGCCCTTCCCTCGGCAGCGACGAGAAGAAAGACAAAAAGCCGTTACAGCGGCGTGGAGTGGGAAGGGTTCGTTACTGTTCGGGGGCGTTCGATTTGTACGAGATCCGGGAGACGGACGGAAGTGGTGAGTGGGTAGCTTCGGCGCGAGGCGGCGGGAGAGGTCCTTTGCGGCGACTGCTGGAGAACCCGGTTGCAAGAGGGTTGAAGCCCTGCGTGGTGCTGGCCGCCCTGACTCTGGGAGCCTGCACGATCCCGCAGCCGACGGCGGAGACCTTGCCGATTGTGCCGACGGCTGAAGCCGACCAGTCGCTCTATCAGCCTTGGATCGAGGAAGATTACAAATTCCAGATCGGCGACGTCATCTCCGTGCGGTCGTACTACGATCCGGCGCTCAATCAGGAAATCCAGGTGCGCCCCGACGGCTTCATCAGCCTGCTCCTGCTCAACGAGGTCAAGGTTCTGGGGCGGACCCCGGATGGCTTGCGTCAGGAGCTCGAATCCCGCTACGCAACCCTGCTGCCGAACGCGGACATCAACATCACCGTCAAGGAAATCCGCAACCGGGAGGTTTTCGTCGGTGGCGAGGTCTCCCAGCCGTCCTTGCAGCCGATCCGCGGTGAGCTGACCCTGACCCAGGGCGTCTTCTCGGCCGGCGGTTTCCTGCCTTCAGCGGACTACTCACGCGTCGTCCTGCTGCGCAAGGATGATCTCGGCCTCTACGGCGGCCACCTGGTCGACGTGCGCAAGATGCTGGCCGACGGTGAGCCGGACATCTATCTGCGCAACCAGGACATTGTCTACGTGCCGATGACCCACGTGGCGATCGCCAACCAGCTGGTCGAGGAGTACCTCTCGCGGATGGTGCCGCGCTGGGTCAGCACCACCTTCGGCTATCAGTTCCTGAACACCATCGGCGACGGCAACAACGTGCAGATCACGCCTTAGCCCGGTGCGGGAGGCGCCAACTTCTTGTCGGCAGGCGCGCTACGTCTCGGCGATGTGGAAACCAGATTGTGAGTGGAAGAAAGAGGCGTGAATGTTCGGTTTATGTCAGTTCTGAGACGATCATTTGCAGGAAAACGTTTCCTAAAGAGTTTTTCGAGTCTGAGAAGTTTGCGTGTTCGGACGCCATTGAAGCGATCCGGAGACGAAAACAAAGTGTAGTGGGTAGGTCCATAAGTGGCGTGAGATAATGAGAAAACGAAGGCCGAGGGCGAATAAGGTGTTTCTCATCGATACAAAAGAGTGCAAGCAACGCGAACTTTTGCGGGTGACATGTTGAAGACGCGGCCTACAGACATCTTGTGCAAAGAGAAAAGTTGTTCGCGGTCGAACTTCCTTTGGTTTTGCGCTCTTGGTCAGCGCTCGGCTGAACCGTCGCCTCCTGGCTTCTACGCAGCTTCCTGAACGAGTGGGGTTATGGCGCTTTTCCAACAGCCGCATCCACAGCCATCCGCCGCCGCGACGGCAGCCTTGGGAAGCCGTAGCTTGGAAGAGGCGCCGGCCTGGCAGGCGCTTCATCCGGCGGACCCAGGGCAGGGGCCACTCGCCGGCGATCTCCGTCTGGACAGGTCCCGCGACAAGCTGTTGACCGCTTTCGGTAAAGCCACCCTCAGAGACCGCTATCTGCTGCCCGGCGAGGGCTACCAGGATCTTTTTGCCCGCGTCGCCTGCGCCTTCGCCGACGATACGGCCCATGCGCAGCGGCTCTACGACGCGATGTCGCGGCTTTGGTTCATGCCGGCAACACCGATCCTCGCCAACGGCGGGACGCGGCGCGGGCTGCCCATCTCCTGTTTTCTCAATGCGGTGCCGGATTCCATCGACGGCATCTTCTCGACCTGGACCGAGAACGCCCAGATGGCGGCGAGCGGTGGCGGCATCGGCTCCTACTGGGGCGATGTCCGCTCGATCGGCGAGGCGATCAGCAAGGGCGGGCGCAGCGGCGGGATCATGCCTTACCTGCACGCCATGGACGGGCTGGCCCTGGCGGTCAACCAGGGCGCCACGCGGCAGGGCTCCGCAGCGGCCTACCTGGACGTCCACCATCCGGAGATCGAGGAGTTTCTCGACTCCCGCAAGCCGTCAGGCGATATGAACCGGAAGTGCCTGAACCTGCACCAGGGAGTCAACCTGACCGACGCGTTCATGCGGGCGGTGCGCGACGGCGCGCGTTTCGCGCTGCGCAGTCCGCACGACGGCAAGGTGCTGCGTGAGGTCGATGCCCGCCGGCTGTGGCAGAGAATCCTCGAAACACGGCTGCAGACTGGTGAGCCTTTCCTGCTGTTCATCGACACCGTCAATGCCGCGCTGGCGCCTTGCCAGAAGCAGCTGGGCCTGAAGGTCCTGGCCTCCAACCTCTGCAGCGAGATCGTGCTGCCCACCGGCCGCGATCATCGGGGCCGGCAACGCTCGGCCGTCTGTTGCCTGGCCTCGATGAATCTCGCGACCTGGGGAGAGTGGCGCGAGCGGGAAGGTCTCATCGAGGACGTCCTGCGCATGCTCGACAATGTCCTCACGCACTTCATCGAGAAGGCGCCGGACCGTCTCGCCCAGGCACGCTATGCCGCGGCGCGCGAACGTTCTGTCGGCCTGGGTGTCATGGGCTTCCACTCGGCGCTGCAGGCCCAGGGCATCGCCCTGGAAGAGGACCGTGCCAAGGCGTGGAACCGGGAAGTCTTCCGTCATCTGCGCAGCCAGGCGGACCGCGCCTCCGCGAAGCTGGCGGCCGAGCGCGGGCCTTGCCCCGACGCTGCCGAGCAGGGTTTGCAGGAACGCTTCGCCCACAAGCTGGCGATCGCGCCGACCGCCTCGATCAGCATCATCTGCGGCGGCGTCAGTGCGGGCGTCGAGCCTTTTCCGGCGAACATCTACACCCACAAGACGCTTTCGGGCGCCTTCAGCGTGCGCAATCCGCAGCTTCTGGCGCTGCTGCGGCGCAAGGGGAAGGACCTTCCTGAGATCTGGCAGTCGATCCTTGAGCATCAGGGGTCGGTGCAGCATCTCGACTGCCTCAGTCCGCGGGAGAAAGCGGTGTTCAGAACGGCTTTCGAGGTCGACCAATACCGGCTGTTGGTCTTGGGCGCTGAGCGCACCCCCTTCATCTGCCAGAGCCAGTCGCTGAACCTCTTTCTCGACAGCCAGGTCGATAGGTGGGACCTGCACATGCTGCACTGGACGGCCTGGCGGTCCGGTATCAAGAGCCTCTACTACTGCCGGTCCAAGGCGGCGCAGCGTCCGGGCTTTGCGGGTCTGGCTGACAACTCGCGGCCATCGGTCGCCGGGCAATGCCGCCGGCATGGCTCTGGCGAAGAGGGAGGGGACTGCGAGGCATGTCAATGAACGCGCCGACTCTCCTGAGCCCGAAGGGCCTGGCGGAACCCGGCCCGGTTGGCCTGCTGACCTCGACCGGCAGCTACGAGGTCAGCCGCTATCCCTGGGCCTACGCCTTCTGGAAGCGCCAGCAGCAGCTGCACTGGATCGGCGAGGAGGTGCCCCTGGGCGCCGACATCCGCGACTGGTCGTCGGAGCGGTTGAGCGAGCGCGAGCGGCAACTGCTCACGCAGATCTTCCGCTTCTTCACCCAGTCAGACATAGAGGTCAGCGACAATTACATCCGCCACTACCTGCTGCTGTTCAAGCCGCTGGAAGTGCAGATGATGCTGACCGCCTTTTCCAACATGGAGACGGTGCACATCGACGCCTATGCCCTGCTGCTGAAAACCCTGGGCATGCCCGACGACGAGTTCGCCGCCTTCCGCGACTACGCCGAGATGCGCGCCAAGGCCGACTACATGGGCACCTTCGGCGTCGACACCATCGGCGACGTTTCCCGCACCCTGGCGATGTTCGGCGCCTTCACCGAGGGCATGGCGCTCTTCGCCAGCTTCGCCATGCTGCTGAACTTTCCCCGGCACAACAAGATGAACGGCATGGGGCAGATCATCAGCTGGTCGGTGCGCGACGAGAGCCTGCATTGCGAGGGGATGACCCGTCTGTTCCACGCCTGGAACGCAGAGACCGGGGCGCTCACCGCTGCGGTGCGCGACGACATCCTGGACGTCGCGCGCACCATGGTCGCGCTGGAGGAGCAGTTCGTTGCCCTGGCGTTCGAAGGCGGCCCGGTCGAGGGCATGAGCGCCGAGGACATCTGCGCCTACGTGCGCTACATCGCCGACTGGCGCCTGGTGCAGCTGGGTCTGCCGACGCTCTACGGCTATTTCGGGCGAGAGGAGGGCAGCTATCGGCAGCTCCGCGCCCATCCCTTGCCTTGGGTGACGGAGCTCCTGAACGGCGTCGAGCACGCGAATTTTTTCGAGCAGCGGGCGACCGAGTACTCGAAGGCCGGCGGGCGCGGCAGCTGGGACGGGGCGCAAGGCGTCTGGGCGCGCTTCGATGCGCAGCACCAGGCAGCAAGGCCGGCGGGCACCTAGCGGAGAGGGATGAGTCTTGGGAGACGTCGTGGTGAAGAACCTGAAGCTGAGCGTGGTCATGGCCACCTACAATCGCGCCGAGACGCTCCGCGAGACGATCCGCTGCCTCGACTCGCAGGACCTGGATCCCGAGGCCTACGAGGTGATCATCATCGACGATGCTTCCCCCGACGACACCAAGCAGGTGGTCGCCGAGGTCCAGGGGAAGGTGCGCTTCAGCCTGAAGTTCATGGCCAACGAGACCAACCAGGGGCCGGGGCTGACTGAAAACCGGGGCATCCGCGAGGCGCGCTCGCCGATCGTGCTGCTGATGGCCGACGACATCTGGATGGAACCGCAGGCCTTGCGCAAGCACCTGGAAACCCACGAGCGGCATCCGCAGGAGGAGGTCGCGGTCATGGGGCGGGTGCTGCAGTCGCCGAAGTTGAACCAGAGCGCCTTCCTGCGCCACTGGGATCCCTTCCGCTTCCAGGACATCGACGCGGAGGTCGTGGAACTGCCCTACTACCGCTTTTGGGCCAACAACATTTCCGTGAAGCGGAACCTCTTCGTAGAGCACGGCGCCTTTCGCGACGATATGGGGCGCGGCGGTGCGGCCGCTCACGAGGACTCCGAGCTGGGCTACCGCCTGCACAAGAGCGCGGGCCTGCGCATCCTCTACCAGCCCGGCGCCACCGGTTACCACTATCACCTGGTGACCCTGCAGGGCGCGGAGCAGCGCTGGTACCAGCGGGGCCTCAACTGGGGAGAGTTCCACGCCCATGTGCCGGAGCCGGAGGTGCCGGTCGCCTATCACGTGCTGAACTGGAGCACCCTGCGGGACCACCTGCGCGCCATCTTCGGGCCGCGCCGGCGCTATCTGGCCGCGTCCGACCGCAATGTCGTGGCACTGCTGGTCAAGCACTTCATTCGGCTGGCGATCTTCAACGGGTTGACGGCGCGCTTTCTCTGGGGGCCGCTGCTGAGGGGCGCGGAGACCTCGCCGGCGCTGGAGCGCCTGGTCAACCGCCATATCTACCGCCTGTATCTCTACTACCACTTCCTCAAGGGAGTCCGCGACGCGCACCACCTCTACCGGGGAAGCGGCGCGCCGGCCGTATCGCGAGGCAGCCATGCCTGAGATCAGCGTCATCCTGGCAACCTACGGCCGCGCCGACGTTCTGCCGAAGACGATGGACTGCCTGGCCAGTCAGGACATTCCGCCAGAGAGCTTCGAGGTGATCATCATCGACGACGGCTCGCCGGACAACACGCCGGAGGTTGCCGAGGCGCTGGCCCGGGAAATGCCGTTCTCGACCACCGTGCTGGTGAACGAGCGCAACAGCGGGGCCGGCTATACGCAGAACCGCGGCATCGAGGCGGCCAAGGCGCCGCTGCTGCTGATCATGGCAGACGACATCCTCTTCGTGCCCGGCGCGCTGCGCGCCCACCTCGAGGCCCACGCCGAGCACCCCGGAGAGGAAGTATCGATCCTCGGCAATGTGGTGCCCTCTCCGGAAATGACAGAGAAATCTCTCTTCCTGCGGAAGTTTGATCCCTTCCGCTACGAGGAGAACTGGGGACAGATGGAGGAGTTGCCCTTCTACGCCTGGGGCGCCGCCAATGCCTCACTGAAGGCCTCGCTGATCCGCAAGGCGGGCATGTTCGCGAACAGGGTCGGGCGCGCGGGTGTTCAGAACCACCACGACGTGGAGATGGCCTGGCGGCTGAAGCAGCAGGGCATGCGCCTCTATTTCAACGCCGAGGCCAAGGGTTACCACCACCACTACTACACCCTGGAGAGCGCCGCGAAGAAGTGGCGCGAGCGGGGCCTGAACTGGGGCGAGTTCCGCACTTTCGTTCCCGATCCTGAGTTCACGGTGGCAAGCCATCTCTTCAACCGGCGCACCTATCGCGAATATCTGAGCGTGCTGCGGGAGAGCAACGAGCTGGCCGGCCGGGAGAAGTCTCTGGCCTGGCACCTGTTCAGGGAGGGGGTGCGCCGTGTCGGCTTCAACGCCGTCACTATCAACCTCTTCTGGTGGCCTTTCCTGCGGGCGGCCGAGCGCTTCGATCTTCTGGAGCCGCTGGTGCGCCCGGCTATGTACCACGCCTTCCTCCACTATTTCTGGAACAAGGCGGTAGTGGAAGCAGACGACATCTATGCAGGAGAGTCAGCCAGCGCCGCCGCGGAGTAGGCGTTTCAGCTTGGAAGGCCCAGGCGGCAGGCTCTTTTGCCGGAAGCGACGGGAGTTGAGTGGCGATGTCCAAGTTCATTGTCGCGTCCTGCGAGATACCGGAAGTAAAGCTGCTGAAGCCGCAGGTCTTTGAGGATGCGCGTGGCTACTTCTGCGAAACCTACAGTGAAAGAGAGCTCTGCGAAGCGGGCATCGACCTGACGTTCGTGCAGGAGAACCAGTCGTATTCGAAACTGGTCAACACTGTGCGCGGACTGCACTACCAGGTGCCGCCCTTCGCCCAGGCAAAGCTGGTGCGTGTCGCGCGGGGCGCCATCCTGGACGTCGCCGTGGATATCCGTAAGGGCTCACCGACGCTCGGAAAGTCTGTTCGGCGGTTGCTCTCCGAAAAGAACATGGAGCAGTTGTTAGTACCCGAAGGCTTCGCTCACGGGTTCTCTGTTTTGGAGGAAAACACCATCGTTATTTATAAGGTTACGAACTACTATTCGCCTCAACATGAGCGCGGAATTTGTTGGAATGATTCGGAATTGAATATTGACTGGAGGCTGACAACAGACGAAGCTATCCTCTCAAAACGTGATGAAAATCATGCAGTTTTTGAAGATGCAATTGACGAAGAGGCGTTCAAGTTAATTGCATAAAATGGGTGAAGCGCTGGTTTTGTACGCTTCTTAAGATTGGCAAGGAACGACGCATCTCTGCGGGTAAAAATTAAAAAAGATCGCGGTTTGCGTGAAGTAATGTTCTCTCGCGCTCATTAGGTGGAGTGCATAAATCATTAGAGTTGTGCCGTCCGGTAATTGACTGATCTTTTCCTTCTTGCCGGAGGCACAGAGTTGCCAATCGAGCCACAGCGGCCAGGATAGAAGCACGCAAAGTTCCGGCGCCATCATTGCGATCAGGGCGCAAGGTGGGGAACTCTTAGATGCGCACTTACATGGTGACAGGCGGGGCGGGCTTTATCGGCGGTTGGGTCGTCCGCCGCCTTTTGGAAGACGAGAACAACTTCGTCGTCAACGTCGACAAGCTGACTTACGCGGCCGATCCCGAAAGCGTCCAACAGGCGCTGCGGCGGACCAACTACGACCTCGAGGTGGTGGACATCTGCGAGGGCGAGCGGCTGCTGTCGATCATGAACAGGATACAGCCCGACGTGGTCATGAACCTGGCCGCCGAGTCCCATGTCGATCGCTCGATCGACTCGCCTTCGGCCTTTATCGACACGAACATCGTCGGCACCTTTCGCCTGTTGGAGGCCGCACGCGGTTACTGGAGCGGACTCCAGGACGAAAGGAAGGACGCCTTTCGCTTCCTGCATATCTCTACCGATGAGGTGTTCGGCAGCCTGGGTGCGGACGGTAAGTTCTCTGAGACCACGGCCTACCATCCAAACTCGCCCTATTCGGCGAGCAAGGCGGCGGCGGACCACTTGGTACGCGCCTGGCACGAGACCTATGGCCTGCCGACATTGGTGACCAATTGCTCCAACAACTATGGTCCTTACCAGTTCCCCGAGAAGCTGATTCCGCTGATCACCATCAAGGCCCTGAAGGGCGAGCCTCTGCCGATTTACGGCGACGGGTTGAACGTGCGCGACTGGCTCTACGTGGAGGATCACGTCGATGCCCTGCTGGCCGTTTGCGCGCACGGGAAGGTGGGAGAGACCTACAACATCGGCGGCAACTGCGAGCTCACCAACCGCGAGGTCGTCGAGACGATCTGCGACCTGGTCGACGAGCTGGTCGACGGCGGGGGTCCGCCGCGGCGCAGTTTGATCGAATTCGTCCGCGATCGGCCGGGGCACGATATGCGCTACGCCATCGATGCGGAGAAGATCCGCCGGGACCTCGGTTGGCAACCCTCGGAGACTTTTGCCTCCGGCCTGCGCAAGACCGTGCATTGGTACGTCGCACACGACGAATGGTGGCGACGGATTCAGGATAAGCGTTACAGCGGAGAGCGGCTCGGCTCTGCGGCGCAGAAGGCGCCGGAGAACCTGGTCGGCGCCATGAATCCTTGATGGATTGGGAGGTAGGTTGATGCGTGGAATCATTCTTGCCGGCGGCAGCGGCACGCGCCTGCATCCGCTGACCCAGGCGGTCAGCAAGCAGATGTTGCCGGTTTATGACAAGCCGATGATCTACTATCCCCTGTCGACCCTGTTGACGGCGGGCATTCAGGACGTGCTCATCATCACCACGCCGCAGGACGCGGCCGTCTATAAGGCGGCACTGGGCGACGGTGGGAAGTGGGGTGTTGACATCTCCTATGCCGCGCAGCCGCATCCCAACGGGCTGGCCGAGGCCTTCATCATCGGCCGCGAGTTCGTCGGCAACGACCCCTGCGCGCTGGTCCTCGGCGACAACCTGTTCTACGGCCACGGCCTGGAGCAGAAGCTGAAGAACGCGGCCACGCGCCCCGATGGCGCGACGGTCTTCGCCTACCAGGTGACCGATCCCGAGCGCTACGGCGTCGTCGAGGTCAACGACGATGGGCGGGTGCTCTCGCTGGAGGAGAAGCCGACCCGGCCGCGCTCCAACTACGCCGTCACGGGGCTCTATTTCTACGACAATGACGTCGTGGAGATCGCCGCGGCGGTGCAGCCTTCCGGGCGCGGCGAACTGGAGATCACCGACGTGAACCGGGCCTACATGCTGCAGAACCGGCTGTTCGTCGAGCGCCTGGGCCGCGGCTATGCCTGGTTCGACGCCGGCACGGTCGACAGCCTGCTGGAGGCCTCGGAGTTCGTGCGGACACTGGAGCGCCGGCAGGGCCTGAAGATCGCCTGCCTGGAGGAGGTCGCCTACCGCCAGGGCTTCATCGACGCCGAGCAGTTCCTGGGGCTTTCCGAGTCCCTGGGCAAGAGCGTCTATGCCGAGTACCTGCGCGGGGTGATCAAGGAAAACCAGGCGCCGGGTCCGGCCCTGGCGGCCTCCTGACGCAGCGGAGCGGGAAGAAGTCGAGGCGCGATGACGGACGAAGCGATCCTTCTCTTCGGGGCGAACGGCCAGGTCGGCCGCGAGGCCCTGCAACTCGCCGAGCGCCAGGGTCGGCGGGTGATCGCTCTCTATCGCAGCGACGTCGATATCACCGACGCCGAGAGCGTGGACCGGGCGGTGGCGCGCCATTGCCCGGCCGCCATCGTCAACGCCGCCGCCTATACGGCGGTCGATGCCGCGGAGAACGAACGCGACCAGGCTTTCGCGGTGAACCACCTCGGCGCGGCCCATATCGCCGCCGCCGCCGCGCGCCAGGGCGCCGCCATGATCCACATCTCCACCGATTACGTCTTCGACGGCACGAAGAAGGGCGCCTATACGGAGGCGGACCCGACCCAGCCTCTGGGCGTCTACGGCCGTTCCAAGATGGCCGGGGAGACGGCGGTTGCCGTGCACTGCGGACGCCACATAATCCTGCGAACCGCCTGGGTCTTCAGCGCCCACGGCAGCAACTTCGTGAAGACCATGTTCCGGCTGATGCAGCAGGAACGGCGGCCGAAGCTGCGGGTGGTCGCCGACCAGATCGGTTGCCCGACACCGGCGCGCGATATCGCCGCCGCCTGCCTGACGCTGGCGGTGCGGGCCGGGGAGCCGGCGGCGGGCCTCGCCTGGGGCACCTATCACTTCGCGGGCAGCGAGCCGGTTTCCTGGCATGGCTTTGCCAGCGCCATCGCCGAAGGCCTGAAGAAGCGCTGCGGCACCGCGACGGACGTCGAGCCGATCGCGACCGCCGACTATCCGACGCCGGCAGCGCGCCCGGCGAACTCGGTCTTGGATTGCAGCCGCATCGCCGAATGCCTGGGTATCGCAGCGCCGGACTGGCGCGCGGGGCTGGGCGAGGTGCTGGACGAATTGGTGGCCCAGCAGCAGGTCGCCGAGGCGGCGGCGCTTTAGCCGGCCCGCGGGCGCGCCCGCGGTTGAGATTTAGTCGTTACCACTGACGGATTGTCTGTGCGATGAGAAAGCCGACGAACAAGCGGGAACTCCCGCCCTTTGTATTCACGCATTGGGAATACCTGAGCCCGATGCGGCAGCATGCGTCGTTCATCGTCGTCTTTGTCCTCTCGGCCATGCTCTGTGCCCTGGCGCTCACCTACATCTACTCGGAGAAGTACGAGGCGACGGTCACCTTGGTCTTCACGCCAGGCGAGGTCACGCGCCTGCAGAACCGCGGCAACGACAGCCAGGCTCTGGGCGCGCCGACACCGCATACCGAGTTCAAGGTGGTCGGCAAGACCCTGGAGAACCTGGCCCAGAGCGAGGGCGTGCTGCGCGAGGTGGTGAGGCGACTGGATTTGGACGCCCCGGAGGACAAAATCTACGAGGGGCCCTGGTATATCCGCTACTACGAGATGTTCAAGGACTACGCCAAGGAGTACGGCGGGCAGGCCTGGGCCTTCCTGAAGTACGGGCGTATCCCCGATGAAGACCCGACGGCGGAAGCGGTCAAGACGCTGGCCAAAGACGTCGAGGTGGTGAGCGAGGACTCCTACGTCTTTAAGGTCAAGGTCCTCGACAAGCATCCGCAGCGGGTCGCGGCCATCGCCGACACCCTGACGGCGGAGCTGGTCAACCGCGCGAACGAGACCAACCGGGCCGCGGATCGCAGCCGCATCGGCGAGTTGGAGGTGCTGTCGCTGCAGAAGCTTCAGCAGATCGCCACTTACCAGGAGCGGATCAACAGCCTGCTTGAGGAGTACCGCGTCTCGTCGGTGGCGCAGGAGATGGCCGAGGGTCTGGAGCAGCTCTACGAGCTGCAGGCTGAGGAGGTTCGCCTGGTCGCCTCGATCCAGGCCCAGGAACGGCAGGTGAAGACGCTGGGCGAGCGCATCAAGCGTGCCGAGCAGGCTTCGGTCCAGGGGCAGCGGGCCAACGGTGACCGCCTGCAGGCCGAGGACAAGAAGCGTATCGTCTCGGAACGGCTCTTCGCGGAGGTCGAGCTGGACAGTCTGCGCGCTCAGCAGGCCTCGCTGAAGAAGTCGATCAACCAGATGGATGCCCGCATGAAGCAGCTTCCCAAAGTGAAGCTGGAAATCGATCAGCTCCATGCAGACCTTTCCCGGGCCAACCGCGAATACGAGCTGATCGGCATTGCCTTGAGCGAGCTGCAGGTCGGCAGCAGCGAGTCGGTCAGCGAGCTGCAGATTCAGCACGCGGCGACGGTTCCCATGGCGCCGGTCACGCCGATCAAGGTCTACCATGTGGGCCTGGCCGGCGGGCTCGGCATCTGCATCGGCATTGGCCTGGTCTATCTCCTCACATTCTTCAACGTGCGTCTCTTTGTTCCGTCACGGGGCATCAAGGGGCGGCGGACGCCGCCGGGCGGCACGCAGCGGGACGAAAGCAGCGTGCCGCTGCCGGGTGAGTCGAACGGACAGGATCACAGCTCACCGCTCTATGCCGGGGACGGCCGCGGCAACGGCCGTGCGGAAGGCGGGCGGCTGACATGAGAAACAAGCGGTGGGAGCGCCCCGAGGGGCCGCGTGATGGCTACGGAAGCGGAGATATGCAATGAGTGACCAGACCTCGGACGGCGGCGGCGGGCCGCGCATTCCGCCGATGCCCAGCAGCCTGACGCCGGTGTTTCCGATCAATGGACGTGCGAAGCGCCGCCGCTTGCCCTTCCTGGTTCGCCACTCGCTGGTGATCGTGCTGGGGGCCGCAGTCGGCCTCCTGGCTTCCTATGCCCTGCGCAAAGCGGGGTTCTAGCCCCGAAAGTATCGTCCTCTCACGCTGGCCGCGACGGAGAGTGCCATCCTCATGAGCGAAGGTACAGTAGAACGGGCTGAAGGCTGGCTGGCGCCGATCCTGCGCCATCTGCTGGCCGCCGTGCTTGGCGGCCTGCTCGCCATTGCCCTGTACAAGCTCTGGGGGCTGGAAGGCCGCTGGTTCTATGCCGTTATCATCGGGGTCGTGGGGCTTTCCGCCGCCATGGCCCTGGTGGCGGTGTTCTCCGACTTCGTGATGATCTGCTTTTTCCTCGCCATTCCCCTGGCGGGCTTCGGCAAGTGGTTCTTCCCCGGGAACCTGCGGGACACGGTGTGGTCCTCGAATCACCACAACGCCACCATGGAAGGCATTCTGGGGCTGGGCCTCGTCGACTTCGCCATCGTCGCCTTCTACATGAGTTGGTTTTACCGCATCTTCGTCCTGCGCGAGGAAGACCTGCCGAAGGTGAACCTCATCGACTTTTTTGTCGCCCTGCTGTTCGCCGCCTATGTCATCTCGATCCCGGGGACGGCGAAACCCAACCTGGGTCTTCACGCGACGGCCTACCTCTTCAAGTTCGTGCTGCTCTACTTCTACCTCTCGCGCAATCTGCAGGCGCGGCACCTGCCGTGGTTCATCGGCTCGGTGATCTTCGCCATCTTCCTGGAGGGCGCCCTGGGCGCGGTCCAGCACACCACCGGGCGCCTGGTCGGCCTGGCGCTCGACAAGGGGTCGGGCACCGCCCTGGACTACCAGTACCAGGTGCCGGGCACCTCGGGCTGGTACCGCGCGACGGGCACGCTCTACGACTCCCATACGCTCGGACTCTACATGGCGATGCTGGGCCCCTTCATGCTGGCGATGACATTCTGGCGCGGCGGCAGGCCGCTGCTGAACCTCATCTTCGGCAGCGCGCTGGTGCTCTCTCTCGCTATTCTCGTCATGACGCTGACCCGCTCCGGCTGGGTCGCCAGCGCCGTGTCCATGACCCTCGCCATTTTCCTCATGCTCTTCGTCTGGCGGGAGGGGAGGCTGGTGCCCTTCCTGGTCGTCTTCCTCTTCGTCATCCTGCTGTCGGCGCCCTGGAGCGTCGACATGGTGATCGAGCGCATTCAGCGCGCGCCCGAGGGCACCGTCAACGTGCGCCTTCAGGGCTATGAGGTGGCCACCTACATCTGGTCCCAGTACCCCATCTTCGGGTTCGGGGCGGGGAACTTCATGGAGGCGCACTACCTTCACAGCTATGGCTGGAACCAGGACATCGTGGTGCACAACACGATCCTGTTGCTCGGCACCGAGGTCGGTATCCTGGGGGTCATAGGCTTCTACGGCGCCATCTTCGTTGCGGCCTGGCGGCTTTGGAAAATCGGCAAGACATCAACCTCCCTGGTGCGCCGGCTGGCTTTCGGGGCGGTCATCGCCCTGGCGGCGACGGTGGTGGAAGGCATGGCGACGCCGGTCCACCGGGAGCCCACGGCCTACACGATGTTTTGGCTGCTGATCGCCATGGGCGTCGCGCTGCCGCGCATCGAAAGGGAGAGGGCGGCCGATGCATAGCGCCCGGCAAGGCTCTGGCCTCAGCGCGCGCCGCCTGGCGGACGGCCTTTCGCGCCTGTGCCATCGCGGCAATCTGCCGGAAGCAGTCAAGGAACCGGGCGGAGAATGCCAAGCGGTGCAGCCGGCAAAGGTGCTGGATGTGATCTATATCGCAGGGGCCGGGCGCAGCGGATCGACACTCATCGAGCGCCTGCTGGAATCCTATCCGGGGGTCTGCTCGATCGGCGAGATCGGGCTGCTGTCGCATTTTGTCCTGCGCCTGGGTCAGGATCTCTCGGAGATCGGCTGTCCCTGCGGCAAGTCCATGCCCGAGTGCGAATCCTGGCGGGAGATCCGGCGCTGCGCGGGACTGAGCGACGACGAGATCTGCGAGCTCATCAGCCTGCAGCACCGCGTACTGAGACTGCGCAGCTTCTTTATGGCCTTCATTCCTTTCTTCTCGCGCAGGCTGAACCGGCGGATCGCTCGCCTGGCGGAGCTGACGTATCAGCTCTACCGCGGCGCCGCGGAGGCGAGCGGCAGCAGCATCGTCATAGACGGATCAAACATCGCCGCCGGGGCGCTGCTTGCCACAAGGATGCCGTCAGTGCGCCTGCATATCGTTCATGCCGTCCGCTTGCCGGAAGCGGTGGTGCAATCCTGGCGCTCGACGAAACCCCACCCGGGGTTCGGCAGAGACTCCGTGCGGCGCCCCGTCCTGGCCGTGGTCCTGGACTGGTGGCTGCACAACCTCACCGTCGAGATGATGCGCCTGCAGTGCGGGGACGTGCGCCGCTGCCGTTACGAATCACTTGTCGAGGCGCCCAGTGAATCGGCGGCCGGCATCCTCTCGGGGGTGCTGGGGCGGCCGGTCGAGGGGGCCCCCGCATTCGTCGGCCCGAAGGAGGTCCACTTCGAGACGACGCATGCCATCTTGGGCAATCCGGATCGATACAGGGGAGGCCTGATCACCATCCGGAACGACGAGCGGTTTCGGCGCGAGTTGCCGTCCATACAGCGTTGGACGGCAGTGCTCCTGACCGTGCCGCTGAGATTCCTTTACAGCTACCGGCTGTTCCGGTGAGGGCCAGGGGGAAAACCTTGGAGGTCGAATCATGACGCAATCGAAAACATGCAGCGCCAACCGGGGATGGCCGCGGTGCAGCCGGCTGCTGGCGGCTCTGGCCATAGGCCTGGGAGTCGTGCTGGCCATCGAGGCCTGCGCGCCCAAGAGCCAGTCGGCCTCGGCGCAGTCGTCGATGCGGGAGCGGATCGAGGACAAGGCCGCGCGCGCCCAACAGGGGATCAAGCAGCGGGCCGCGGCGGGCGAGTCCGTCGACAAGTATATGAAGATGATGGGACAGGCGAAGAAGCACTTCGACGCCGGCGCGCCCTTGAAGGGCGAGGCGGTCCTGGACCAGGTCCTGACCGCCCTGGAGACGGACAGCGCCGCACCGGCCCGGGCAGGGGCGGCCAACCCGGCGGAGACGAAGGCGCGCATCGAGGGTAAGGCCGAGGAAGCGAAGTCGCTGATCATTAAGCGCGCCCAGAGCGGCGAGGACGTCCGCGATTACCTGAAGAAGATGGACGAGGCGAAGGCGCACTTCGACGACGGGGATGCGGCCGGCGGCGAGGCGATCCTGGACGAGGTCATTGCCGATCTGGGCGGCGCGCCGGTTGGCGCCATGGCCGCGCCGGCCACGGCCAGCGCGACGGGCGGCTATGGCGAGCCGGAACTCGTGGCGGTCGAGGGCTACGACAGTAAGCGCGGCACCATGGAGCCCTTCATCAGCCGCGACGGCCAGATTCTGCTGTTCAACAACGCGACCGACGCCTTCGGTGTCGGCACCGGCGACGCCGACCTGCAGTACGCCAGGCGCAACGGCGACGGAGAGTTCGATTACGTTGGCGCCGTCCAGGGGGCGAATTCCAAGGAGATGGACGGTGCGCCGTCGTTGGATGATAAGAACAGGATCTATTTCACTTCGGTGCGCAGTTACGAAGACGATCGGCAGACACTTTATGCCGCCAGGTTCGATGACGGAACGGCGGAGGCTGTGCGGTTCATCAGGGGAGACATCTCGAAGAAGCGTCCGGGTGAATTGAACATGGACGGTGAGATCAGCGCCGATGGTGAGACGCTGTATTTCAGCGACAACAAGTGGGATACGAAGAATAATATTCCCGGGACGTCGAACCTGGTGATCGCCAAGCGGACGGGCTCCAACGAATTCCGCCGCATCGGCAACTACGATGAAATCCTGAAGAACATCAACACGGACGATCTGGAATATGCGCCGGCGACAACGGCCGACGAGCTGACATTGTATTTCACGCGCGCACGCTTTCTGAAAGAAGACGGAAAGTTAGTCGGCGTCGATTCCGGAATTTATATGGCGACGAGAGACAGTAAAAGCGCGCCGTTTGGTTCGCCTTTTCGCATATCAACTATATCCGGATTTGTTGAAGGACCCAGCGTGACAGCCGATGGAAATGAGCTATACTTTCACAGAAAGGACGGTAATACATATCGTTTGTACAGAGTTATGCGTTGAATTTATGACGAGTAAAGTGCCAGATGTTTTTAAAAGATTATCGGTACAAGTGATCCACTCAACTTTCACTGGGTAACGGGTTGGTCGCCGCGAAAGGCCTATCAGTCGCGAGGTGCGTGCCGGCCGAACAGGGGAGATAAGCGATGCGTCATGAGAGGGTATTGATTACCGGTTGCGGCGGTATGCTGGGGAACGCGATCTATCCTTACTTCAAGGAACGTTTCCCGCACGTCTTCGCCAGCGATATCGAGATCGAGGAAGACGAAAAGTCCTGGCTGCACTTTGTCGACGCAAGGGATTCGACCGGTGTCGCGCAGGCATTCAACGATTTCAAACCCGATCTGGTGCTTCACCTGGCGGCGCTGGTGGATGTGGAGATCTGCGAGGACAATCCGGAAGACGCTGAGGAAGAGAACGTCACCGCGACCCGGATCGTTGCCGAGAATTCCAAGCGGCATGGCGCATCAATGGTCTATATCAGCACCGGCGGCGTGTTCGACGGCGAGAAGCCCGAGGGCTACTACACGGAAGACGACAAACCCAACCCGATCATGGTCTATGGCGCCACCAAGCTGGAGGGCGAGCATGTGACCCGTGAGATCCTGGACGAGCACTACATCATCCGGGCGGGGTGGATGGTCGGCGGTGGCCGCCGCAACGATCACAAGTTCACCTGGCTGATCCTGGAACAGCTGGAGGCCGGCGCGGAGGTCATCTATGGCGCGATCGACAACATCGGCACGCCGACCTACACGCATGACTTCGCCATGAACCTCTTCGCCCTGTTGGATAAGGAGAAGTTCGGCACCTATCACATGGTCTGCAAGGGCAGCGGCACGCGTCTCGATGTGGCCAAGCACATTCTTGATGTTTGCGGGCGCAACGACGTTCGCGTCGAGCCGGTGAACTCGGATTTCTTCAAGGAGCGCTTCTTCGTTCGCCGTCCGACGTCCGAGAAGCTGTTCAATCAGCGGCTGGAGGACCTGGGCATCAATCTCATGCGTCCGTGGCGCGAGGCGATGACTGACTACATCCACCGCGAATATCCGGAGTTCATCAAGGAGCCGGCCACCAGCTCCTGATTCTGGCGCGCCCCGCCGCACATCGGGTAATCCCCTGCCGCAGCTTTCCGGCGTCGTTTCGGGAACCGCCGGGGCGGTGGGGGAGGCCCCAGCTTGTCGCTGGGCGGAAGAAGAGATACCTGGGAGGGGCGGAGTGTGACGGTATCTGCAAATAAGCTGCCTCCGGAGGAGGCGGCAGCCAAGGATGACAGCACGGGGCCGCCGGCGTCGCAGACCAAAGGCGAGCAGATCGGGGCCGCAGCGATCGTCACCTTGGCC
>MRWG01000885.1_pt1 | contig 24098 bp, 25 predicted proteins | sample 1013341 | NCBI WGS metagenome assembly MRWG01 (sample SAMN06117577, study PRJNA244670) | biofilm metagenome | biome: Water; feature: Cathode Biofilm; material: Biofilm; isolation source: microbial consortium enriched at the cathode of a solar microbial fuel cell | place: USA: District of Columbia ... | reverse complement strand
TGACACCTAACCTCCAAAGGGCTTTTAACCAGCTTTGGGCGTTAGTACAGGGGGCCCCCAGTTTAAGGGTTGGCCCAGATGTCCGCCACATCGATTTCGAGGGGCGATGTAGGGGACTCTTTTCGGGCATGCAAGCAAAAATTTCGGGCAACCTGATATTTTTGTCACCCACACATCACATTGAACGGGTAGGGACCTTGCTTTATGGGCATCAGGCCGGGTGCCAACGCCCCTCAGCCAGATGTCGTTCGCCGGAGCCATGATCGCATGACAGCCAGAATTGGCCGTATTCTTTTCCCCCTCGTTCTTTTGTTCTCGGCTGCGTGCGGCCGGACTGACCTGTCTGATCTGGACACGGGGGACACCATCCCGCCGCCACCTGTCAGCGCAGACGGCACACACAAAATTCGCATAGTCGGTTCCTCCACCGTCGCGCCGTTTGCAACAACCGTTGCCGAGCGTTTCGGGGCGACCACGCGTTATCCGACCCCCATAGTGGAAACCACAGGGACGGGCGGGGGGTTCAAGACATTCTGCCAGAAAATCGGACCGGATCGTCCGTCGATCTCGGACGCCTCACGCATGATCACTGAAAGCGAACAGGCGCTGTGTGCCGAAAATGGCATAACCGAAATAACGGCCTTGTCGGTCGGGTTCGATGGGATTGTGCTGGCCAATGCTCGTCAGGCTCCGACGCTCGACCTGACGAAGGAGGAAGTGTTCCTCGCGCTTGCGGCTCACATTCCGGATGGGCAGGGCGGTTTCCGACCCAATCCCTACAAGAACTGGTCCGAAATCAACCCCGACTTGCCTGACGAGCCAATCATGGTGCTTGGCCCGCCGCCTACATCTGGCACGCGGGATGCCTTCACCGAACTCGGCATGGAGCAAGGCGCGCTTGCCTTGCCGGAATTGGTGGCGTTGAAGCAGGCTGACCCGGCAGCATTCCTGCTGCGCACGCATACGATCCGTACCGATGGTGCGTGGATCGACCTTGGTGAAAATGATACGGCAATCATCCAGTCGCTGATCAAGACACCAACGGCTGTGGGCGTGTTGGGCTATTCTTTTCTCGAGCAGAATGGAGATCGCGTGAAGGCGGCGCATCTGGATGGCGTACCGGTGACCTTCGAGGCCATCGCGTCAGGCGAGTATGGCTTGTCGCGCAGCATGTACATCTATGTGAAGAACCAGAATATCCCGCTCGTACCGGGCCTGACCGAATTCGTTCAGGAATTTGTATCAGACCGCGCCATGGGGCCGGATGGCTATCTGCTCGAAAAGGGCCTGATCCCGTTACCGGATGAATTACGCATTGCCGAGCAGGAGGTGGCCCGACAACTCGAGACAAGGGTTGCCCGCGAATAGCTATAGGCTGGGCAAGGTTGGCTTCTTCCGGCGGCGCAGCCTGATCTTTTGCCAGAACCGCTTGCGGGCGGGGGCTGGCAGCGGCTGCAAATTCTCGATGAAGGCTTCGGCGCAAGCGCGCCAGCTATAGGTCTCGGCATAGGCGCGGCACGTGGCGCGGCTGAGCGAGAGACAGGCGACAGCGCCTTCGGCAAGATTGCCGCCAGCAGGTGTAATCGTCCCGGCATCGGAGCCCGGGATAACATCGCGCGGACCGGTCGCATCATAGGCCGCAACCGGTGTGCCGGACGCCATGGCTTCCAGAACAACAAGTCCGAATGTGTCCGTCATGCTCGGAAAGACAAAGACATCTGCGCCAGCATAGCAGGTCGCGAGTTCTTCATTGAACTTTGCGCCCAGGAAGACGACGTCTTTATAGCGCTTCTGCAATTCCTCGCGCTGAGGGCCATCGCCAATGATCACTTTCGTGCCCGGCAAGTCCAGTTCGGCAAAGGCTTCGATGTTTTTTTCCACGGCGACGCGGCCGACATTCAGGAAAATCGGGCGTGGCAGGCCTTCAAACGGGTCGCCCGGCTGACCTTCCTCGATGCGGCGCTCCGGGGTGAACATGTTGGTGTCCACGCCCCGGCTCCAGGCGACGAGATTGATGAAGCGCTGAGCCTCCAGCTCCTTCACCATGGAGGGGGTCGGTACCATGACCTTTCCGGAATATTTGTGGAACCAGCGCACAAAGGAGTATCCAGCCCGGGTGGGGACCGGTAGCCGCGCTGAAACATATTCCGGAAATCGTGTATGATAGGCGGTCGAAAAGGGGTGTTTGACCATGAGGCACATGGCGCGCCCGGCCATGCCGAGGGTGCCTTCGGTGGCGATATGGATAGCGTCAGGCTCGAATTCGTGGAACCGATCTTCAATCCTGCGCCGGGCGAACAGGGCCAGCTTGATTTCCGGATAGGTTGGCAGTGGCATGGTTCGAAACCCCTGGCCGGGATGAACAATCTCCCAGACATGGCCCATAGCCCCGGTTTCCTCGATCACGCGCTTCATTGTGCGCACGACGCCATTAACCTGAGGATCCCAGGCGTCCGTAACGAGCATGATGCGCATGAGCGCTCCTTCAACAGCCTCAGCCAGTCCCGCGCCAATGTGGCCGTGTTGGTGCACTGCGTAAAGAGGCCGGTATGCGTTGAACTTCTCTCGCATCGGGTCATGTGAAAAGATATAGATAATTCGGAATTGGTGCATATCGGGGCAGGACTAACCCGTTTTCACCACATTCAGGCTGATAATTGCTCCTACGCCTACAGGCTCACACTTACCGGACCAGTACCCATATGGCTGACACGCTCGCGCTTGAAAAAATTGACTGGCATGCACTCGACCAGATTAAGTTTGCGGATGAGGAGGCCTTGCTGGAGGATCTGCTCAAACAGACACCACTATCCGATGACTTGCGCCAGGCAACCATGCGTCGAGCGCTGGAACTGGTCGAGACCGCCCGTGCGCGTGGCCGCGATAAGGGCATGATGGAAAGCTTCCTTGAGGAGTTTGGTCTGTCGAATGCAGAAGGTCTGGCCTTGATGTGTCTGGCCGAGGCGCTGCTGAGGGTGCCGGACGCCGAAACGCGCGATGAGTTGATTGCAGAGAAAATCCGCTCCGGCGACTGGAGCGCGCATCAAGGACAGTCCGAATCCTGGCTGGTAAATGCCTCCACCTGGGGGTTGATGCTGACCGGGCAAGTAATTGGTGTGCCTGCAAGCCTGAAGAAAGGACCCGCGAAGTTTATTCAGGGCCTGATCCGCGAAAGTGGTGAACCGGTCATCCGCGCTGCCATGATGCAGGCCATGCGCATCATGGGTGAACAGTTTGTTCTCGGACGGACCGTGAAGGATGCCCAGAAGCGGGGACGCAGAATGGTCAAAGCAGGGGATGCAGCGCATTTCAGCTTCGACATGCTCGGGGAAGGGGCCCGCACCGCCGAAGATGCCGCGCGTTACCTGAAAGCTTATCAGCACGCGATTGATGGCGTTGCCACCGAAAAGGATAAATCCACCGCGCCGGAACAAGGTAATGGCGTGTCGGTAAAAATGTCTGCGCTTCACCCGCGCTACGAAGCGGTAAACCGAGCGCGGATCATGGATGAAATGTATCCGTCCGTGCTGGAGCTATGTGAACGCGCAGCGAAAGCCAATATCAACCTCTGTCTTGATGCGGAGGAAGCTGACCGGCTGGTGCTCAGCTTGCAGATTCTTGATCGGCTCGCGCGGGAACCTTCGCTGAGGAACTGGAACGGGCTGGGGCTGGCTGTTCAAGCTTACCAGAAGCGCGCAGGTGACGTGATCGAGCGGCTGAAAGATCTCGCCGAGCAGACAGACCATCGTTTCATGGTGCGGCTCGTGAAGGGCGCATACTGGGACAGCGAAATCAAGCATGCCCACGTCGAGGGCTATCCGAACTTCCCGGTCTTCACCACAAAGGCCGGGACCGACTTCAACTATCTGGCCTGCGCACGCAAGATGCTGGAAGCCAAGGATGCCATCTACCCGCAATTTGCCACGCACAATGCGCACTCGGTTGCCGCGATCGAGATGCTCGCCGATGAGATTGGGAACTCGACATTCGAGTTCCAGCGCTTGCATGGTATGGGAGAGGCGCTCTATGGGGCTGCCGGTCTAGGCCGCCGTGTAAGGGTCTATGCACCTGTCGGTGCGCACAAAGACTTGCTTCCATATCTGGTGCGACGCCTGCTGGAGAATGGCGCGAATACAAGCTTTGTCCACTCCTTCCTTGATCCGGACGTGCCTCCTGAACAGGTTGTGGCGGATCCCATCGTCAAGGTGGAGGTCGGTCCCCGACGTCACCCGCGCATCCCGACGCCGCCACGGCTGTATGGCGCTGAGCGTCGCAACTCCACCGGTCTCGACCTCAGCCAGCGCAGTGTGCGCGATGAGATGGCCGCCGCGATCAAGAGTTTCCGGGACAGCCCTTCGATTGCGGCTGGACCTATCGTGTCTGGCAAAGCGGTCACAGGTGGTGGAGAGATGATCCGCGTGCCGTTTGATACCGAGACCGTTCTTGGCAGCTGCCGGGAAGCGCAGGATGACGATATCGACCGGGCACTGACGGCGGCGACCCGGTTTCAGCCCGGCTGGGATGGGCTCGGCGGCGCGGAGCGAGCGAAACATCTGCGTGCCATGGGCGACGCGCTTGAGGAAAATGCCGAACGGCTGATCGCGCTGATGGCTCGCGAAGCCGGCAAGACGTTGGCGGATGGTATTGCGGAAGTCCGGGAAGCAGTCGATTTTTGTCGCTACTACGCCATGCAGGCGGAAGCGGAATTCACGACACTGCAGAAATTACCCGGGCCGACTGGCGAAACCAATCACATCTCCCTGCACGGCCGCGGTGTATTTTGTTGCATCAGTCCATGGAACTTCCCGCTGGCTATTTTCACGGGTCAAGTTTCCGCGGCATTGGCTGCGGGTAACACGGTGGTGGCAAAGCCGGCAGAACAGACGCCCCTGATTGCGTTCGAGGCGGTGAAACTGTTCCAGAAGGTCGGGTTGCCAGGTGACGCCTTGCATCTATTGCCGGGCGGGGGAGAATCGGTTGGCGCCAAGCTGATCGGCGACCTTCGTGTATCCGGCGTATGCTTCACCGGCGGGACGACGACAGCCCGGATCATCAACAAGACACTGGCGGACCGCGACGGTCCGATTACACCGCTGATCGCCGAAACAGGCGGTTTGAACAGCATGTTCGTCGATACAACGGCGCTGAGAGAGCAAGTCATAGATGATGTTATTGACTCCGCCTTTGGGTCAGCGGGCCAGCGTTGTTCCGCGCTTCGGATCGTGTTCCTGCCGAACGAGACTGCAGACCATCTGATCGAAGGCTTGATCGGTGCGATGGACGAGCTCAACATCGGTGACCCCGGTCAGCCAAACACCGATTTGGGTCCCGTGATCGATGCAGAGTCCCGCGCTTCCCTTCAGGCCTATGTCCAGATGATGAAGGACGAGGCTAAGGTGTTGCACCAATTGTCGCCCGGCCGGATCGGCGAAACGGGCTATGGGTTTGGTCCAGCGCTGATTGAGCTGAGTTCCATCGACCAGATAACTGAGGAGAAGTTCGGCCCGATCCTTCATGTACTGCGGTACGATCCGGATGACATTGCTGAAGTTGGCGCAATGATGAGAGGCAAGGGATACGGACTGACACTGGGCGTTCATTCGCGGCTTGAAAGCTTTCAGCAGGAGGTGCGCGACGCCTATCCTGTTGGCAATACGTATGTGAACCGGTCAATGACGGGGGCTGTTGTGGGTGTACAGCCCTTTGGGGGAGACGGCTTGTCTGGCACCGGCCCGAAGGCCGGTGGTCCGCACTACTTGCATCGTTTTGCGACTGAGCGCACCCTGACGGTGAACATTACGGCACAGGGCGGGGACGCTGAGTTGCTCAGCTTATAATGGAGTTTTGCATGAAGAGACTTGCCTTGGTTGCGTTGGCGGGGGCGCTATTGCTGACGGTTGGCTGCCAGAAACAGGTTCGGGATTTGTCGGACGTGAGTGAAACGTCAGGTGAGGTTGACGAGGCAGGTGGAGAAGACACCTCGATTGATGTTGCGACTATTGCTTCGGTAGACGAACTTCCCCGCGAAATCATCGTCGATGATGAGTTTCTCAAGGCTGAGGTCACAATTGATGAGGCCGTGTTCTCCAAGGCGCCAGCCATTGGCATGGATCTGGTAGAGAATGCACAAATCCGGATCGAGGCGATGTCGGAAGACGCCCAAGCCTACAAAGCGGCAGACCCGGATTACTTCCGTGCCTATGGCCTACGGATCAATTGGGATATCGTAGCTGAGAGTGGAAATGTTGTGAGCCTCGAAGGCTTCCATTATACGTTCACTGGCGGCGCACATGGAAATTACTTCACCGCTGGACGGCTCTATAACGGAGCGACTGGCGAACCGATGCGGCTCAGCAGTTTTCTGCGTGAACCGCAGGCTGCCATTCAGACGCACATGAATGAAGTATGGACGGAAATAGCCCGGCAAAAAGTCAAGAAGAGCGGAAATGTGTCAGACCTTGAGCGCTTCAGGAGTGAGGCGATGGAGCTGGTTAGCGCTGACATGGTTCTCGCGGGGGAAGTGAACTTCGTGCCATCGACTCTGCCCGGCAGGTTCGGCGGGTATGCAGTTCACTTTGCCCCCTATGACATCGGCTCATATGCGGAAGGAGCCTATCATGTCACAATTCCTCAATCAGTGTTCCGTGAGTCCGTGAAGCAGCAATATGTATCTTTGTTCGATGGAGAACCTGCCGCCGTTGAACGATTGGGCGAGTAGCGCGAGATTATTCGACCGTATCGTGATCAATCTCGAAAAGTCTCAGACGTGACCCGGTTTTTGGTGAGACTTCTACAAGACCCGGCCAGTCGTGGCTGGAACTCAGGGTCGCATAGAGAAGGGCCGTGCTCGGATCAGCGCTCGTCTCAGGCAGGGTGCAAATCGCCACATAATTATAGGGTGCAAGCGCTTGCTTGCGCAGCTCCGGGTTTGTCAACGCAAAGGTTTGGAAGACGCGTTCGATGCCTGGGGAGGCTCTGTGAAACGGCATCGCGGCAATCTTGTGTGCGGAGCCTGTGTCGGAGATATATTCCGCCAGCGTGAGAGACAGGCCGAGCGGTGCCATGATCCTAGAGGCCGGTAACGTCTCCAAGCTGGAGAGATCGGCATCCCGGCATGCATCGCCCTCCATGTAATCGATCAAGGTGAGCGCCCGGCCTGTTGGTTTGACGAGCAGGGCGAAGCTGGCCAGCAGGAGCACGGGCGGCAACAAGACCGCGATGGCTTTTCGTGCGCCCCCATCCTCCCTTACCCTCTCGATGAACAGGGGGAGGAAGAGGGGCAGGAGCACGGCGGGAAATTTGAAGTTTCGCATTTGCCAGGCTGTGAGCAGTGTGCCCAGCGTAGCTATCAGCAGTAGGATCAGAACGGGAGACCGGTAAGTCTTGGGGTTCATCCATGCGCCGAGTGTGAGCGCCAGTAGAACCATGAAGATGAGCACGAGTAGGTTCTCGCCACGTGCGAAGGCACCTGCAGGTCCCTTTTCCTGGATGACATTCGAGATCCAGTAAGTATGGGCAGTCTCATTGATCATGGTGTAGGGGCCCGCATGGCATTCGGGAAACGCCGTCCACAGAACGCCCAGAACAACAAGCGCACCTGCCACGAGCACTCCTAGTCGCGCGGTCGGGCTGTGCAGGCCAAGACGTTTCCAGATGATAGGCGCGCCCGCAGCTACGACTCCAGCCGCTATCAAGGCGCTGGCCCAAGGGGCTGAGAGGGCATCGCACTGCGTCTGGAAAAGTGTCCCGCCGGTCAGGAGCAGCCCGGCGGGCAGGGTGAATGCCAACAATGACCATCCAGTCAGGCTCAACCTCGCTACCATGGTCGAATTTGGTGCGAGGGCTGCGTGGATAGCTACTCCTGCAAGGGCGAGTGCAATGTAGGGTGCGCACTCGAGGCCGACAGCGATGGAGAGGACGCTTGCGACGCCGACGAGAATGCCTGCAAACCGATGTTTCGACACGATCCCGAGGCAGAGCGCGAGCAGCAGGACGATCTGGACATTGTGATGGTCAACCCGGTTTGGCATGAATTCGATTACGGCAAACAGGGAGGCGACCGCCGCTGCGCCAATCTGCGGCAGGCTTGGCTGCTCCCCAAGGATCTCCCGGATCAGCCGCACGGCCAGCCACGCATATGCGATGAGCCAGAGCAGCGGAACGACAAAACGAGCTATCTCGAACGCCGCATCCTGTCCAAGAGCGGGCTGGAATAGCCAAGTGACCAGCACATAGGGTAGATCAACCAGACGCGACCAAGGTGAGACGTACGGCTCCGGCATGGCCAGAAAGGGCCACGTCAAATCATGCCACTCACCATCGCGCAGCAGGTCGGCGATTTGCAGCCGCCGGGCGATGTCGTCAATATCCTGAACCGTGCTGCCATTAACGGCGTCGCCAGCCAGCAGACCGATGGCAATGAGCAGAAAAGTCCCTATTGGCAGCAGTGACGAGAGCCGAGAGAGTAGCGATGTATTTTCAGGTTGCACCGCGTGCTGACTCCCCATCGTCCAGGAGTGCACACTAGGCTGAAAACATGAAGAAAAGCCCAAACAGGCGCTGAGGGTCGGTGTTAATCGTTGCAGGCCTGATAGGAAAAGTCTCGCCGGTTGGACCCGTCTTCCAGCGCAATATGCGCTTTCAGAGCGTCGCCCTCGCGTTGGTAGTGAATTAGCTGCGGATAGTCGTGTGCGCTGTTGATGAAAGTAACCAACTGGTCCCCCTGCAGGCTTTCCACGAATTTCGACGGACCAACGCCCGCCGGATAGACATTGAGCACGTAGAGCGGGCCGGGTTTGATGCGCATCTGCTCAAAAAAGCTCACGCCGCCATCACCCAATGTCACCGCATAGCCGAAAACGTAGCCCGCTTCCGGAATTGACCAGACTTCCTTTGATGTTCCGCTTTCGCTGATCCAACAGCCTGTAATCCACGCCAAAGGGTGCGCGGGCGGACCTGGTTCGACTGGATCGGTTGATGCGCAGCCAGCCAGCGCAAGAAGTCCAAGCAAGCTTCGTTTCATGTGATCACCTGCATTCAGTCGGGGCTCTAGTCCCCTGATACCATGAAATGCGCCATCAGAGTCGTAACTGGCTTGGCGCGTTCATCCTGCCACGCCTCTGCGCGGACCGAACACATGCGCCGCCCCATCTTGGTGATTTCTGCGCGGGCGTAGAGGTCTTTGGCGTGGCCTTGGCGGAGATAGTCGATCGTCAGATTGATAGGCCGCGGCGGACGCTCAAGATGCTCGGTAACCAGAAACACTTGTGCCTGCGATGTCAGTTCCAGAAAGGCGGCGATGGCGCCGCCGTGAATGGCCTTGATCATGAAATTGCCAATCAGCTTTTCCTGATACGGCATGATCATGGTCATTTCGTCGCCCATGACTTCGCATCTCAAGCCCATTTCCTGGGCGAGGGGGGTGCGAGCAATGAAGGCGCGGACTTCATCAGCGCGGGTCTGTTCAGTAATATCCATGTCATTCGCCACTACATCGTCCTCATGCTGTCAACCGAGCGCGGTTTGTTGATGGCGAATGCACCTGCGGCGGTGGCAATCACCTTGTCGCGGCTCTCATGATAGGCCCAAGCGCGGGTGAAGCAGATGTTCCGCGTCACGTGATAGCATTCGGCTTCGCCAATAATGTCGCGTCCCTTGTCAGCCGGGCGCATATAGTCGAGACGCAAGTCCAGTGTCGCCACGAAACGCGGTTTGGGCAGGGCAGAGCTGGCGGCCGTACCGCACAAATTGTCAAGAAATGCGGTCAGGACGCCGCCATGAATCACGCCGGTGTCCGGATCACCCACCAGGCGTTCTTTCCAGGGCTGCAGGCCCCAGACATGACCTTTCTCAATACGGGTAAACCGGAACGCCATGCGGCGTCCCCACGGGATACCGCCACTGATCATGTCTATGTTTTCGTTCATGACCTCCCAAGGCGCGGGAGATGACGCGGCGTCATCGCTCATAATGGTCCTCATTCGTTTGACGAGTCGTTCTGCCCGGATAACATCATTGGCGATAGAGCAAAACAAAGAGCTCATGTGGAGGAAGATGAGATGGCATTTGATGGCGCGACGAAGCCCAAGGTTTGTATCATTGGGGCAGGGTGCTCCGGCTTCACGATGGCCAAGCGTCTGAAGGATTATGACATCCCATATGATTGTTTCGAGATGTCGGACAATATCGGCGGCAATTGGTATTACAAAAACCCGAACGGCGCTTCGTCTTGCTATCAGTCTCTCCATATCGATACGTCGAAGTGGCGCCTTGCCTTTGAGGATTATCCGGTTCCTGAGGATTGGCCGGATTTCCCCCACCATTCCCAACTGCTTCAATACTTCCACGACTATGTCGATCATTTTGGGTTGCGCGAAACAATCACGTTCAACACGGCGGTGACCGATGTCGCGGACTTGCCCGGCAATCGATGGAAAGTGACGCTATCAACCGGTGAAAGCCGCGAATATGACGCCGTTATCGTGGCGAACGGACATCACTGGGATCCGCGCATGCCGGAATATCCGGGGTCGTTCGATGGTTATCAGGTACATTCGCACAATTATACGGATCCGTTCGAGCCATATGACTTCCGGGGCAAGCGCGCCATGATTGTTGGCGGCGGGAATTCGGCCATGGATATCTCGTCGGAGCTTTCCCAGCGTCCCCTGACCGAGCGCCTGTTTATATCCATGCGTCGAGGTGTCTGGGTCTTGCCGAAATACATGGATGGACAGCCGGCCGACAAGGCCGTGTTGCCAGGCTGGTTGCCATCGGGGATTGGGCGTGCGTTGGCGCGCAAGAAGATCAAGAAGACTATCGGCATGATGGAGGATTATGGCCTACCAAAGCCGGACCATGAGCCGCTCGATGGGCATCCCTCCGTATCCGGTGAATTCCTGACGCGTGTCGGATGTGGGGACATATGCCCCAAGCCGGGTATCGAACGTCTTGATGGTGACGGTGTGGTCTTCACAGATGGGACACGGGAGAAGATCGATGCGATTGTCTGGGCGACAGGCTACAATGTGACGTTCCCGTTCCTGAAGCAGGACGATCTGACCCCAAAGGAAAACGTGTTCCCGCTTTACAAGCGTATGGTGAAACCGGGACGTGAAACCATCTTTTTCCTCGGCCTGGCGCAGCCTTTGCCCACGCTCGTGAACTTCGCCGAGCAACAATCCAAACTGGTCGGCGCAGCGCTGAATGGCGAATATGCGTTTCCTGAAATCCAGGAGATGGAGCGGATTACAAAAGAAGATGAACAGCAGCATCTTGGTCATTTCTATGACAGTCCGCGCCATCGGATGCAGGTCGATTTCAATCTTTATTGCAAAGACCTGAAGAAAGAGATTGAGCAGGGGGCGAAGCGCGCGCGCGTGGTTGCCTGATGTTAACCGGTCGGGGGGTATAAAGAGGGCCCATGACCCGATTGCCTTTCCTGTCTGCCGCCTTATTGCTGGCTGCTTGTGCGTCGCCAGCGCCGGTGAAGATACACTATCCGCCGGCAGAAACCCCTGACGCGTCTGTCGGTGCGGCGCCCGTGGGCACTGTGGCAGAGCAGGGACCCTTCGCTCCGAACGCCTATTTGCGAGCTTGTTACGGGATCCGGGTCTCCAATTCGCCGATCGTGGACAAGGATGGCTGGGTCGTGAACTACAAGCCGATTGTGGTGGTGAACGGCATACCGCTTGCCGCCGCGCCGGCAAATGATGTCTGTCTCACGTCAGGCTTTGGCCAGCGCTTTGGCAGGCGACACGACGGTATCGACCTGCAGTCTCGCCCGGCGGGGACGATTTACGCCAGTGCACCGGGCAAAATCATCGAGTCCCGTGTCTCGACAGGGTATGGCAACATGGTGCTAATCGATCATGGCAAGGGCGTTTACACGCGTTATGCTCACCTCGCCTATATCCAGCCGGGCGTTACCAAGGGCGCAACAATTGGCTTCGGCCAGCCCGTTGGCTTCATGGGGGCCAGCGGCAATGCGACCGCCATTCATATCCACTTCGAAATCCTGACAGGCGACTACAGGAACCCGCGCGGTTCCAAAGGCCTCATGCCGCGTGACCCTTTTTCATTTCCACCTTATGAGTATGCTCAGGCCTATTAGGGACTGGGAGGACGATATGAGGGGGTTTTGGATCGCGGGCATCGTGTCGACGTTCATGCTCGGGGCATGTACGACACGGCCCATGCCAGACGGAGAGCCGGTTTCGACCAGCGTACCTATCAGTGAGGAAAGCGCTTTCGCGGCGGATTTCGGTATGCTGGCGGATTTGGTGGGGACGCGCTGGTACGGCGAACCAAGTCAGGCAGACGCAGAGCGCGGCCAGCCGGCTGATTATTCCGAATGGAACTGGGATCTGGGCGGTTCGGTTCTGGTCAATCGACACGTGCTGGCGGATGGCTCTTATGGCGGTTTGACTTACGTCCAGAAGAACCAGAAGTCGGAGAAGCTCGACTATGTCTACATTACCAGTGCCGGCTTCCGGACATCGGGCAGCTTCACGCTCAATGAAGATAATAGCTGGACCGCGTATGAAGAGGTGACCGGCCTGAGCGATATTATTGGCGTGCGCTCGACCGGTCGCATGACTGAAGACGGCGCATTGGTGTCGGAATCAGAATTCGAGACTCGTGATGGCTGGGTACCCGGTCACACCTTTCGCTACGAGCCAACCAGTGACCCCATGCCGAATTTGGTGCCCAATCTGGAGATCGAGTGAAGTCTTTCCTTGATCCTGACCTGATTGCGCGAACCTATCGCGATCCGATCGCGGTGGCCGTTCTCTTGGTTGACTTGTTGCCGATCCTTGCGGTGCTCGTTTTCGGCTGGGGCGCAACGCCGCTTGTGGCGCTCTACTGGCTGGAAAACCTTGTCATTGGCATGTTTACCGTATTGCGCATGGTTGCAACGCTCGCCGGGAACATCGTGAACCTGTTTACCGTGCTCTTCATCGTGCCATTCTTTACACTCCATTATGGCATGTTCTGTTTTGGTCACGGCGTTTTCATCAAGGCACTCGCGACGAGCGGATCTACCACTGGCGGCTCCGGTATGCCGGGATTGGTCTATTGGGCGTTGAGTTCGGGGCAGGGGATGGTCTGGTTTGTTGCTGCGATCATTGCGATCAATCTGGTGATCTACTTCACAGACTTTCTCATGAAAGGCGAGTTCCGGGAAACCCAGCCGATTGTTGAAATGTTCGCACCCTATGGTCGGATTGTGACCCTGCACGTGGCCATTATCCTTGGGGCCGTATTCGCGATTGCGACGAACGAGCCGCTTCTGGGGGTCGTCTTCTTGATCTTCCTGCGCGTCGTGTTCGGCGTGATCGTGTCGGCCATGCGCCAACGCAAACTGGACAGGGCTAGCCATGCGCTTATGAAAGAATTCCCGTCAACAGCGTAAAAAGTTGACGGGTGATGACGCCTTGGTCATGATGTGGGGCTTCCCTCAGGAAAGGCGTGTATGAGCTCCATCGTAAAGACACTGGCCGGTTCAACCGGAAAGCGGGCCAGATCCAAGGCTGCCAACCGACGGGCCATCCTGCAGGCGGGGCGCCGCGTGTTTGCGCGGATCGGCTTCGAGGCCACGACGGTACGCGACATTATCCGGGAAACCGAACTCGCCGCTGGCACCTTCTACAACTACTTCAAGTCGAAAGAAGAGGTGTTCGAAGCGATTGCCGAAGATTCCACGCATCGCTTCCGTTCACGCCTGCAGGATGTTCGCGCCTATGCCACGGACTTCGAAACCTATGTCCATGATGCCTATCGGGCCTATTTCGGTTTCATCGCGACCGAGAATGAAGAACCGATCCGCAATGGCGCGCCGCATCTGGCCCTGATCGGCGTACGAGTTGATACGCCCGAAATGCTGGCCGTGGCAGAAGAAATCCGCGCCGATCTGGAACATGTCCTGTCCGGCGAGGGCGGCCCCAAGATCGACACAGCCTATCTGACGGCGGCGGCCATCGGAATTGCCCGTGAAATGGGTGAGCACATGTTGCTGCGCCGCCCGGTAGATGTTGACGGTGCAACGGAATTCGCGACGGCCTTGCTGCTGGCGGGCGTGCGGGAGATTGCCGCGAAGTAAGGAGAAACGCCTCTTGGCGCGGACGCGCTTGCAAGGCTAAGCTTTTTGTCAACAAGACAGGACGGGAGGCGACCATGAGCCTGCAGCAGATAATCACCAAATTCATCTTCAAACTGCCGGACGGCCTGCTGGTGCGCATGGCCGGCGGCAAGCCGGTCGAAGTGCGGGGCCGCGTCCTCGAGCCGCAATTGCAACTGGTTGCATGGAATGGCCGCAACGCACCGCCGATGTCGACCCTGGAACCGGAAGTCGTGCAGGCGGCTGTGAAAGAGCAGCTCGCCATGTTGGAAGCTCCGCTGGAGCCTGGCGTGACGACGGAGAATTTTACCATTCCCGGGCCCGACCGTAACGAAATTCCGGTGCGCCTGTACAAGCCATCCGGCCAGGATTCCTCTGTGCCATTGCTGGTCTATTATCATATGGGCGGCGGCGTGGTTGGCGACCTTGAAACCTGCAATGCATGGTGCTCGATCCTTGCTTCCGTCACCAAAGGCCCGGTCCTGTCGGTCGACTATCGGTTGGCCCCACAGCACAAGTTTCCGGCTGGTATCGATGACTGTATCGCCGCGTATGAATGGGGCGTGCGCAATGCTGGCAAGTATGGTGCGCCCGAAGGCATGGCGGCCGTGGGCGGGGACAGTATGGGTGGCAATTTCTCGGCCATCATCTCTCAGGAGATGCAACGCGAACACAAGCCACTGCCCGTCTATCAATTGCTGATCTATCCGGCCGTGGACATGGTCGAGGAATTCCCGTCGCGCACCGAGTTCGGAGAAACCTTCTCTCTCAGCACAGACACGATGAACTGGTTCATGGAGCAATACCTGCCGGACGATTTCGACATGTCCGATCCGCTCCTGTCGCCGGGGCAGACCGCCGAGCTGGAAGGGTTGCCCCCAGCGATCATCATTACGGCGGGGCATGATCCATTGTGCGATGAGGGCGATGACTATGCCAAGCGCCTCAAAAGTGCGGGCGTGAAGGTCACTCACAAGCGCTATGATACGCTACCTCATGCCTTCACGGCCTTTTCCGGTTTCTCGCCGGGCTCTCGCAAGGCATGTCTGGAAATCGCCAACATGGTGAAAGACCTCGTCTCAAAATTATGAAGGCCCTCGTCTGTAATACGGTGACGGCCGATTTTTCTGGACTGTCGGTTCAGGATGTTCCAGTGCCCGTGGTCGGGGAAGGGGAAGTGCTGGTGCGCGTAAAGGCAGCCAGCGTGAACTTCCCAGACCTGCTGATGAGTCAGGGCCGGTACCAGATGAAACCGGATTTGCCCTTCACCCAGGGCATGGAATGCGCCGGAATCGTCGAAGCCGTTGGAGAGGGCGTCTCCGCGTTTTCACCGGGTGACCGGGTGGTCGGCGGCAACAAGACTGGAGCCTTCGCAGAATTTGCGTTGCTGCCCGCCTCCAGCCTGTCTCTTGTGCCGGACAATATGGGATTTGCGGAGGCGGCAGCCTATCCTGCAGCCTATCTGACCGCCTATGTCGCGCTCGTGCGGCGGGCCAATTTGCAGCCCGGTGAGACATTGCTCGTGCACGGCGCAAGCGGCGGCGTGGGTATGGCGGCCGTCGATGTCGGAAAGCTGCTCGGCGCAACCGTGATTGCGACGTCTGCATCGGACGCCAAATTGGACAAGGTCATCGCGCATGGAGCAGACTATGCCATCAACGTGGCGCAAGGCTTTCGCGACAAGGTGAAAACGCTCACAGGCGGGCGCGGAGCAGATGTCATCTTCGACCCGGTTGGCGGCGATGTGTTTGACGAGAGCGTTCGCTGTATCGCATTTGATGGACGTTTGCTCGTGGTCGGGTTCACGTCCGGGCGCATCCCGGAAGTCAAAGCGAACATGCCCCTGATAAAGGGGTTCTCCGTGGTCGGCGTACGGGCCGGGGAGTATGGCCGTCGCTTTCCGGAGCGCGGCAAGGAGAATATGGAAGCAATTTGGAAATGGGCAGCAGAGGGCAAGACCCGGCCGCGTATCCATGCCGAGCTTCCATTGGAAAACTGGCGGGAAGCCTACCGCTTGCTCACTGATCGCGAGGTTGTGGGCAAAGTGGTCATCAAGCCCTGAATAGAAAATAAAAGAGGAAACGAAGATATGTCGACACTCCCTGAAAAAGGCCTGCAACTACGCTCGCTGATCAAGCCGGAAGGCGAACTTGAACTGTCCCTGGTTGAGGTAGACCTACCAACGCCCGGACCCGGCGATGTGATCATCAAGGTCGAGGCGACCCCGATCAATCCATCCGATCTCGGCCTGCTGATTGGTGCAGGAGATATCCGCACGGCGGTACAGAGTGGCACGGCGGATCGCCCAGTCATCACGGCAAAAGTACCCGAAGCTGGTCTGCGTGCGATGAAGGCCCGGATCGGTCAGTCACTGGGTGTCGGAAATGAAGGTGCCGGTACGGTTGTCGCCGCAGGCGAGTCCGAAGCGGCGCAAGCCTTGCTCGGCAAGCGCGTTACGGGCCTTGGTGGTGAATTCTATTCCGAATACCGCATGCTGAATGTCGGTCAGGTCATGGAATTGCCGGAAGGTGCCACGGCCGAGCAGGGCGCGTCCTGCTATGTGAATCCGCTTACGGCACTGTCTTTCGTCGAGACCATGCGCGAAATGGGTCATGAATCCCTCGTGCATACGGCCGCTGCATCCAATCTCGGCCAGATGCTGAACAAGATCTGTATCAAGGATGGCGTGCCGCTGGTGAACATCGTCCGCAAGGAAGAGCAGGCCGAAATCCTGCGTGATATCGGCGCCAAACATATCGTCAATTCTACGTCGCCAACCTTTATGGAAGATTTGATCGCGGCGCTGATGGAAACCGGTGCGACGCTCGGCTTTGATGCGATTGGCGGCGGACCGCTCGCCGGACAATTGCTCATTGCGATGGAGGCGGCCGCCAGCCGCAAGATGAAGGAATACTCGCGTTATGGCTCCGGCCAGCAGACGCACGTCTTTATCTATGGCCGGCTCGACATGTCACCGACCCAAGTGCCTCCGGGCGTAGGGTTTGCGTGGAACCTTAGCGGATATCTGCTGACGCCATTCCTGCAAAAGGCCGGCAAGGAAGTCCGCGCCCGCATGTACAAGCGTGTGATGGATGAGCTGACGACCACGTTCGCCAGCCATTACACCAAGCGCATCTCGCTCGCTGAGGCGCTTAACCTTGAAACGCTGAAAGCCTATGACGCCAAGGCGACTGGCGAGAAATACCTGATCACGCCGAACCGATAATATCCCAATGGTTGTATAACTCATCCCCCTTTGGTAGTTTGTAATAGTATTACCAAAGGGGGGTCGCATGGGTCAAAGAGTCTGGGTAACTGTTGCGGTCGCACTGACAATAGGATTTGGAACGGGTTTATATGCCGGGCCATACTTTGTCTCGTCATCTGAGACTGACGGCAATTCATTCGATCTGTCCTCCTTGCCTGACGAACTCCGGCAGAAGCATCGCGATCCAGACTATTTGCTATCCGAGATCAAGAATTACGAGCTCATGAAGGAAGCTTTGGCTCGTCTGGAGGCTGAGCAGTCGAGCCGCGAAAGTCTTGTTCTGCCAACAGGGATGACATCGGTTCCACTTGGGCAGCTCTACCTGCCCGACGACGAGGTTCATTGGCCGGAAGACGTCAGCGGAGAGGTGGGCGCAGCACTGGACGCTGCCAAAAATGGGTGGGTCATCCTGAACTATTGGGCGAGTTGGTGCGCGCCCTGTGTACATGAGTTACCGGAAATGGGAGAGGCAGCGCCTTTATATGCTAAGAGGGGCGTCACGCTGATTGCTGTGAATACTGACCCGACTCAGACAGATTCAAGGGACTCTATCCGCGCCCTCTTTAGTGACCGCAATGTCGATAATCTTGAGCCGCTGCTTGTAGAGGGTGAGGGTCTGGAGTCACTTCTGGCTGCGAGCGGCCAATCGAAATCGAAGCTTGGTCTGCCTACAAATATTGTGTTCGCGCCGGGCGGAATTCCCTACGCCATGTTTCAGGGCGGAGATACGAAAGCAACCGAAGTTTGGACAGCACCGGAAACTTTGGAGTTCCTGGAGATTATCGTCAGGGCAGACTAGCCGATCCTGTCATGCGTGATGCATATGGCATGATCGGCATCTTTCAGGACGACAATGTCGGCTGTCTGCTTCAGCGGCGCGATATGGTCGCGCAAATTGGGCAGATTGATGCGGTTCCAGACGGATTTTGCAAACTCGAGAAGTTCAGGTTCCGTCATGTGAAGAAAATTTGCATAAAAAGAACTCGGGTCAGTCTCTGCCGCGCGCCAGAGGCGATGGAAGCGTTCCGTATACCAAGTCAGCAAGTCGTCTTCTGATGCATCGAGATACACAAGATAGTCCGGCTCCCGCGCAGGACGCGGAGGCGGCGACAATGGCTGGAAGCCAAGGCCTTCGAGGATCAGTATATCGGGCTGTGCAATGGTTCGCGTCATGCCCGGGTCGACGTCGTAGGTGACATGGCTATAGCCGGGAAAGTCGGCTGTGCCGGTTGAGAGGGCGGCGATTGCGTCACCCAATGCCTCGGCATTGTAAGTTTCTGGAAAGCCCTTGCGGAGTGTCAGGCCGCGTTCTTCCAGGATTGTGTTCGGATAGAGAAACCCGTCCGTCGACACGGTTTCCACCGTATGTGCCTCGGCCAGGACTGCAGCAACCTGGTTGGCCAGAGTCGTCTTGCCCGAGGCAACCGAGCCAGTCAGGCCAATGACGACGCCCTCATGGCGACCCGAAACTCCGGACAGGCGTTCCCCCAATGCGGTAATGCCGAGGGCATGTTCTTTATATTGGGTCGTCATGAGGCGTGAGGCTCCGGGCAGCGATTGCGTGCCCGAAGCCTAGTGTTGCTTGCGCGACTGTCCAGCCTGAAGGGCGTCAAACGGTGCGCTTGGCCTTGTCTTGTGCATTGGTGGCTTCAATCGCGTCTCGGGCGGCTTGCCATTCGGCGTCGCCCCATGCGGTCAGCTGAGCGAAGTTTCCGCCGGATGCATTGTACATCGCTCCGTCGATCGCGATGGTTTGTCCATTCACATATTCCGCGCCAGACGCCATCAGGAACACGGCCAAATTCACCAGTTCATGCATCTCGCCAACGCGGCCCATCGGATTGGCGGCGCCGGAATCCATGCGCTTGGCGCCTTCGGCATCCGGAGCCAGCCGCTTCGACATACCTTCCGTCGGGAAGGGGCCCGGCGCAATGGCGTTGAAACGGAGGCCGTAGCGCCCCCATTCGACGGCGAGGCTCTGCGTCATCGTGTTGACGGCTGCCTTTGACATGGCCGACGGCACCACGAACGGACCGCCATTCCAGACCCAAGTCGTCAGGATTGAACAGACGCTGCCCTTTTGACCCTCCTTGATCCAGCGTTTGCCGATGTCGTGGGTCATATAGAAGGTTCCGCGGAACACGATATTGGAAATCGCATCGAAGCCCCGGATTGAGAGATCTTCGGTCCGGCTGATGAAATTGCCAGCGGCATTGTTGATGAGGCCGGTCAGCGCGCCGTGCTTGGCCCAGATATGATCATTCATGTCGGTGATGGCTTCCGCCACGCGGATGTCGCAGGCATGCGGCACGACCTTGCCGCCATGCTTGTCCATCAGCTCACCTGCGGTGTCTTCGCAGACCTGTCCACGCCGTCCGCAGATATGCACTTCCGCGCCAAGCTTCAGGAAACCTTCGGCCATTTCCTTGCCGAGTCCCGTGCCGCCGCCTGTTACCAGAATGCGTTCCCCGGCCATCAGGCCGTCGCGAAACATAAGTTTTGTCATGTCCATTGAATTCCTCCCGGTTTGTTTTTCTGATATGAGTATAAGTCGGTTGAGCGGGGAGGCACCCATGAATCGTGCATTGGCTAGCGTTGCCGTCGCGGCATTTGCTGCGGGTACAGCCCAGGCGGGGCCGCTCGACGTTTTCGGCACCTTTGTGACGCAGGAAGAAAATTCCCACATCCGGATTTCCGATTGCGGGGACGGAACGCCTTGCGGCGTCATCGTCTGGATCGATCCGGCGAGTGTGTCTGGCGACGCGACCCCCGAAACGGCGACCGATGCCAAGGGCGCAAAAATCCTTGGGCTGACTATGCTTGAAGGGTTCAAGCAAAAAGCCAAAGGCTGGACAGGCGGCACGATATACAATCCGAAGGAAGGCAAGACCTACGGGTCCAAGATCAAATTGCTGGCCGATGGTGTGCTGGAAGTGAAGGGCTGCATCGGCCCGATCTGCCAGACGCAGCATTGGGCGCCGGTTGAATCTACTTCCGGAATGGCAGACTGACGAGTCGCCACAGGACCCATATGGGGATCACCACCGCCGCACCCGCCAGGGCTGGTTTCCAGAAATTGCGCACGGCCCAGCCAAGCGTAGCCATGGTCGTGCTCGCAACATTTGCGATGGCCGCGCCCATGTCGACGTCCGGATTGGACGGATTGAACTGGGACGCCAGCACGAAGAAGCCGACCAGAATGCAAAGGCCGAGCAGCTTCAGCGATCCCCAGACCGAGATGTCGAACAATCGCGCGAGCAAGGAGCGTGGAGGCGCTTTGACCGGTGCGCGGGGCGGCAAAGGCTCCGGCACCGGCTCAACTGTCACTTCCGGTAGTTCTGAGTTGGGATCTGTCGACATAGTATATGGTGGGGCCTGTTAGTCGTTCGCCGCCTGCTTCTGGATTTCAACCTGGTGCGGATAGGGTATCGAGATGCCTTCCCGGTCAAAGGCTTCCTTGACTGCCTTCATGAGGTGGAATTTGACGTCCCAGACATCGGCCGCTTTCACCCAGCTGCGTGTGGCAATGTCGACCGAACTGTCTCCAAGATTAACAACCTTCACGAAGGGTTCCGGATCCCGGAAGATACGGTCATCTGCTTCAATCACCTGTTTGATGACGGCGATGGCCTTGTCCATGTCGTCATCATAGTCGATGCCAAAGGTCACATCGGCGCGGCGGGTGTCGTATCCGGAATAGTTCTCGATGACGCCATCAATGGCCTGACTGTTTGGCACGAGAACTTTCACATTGTCGACTGTGGCCAGGACAGTCTGGAACAGATTGATGTCTTTAACGGTGCCGGCAACGCCAGCGGCCTCGATATAGTCGCCGAGCTTGTAGGGGCGAAACAACATGATCATGACGCCTGACGCGATATTGCCGAGGGCGCCCTGCATGGACAGGCCAATGGCAAGGGTCAGCGCGCCGAGTACGGCGACGAAGCTGGTGGCCTGAACCCCGAAGACCTGCAGCACGGCAATCAGCACAGCAGCCGTGATGGCCCACCGGACAAGAGAGGCAAAGAAATTGCCGAGCGTATCGTCAATGCCTTCGCGCTTCAGCGCTGCGCTACGAACGAGGCCCGCCAACCAGCCGGCGATGCGCAGACCGATAATCAGGACCAGCAAAGCGCCAAGTACTTTCACGCCGAATGAAATGATGAAGGGGCTGTATTCGCTCCAGAGCGCGGCTGCAGTCAGCTCTTCGGGCATGGAGGTCTCCTTTTTATTGTCAGGGCAGGCTAGTCTTCAGTCTCTGTAATGTCTGATTGTGACGCGTGTTCCGGTCTCGACTCAGCAGGTGGCCGGTAAGCCATGTTGACCTGATGCGGGAAGGGGATGGTGATCCCTTCGCGATCAAAGGCTTCCTTGACGGCCTTTGTGATGTCGGCGCGGACCTGAACGAATTCGGGCGTCGCCACAAAAGCGCGCAGGCGCAGCCGAACGCTCCAGTCAGCAAGCGTATGCACGCCGACCCAGGTTTCATCCTTGGCCAGAATACGCGGATGCTCATTCGTCGTGTCCAGCAGGGTTTTGAGCGCATGATCCATATTGTCGTCATAGGAAATGTCAAAGTAGAGATCGAAGCGACGACGTGTCTGGCGTGTGTGATTGACGAGCGGATCGCCCCAGACCTTGTCATTGGTGACCGAGACGATCTTGTTGTCGATTTGCTTGAACGTCGTTCGGAAGGGCGTGATGTCTGTGATTTCGCCGTCCATGCCCGCCAGGGTGACGAAGTCACCAATTCGGAACGGCCTGAAAATGGCCAACATGACTCCGGCCGCAACCGCCTTCAGCGTGTCCTGAAGCGCGAGGCCAATGGCCAACGCTGCGCCGCCCAGCAGCGCCGCCAGCGATGCCGTCGGGAAGCCGAGTTGGGTCAGCGCCAATACGATCGCAACTGCGAAGATCAGATATTTCAGGAGCGAAGCGGAGAAGGCAAACAGCGTATCATCGGCCCCGTGACGCATATGAGCCTGATTGCCCATTTTCCGCATTGATCGGGCAACCCAGTTCGCGAAGGTCACCGCAATGATCAGGATCGCGACCGCAGCGAAGGCGCCTGGTCCGCGCTTGTCTATGATCGCTTCCCAGTCATAGCCCGCGAGCCCAAGGGGCAGGGGAGACATGAAAATCAAAGCGAAAACGCGAGAGACTGAACTGGCAATATCCCAACTCGATCCCTCGAATGATTTGTCCTTGGCGGTCAGGCGCTTCCCAAAGGCGGTAACGATGCGTTTGACCATGCCCGAAAGAAACCAGATCAGGATACAGGCCAGGACAACGGCGCCCCACTTCTCCATGAATGGCCAAGAACTTGCCAACCAGACAGGCCAGTCTGTGGTGTCGATATCGGGCAGGGCGATTGTGGTAAAATCCATAAAGTGGCCGGGCTCGTTGTTTCTATGGGCAAAAGAGCGTCAGTTTGCGCCGCTTGTCCAGTTTGCTCAGGCGGGTATGACTGATCCGTCGGCACCTCGAAAGAGGCGCAAGCAGAGAATGAGAGTAAGCACCCCTGCGCTGATAATGGCGAGCCAGTTCATCTCCGTCACATACCAATTGTTCAGGACGATCCCGATCATGCCCCAGCCCAGGGCAATGAAATACCACCAACTGCGGCTAACATAGCGGGCGAACATCCACGCCGGAAGGCTGGCGGTCGCCAGCGTGATCCAGAGCATTTGCCACGGAAAATCGGTCGCCCCGAAGCTCGAAAAGCTGCGCAGGGTCAGCGGAACCGAGATCGCGATGGCGACGGTAATCCAGCCAGACAGCATGGCGGCGGTAAGATCTGCGAGAGCTTTCTTGGGGCTCCAACCAGTTTCACGCAAACGGTCCATGCGAAATGCTGCCGTCCACGCGGCAATGGCGATTGGAAAAAGGAGCAGGAAATCCAGGGGTTGAGACGCGATCAACTGCGCACTGATCATCCAGACGATGTTGAACGCACCAGCCCAGGCAAGGGGTGCCGCGATTCGCTCCATCCAGGGCTCGCGGGCACGCCAGTAGGAAACGCCAAACAGAAAATAGGCTAAGAAAATCACGCTCCAGATTGAAAAGAACGCCGGCAAGGGCTGTTCCGGAAGCGTCACGTCACGTGTGGCGTTTCCAATCGGTGTGCCAATGCCCAGTGCAGGCGCGAGCGCGCCGGACAGGGGCTGAAGCACGCCAAGAAGAATCACGAACAGGGGCAAATATGTTTTCATGTTTTCCATATGAGCTGAATTTCAAATGGGGCAAATCCGCGGCGTGTGAAAAAAGTGGGATGCAGGCTGGCGTTTTCACGTTATACGCCCCGATCTCTGCGGAGACTCACAAGAGGAATTTGCTTATGGCAAGGACACCTGCGGCCAAGAAGGCCCCTGCAAAACCGGCCGCCAAGAAGGCGACCACCACGGCCAAGACGGCCACCAAGAAGCCTGCTGCCAAGACGGCCGCTGCGAAGAAGCCAGTTGCTCGCAAGGCAGCTGCGCCGAAAGCCGCCCCAAAGGCGACGGCTGCAAAGACGCCAACCACGGTGACGATGCGCCAGCTGTCGGCAGAAATGGCTGAGGCTCATGGTCTGACCAAGAAGCAGTCGGAAGAAATCTTCTCCGACCTGGCTGATCGGATCACCAAGCGCCTGAAGAAAGGCGAACGTTTCCGTCTGAACGGTCTCGGCACGCTGGAAGTGCGCAAGCGCCCGGCACGCATGGGCCGCAACCC
>MRWG01000884.1_pt1 | contig 24126 bp, 21 predicted proteins | sample 1013341 | NCBI WGS metagenome assembly MRWG01 (sample SAMN06117577, study PRJNA244670) | biofilm metagenome | biome: Water; feature: Cathode Biofilm; material: Biofilm; isolation source: microbial consortium enriched at the cathode of a solar microbial fuel cell | place: USA: District of Columbia ... | reverse complement strand
CCACACGCCCCCTTCATCTGAGCACGGCCTGCCCCCGGCGTTCGCTGTGGTCCATCCTGGGCTTCCGAGTTCGAAATACCCCTTCCATGACCTCTGCGGCGCCGGTGTGGCGTACAAGCTCGCATGGCGCATCTCGACACTCGCCTTTGGCTCCGACCGAGTTGACGAAGCGACCCGCACCATGTTGATCGAGCATCTGGCACTGGCCTCGCTGGGGACCATTGCAGACGTTGTGCCGCTCCTGAATGAGAACCGGATCATTGCCCGATTCGGGCTGTCCCGAGTCGCGTCCACTAGCAATATTGGCCTGCAGGCGCTGATCGAAGCTTCTGGACTCCGGGGCGAGCGAATCCGGTCCGAGGATGTCGGTTTTCGGTTGGGGCCGCGCCTCAATGCGTGCGGGCGAATGGGCCACGCGCGCGAAGCCCTTGAGCTGTTCACAACCGAATCACCGACGCGCGCGGCGGAACTGGCGGCGAAGCTGACTCGGATGAACGAAGAGCGGCGCGCCACGGAGCGTCAGATCGCCGAAGAAGCAGCCGCAGCCGCCGAATCTGAAGGCCAGATTCAGGATGACCACCGGGCCATTATGCTGGCTCATCCCAATTGGCATCCGGGCGTCGTCGGCATTGTGTGTTCACGACTTGTCGAACGATTTGGCCGACCAACGGTGCTGCTATGCGAGAATGACGGCGAATGTTTCGGCTCATGTCGGAGCATCGATGGATTCGACATTCACGCCGCGCTCTGTCAGTGCGAAGATGTCTTGATGACATTTGGCGGGCATGCCATGGCGGCTGGACTTCGCCTGAAACGCGAGAACCTCGAAGACTTTCGAGAGCGATTTGTCAGGTGCGCGAATGAACACTTATCACCTGACGATCTCATTCGCGCCTTAACCATTGATTGTGACGCAACATTCGACGAACTCACGCCTCAAACCGTCTTGGGGCTTGAACGACTCGCGCCATTCGGACGCTCCAACCCGGCGCCCGTGATTCGGACGAGAAACGCCATCGTTAATGACGCCCCCACCCCTCTCGGGCAACACGGAAAGCATCTCGCGATTCGACTTCGTCACGGCGACCGCGTGCTCAAGACGCTCGCCTGGAACTGGGGCGACCGGCGCAGTGCGTTTCATATCGGCGATGAGGTGGACATCCTGATCGAGCCCAAACTCAATACATGGCGCGGCGTAACATCGGTCGAGCCACACCTGCTGGATGTCAGATTTCTCAATCGCTGATGGCGTCAGTTCGCCATCATCGAACCCATGGAGAACACAGGCATGAGCAGCGCGATGGCGATGCCGCCGATCATCACGCCCATGGTTGTAATCACGATGGGTTCGATCATCTGTGTTGACGTCTTGATCTGTTCGTCAAGATCCTCTTCGCTGACATTCGCAACACGCTCGAGGACTTCGGCCAATTTACCGGTTCGTTCGCCGGCGGCGATCATCTGAGCGTACGACGGGGCCAGGAGATCGCTGGCGAGCACAACTTCGCCAATCGTCCGACCCTGGTTCATCGATTGCTCCATTTCGTCCCACATGCGCGCCCACACTTTATTGTTGGTCACGCCGCGGACGATTCGCACGGCATTCGGAAGCGAAACGCCCGCCGCAAGGAGGGTGCCCAGCGTGCGCGTCGCTCGCGCCAGGTAGAAGTTTCGAAAGATTGGTCCGATGATGGGCGCGTTAATCTTCCACCAGTCGATGGTGCTCCGGCCTCGCTCAGACGCCTGAAAGATGATCCACCCGATTGTGAGCGCGATGATCCCGGCCAGAATGGCGCCCGCATTTGAAAGAATGACCTCAGACACGCTGAGCAAAATACGCGTCGGCGCCGGCAGCGCGGCGGAACGGCTTTCATACACCTGGGCAAATCGAGGCAACACCCACGTCACCAGAAACAGCGTCACGGCGACGGCCATGCCGATCATGACGAGCGGATACGTCAGGGCGCCGCGAATCTGCTTGTTGGTCTTGCGATCTTTGCTCAGGTAGTTCGACACACGACCGAGCATGGATCCGAGGGCGCCGGACGCTTCGGACGCTCGAACCAAACTGATCATGAGGTTGGGAAATACACGCGGAAACTCGGCGATAGCCGCCGAGAAAGCAACGCCGCTATTGATGCGATCCGCCACCACTTCAATGATGTGATGCAGGTGACCGCCGCGGGACTGCGTCATGTAGGCGTCCAGGGCTTCAGAGATCGGCACGCCGGTTTCCAGCATGACCGACATCTGGGAACTGAACGCGATGACCTCTTCACGTCGGACTGACTTGGCCGCCTGACGTCGTTGCACTTCTTCAATGTCGATAACGCTGCGAGCGAGACGGAGTTCCGTGATCGTCAAACCTTCGCCGCGAAGCGTTTGAAGCGCGGCGTGTTCGGACTCGGCCTCAATCGTGTCAGTGCGGACAGCGCCGCGGGCGTCACGTGCTCGATAGGCATAAGTAGGCATGACGACTCACCCTCCTGAGGTCACTCACATCGAGGACACACGAACGACTTCTTCGATCGTCGTCAGTCCGGCAGCAACCTTGGCAAAGCCGTCATTCCGAATTGGCCGGAATCCAGATTCAACCGCGGCGGTGCGCAACTCCTGTGCGCTCGCCCCATTCGAGATGGCATCCAACACAGACCCCGATGGGATCAACAGTTCGAATATGCCGAGTCGGCCGGCGTATCCCTTGCCGTGGCATCGCGAACATCCCTCGCCTCGGAACACTTCAGGGCATGTGCCGAGATATTCCTCGATCAAAGCGCGAGATCGATCATCAGGCGTATACGGGCCCTTGCAGTGCGGGCAGATTCGCCGCACCAGGCGTTGCGCCAACACGCCGCGAACGATGGCGGAGACCAGATAAGGCTCGATGCCCATATTGACGAGACGTGTCACCGCGGCCAGCGCATCATTCGTGTGAAGTGTGCTGAAAACGAGGTGGCCCGTCAGCGCGGCTTGCGTGGCGATTCGCGCCGTCTCCGTGTCGCGAATCTCACCGACCATCACAATGTCCGGGTCCTGACGCAGCAGAGCGCGGAGCGCTTTGGCGAATGTGAAGCCCGCCTTCTCATGCACCGGGAATTGATTGATCCCGGCGATGTTGACCTCGACCGGATCTTCGACCGTGGAAATATTCAGTTCGTCGGACGACAACTCCGCAAGCGCGCTGTAGAGCGTGGTGGATTTGCCGGAGCCGGTCGGACCGGTGACCAGCACGACGCCGTTGGAGGCATCGATGATCCGACGCCACTCGGGCAGGAGATCGGGACCGAATCCGATCTTCTCAAGGGGAACGATCGCGCTGCGGCTGTCAATGATTCGCACCACGGCCTTTTCACCGTGCTTGCCCGGCATGGTCGATACGCGAAGGTCGATGGGACGACCATCCACCATCACGTGGATGTCGCCGTCCTGAGGCAGACGACGCTCGGAAATGTCCATCCCAGCCATGATCTTGATGCGCGACACGATGGCCGGGTGCATCTGGTGCGGCGGTGCGAGCTTGGTCACCAGCCGCCCATCGACGCGGTACCGAACACGACTAATGTGATCATCCACTTCGATGTGAATGTCTGACGCCCGATCCTGAACCGCCTGATAGACCAGAAAGTTCACCAGCTTGATGACCGGTGATTGGCCGGAAACCTCTTCAAGGTTGCCAAGGTCGGTGACCTGCGACTCGACGATCGAAAAGTCCGTGACTTCGACATCCTCGTAGATGTCGTCAATCACGAAGACATTGGCATTGGGCAGGTATGCCTGGAGCGTGCTGCGAATATCAGCGGGCGTCGCCGCCACGATCTGCACGTCGTACCCGGTCAGCCGCTCGATCTCCTCCGTCAGGAAGAGGTTGGCCGGCTCGGTCACGGCGACAGTCAGCGCGCCATCGACCAGGAACAGTGGCAGCACACAGTGGCTTTCGATGAATTCGCGCGGCAACGCCTCCGTCACGCGCGGATCAGCAATGCGCGCGGATACGCGCGCAAACGGCACGCCGTATCCCTCGGCGAGCGCTTCCATCACCTGTTCATTTGTGGCGAAGCCGAGATCGACAATGATTTCGCCAAGCAGTTTGGTATGTCCGGACCGACGCTGCTCCTCGAGGGCGTCCTCGAGCTGCGACTGATTCATCACGCCTTTGCGGATGAGCAAATCGCCCAGCGGCATCGCCGCGCCAACCAGACCTGCGGCTCCCTGACCCGCCATCACCGCACGCTCCTGACCGCCGCTTCCAGAGACTGATGCGTCTCAAAGGCATGCTGGAGTCGAGTGATCTCGAGAATTTTCTGCACGTTCTCATCCGTCTTGATGAGGCGCACCTGACCATTCGCCTGACCAAGCAGCTCACGAAGACGAAGCCAACTCTCGAGCGCGGCGGAGTCGATGAACTCCAGATGCTCGCAATCAAGCAGGAAATGGCGCGCGCCGGATTCCAGCCGCTCGCCAATCATTCGACGAAAGGTGTCGACATCGTCGGATGTGAATTCACCCGACAGGGTCAGCACGCACACGTGCTCATATTCGTGGTAGCTGAGTTTCACGCTGCGGCGCTCCCTCGTTGGCCTGTCGCAGGATCGCGACGAAGGTGCTCCTCCACCATCTGGTCATAGGCGCTGAAATCCAATTCAATGAAAATCTCGGCGAATGACGGATCGAACTGCGTCCCTGAACCCTTGCGGATTTCATCCAACACGGTGGTGCGAGGCATCGCGGATCGATACGTACGAGTGGAGCTCATCGCATCGAAAGAATCCGCCAAAGCGAGCAGACGCGCAAAGAGCGGAATGTGCTCACCCGCCAGTCCGTATGGATATCCCTTGCCGTCCCACCGCTCGTGGTGGTGAAGAACGCCAGGCAGGACATCCGCCAACTGCGGAATATCGCGCAGAATTCGGACGCCGATCTCGGGGTGGTTCTTGATGAGTTCAAATTCGTCATCGGTAAGGCGTCCAGGCTTGGTCAGGACCGATTCCGGAACACCGATTTTCCCAATGTCGTGAACGAGGCCCGCGATGCGAAGCCGCTCGCTGGTCTCTTCATTCATGCCGATCTCGCGCGCCAATTGCACCGCGAGATACGCCACGCGTTCGGAGTGACCACAGGTGTAACGGTCCTTCGCATCAATCGCTGCCGTCAGCGCCTCGAGCATGCCGAGGAACATCGCCTGCTGATCGTCATACAGGCATGCGTTCTCGAGGAAGATGCCCATCAGCCCCGCTGCGGCGTCGATCAGCTTGAGATCCGCACTGCTGATTTCGCAGTCAGGCCCCTGCTTCTCACCTGCAACGATGACGCCAATGACGCGCTCGCCTCGCTGGACATACCCGATGGCCGCATCATTGCTGAGTGTGACACCCCGCTCTGCCTGCGCATCGGCGGATGAAAGCGTTTTCGAGTTCGATTCGCCGGCCCGATCCAAAGCGAGTTCAATCACGTCTCGCACGTTCTGCCGGTTCGTGGCGTCGGCGCCGTGGATGACTCGTGCGCCCGCCATGTGGCGACCCAACTGATGATCCGAGACAAACGCGGCGCCAACCCACTTGAAACTCAGCGTGGAGTGGAGCGCTTCACAGGTTTGCTCAACGAAACGCTCAGGAGCAGCGAGCTCCGTCATGAACTCGCCGAGGCGATAAAGCAGGCTGATCTCTTCGTAGCTCTCCGTCAGCTTGCCGCTGAAGCTCTCAAGCGCCCCATTTTTTGACTCAATCTCAGTCGTATCGCTTTGAACCCAATTCAGGAGCGTTTCGATGGGCCGCACGCTTCGCTGATCCGCCACCGGAATGGACGCGAGGAATGCGGCCACATCCGCCTGGCGGTGATCCACACCAAAACTCGACGCAATCGTTGCGTCGTCGGCGTCGGTGGAGCGAACCAGGGCGCACACATATCCCATGCGACGCCGGCGCTCGGTGAGCACGATGGGAATCGCCATCACGCCCGGCCCCCATTCGGCAGCCCTCGGCTGATCCTGCTGCCCCCATTGCTGTGACAATCGGGAACGCGTCGAATCGCTGGCGGTGGTTCGCAGACCCGCCTCAAGCCCATCGCAACCAAGCGCATCAATCGCATCGGCGCCGGCCAATTGACCTTCAGCGTCGATGAGCATCGTCGGCATGGAGAGCGAGCGACAACGCCATCGCGTCTGCTCGATGCACGGTGCAGTGAATTGGAACGCGGGATCAGTCATGCAGCCTTTGCATCCCCGGAAGATTGAGTGCCTTCAAGTGTCTTGGCGACATGCTCGAGCACTTCGCGCGGGCTGAAGGGCTTGCTCAGCATGTCGATGATGTTGGTGCCCGCCATGTCATCCGGAGTGAGGCCGAAACCCCGCGCCGTCAACATGATCACGGGCGTAGCCGCCGTGGCTTTGGTTTCCTTCAGTTTTCGCGCAAGCTCGATGCCAGTCAGATATGGCATCTGGAGATCGGTGATGATGAGGTCTGGGTTGCACTGCAGGGCCGCCTCATACCCCTCTTCGCCATCCCCCGCCGTCGTGACTTCATATCCAGCGTTGCGCAGTTTGAGCGAGACCACATGCGTGATGTGCGGCTCATCATCAATCACCAGAATGTGTGTAGCTGCTGATGTCATGCTGCGGCTCCATACAGGCCCTGACGGGTGTAGGGAATGCTGAATACAAACTGGCTTCCCATGCCAAGCTCGCTGCTTACCGACACCTGGCCGTGATGCACGGTTTCAACGATGTGCTTGACGAGATTCAGTCCGAGGCCGGTGCCTTTGGCGACGCGCTTGTAGTTCTCGATCCTGTAGAACTTGTCGAACACGCGGGGCAGCGCATCCGGTGGAATGCCGAGCCCGGTGTCTGCGATCGTCGCCATGACTGAGCCGCTTGTTTCATCGTTATCGATCGTGACGGTGACGCGCCCGCCTTCGGGGGTGTACTTCACCGCATTGCTGAGGAAATTCAGAAAGATCTGATGCAGCATGTCGCGGTCCGCCTCCGCCGTGTACAGCAGCGGACCAGACTTCACGCGCACCGTGATATCCTTCAACTTCGCCTGCGGTTCGATGACTTCGAGCGCGGCGTTCGCTGCCTTGACGAAGTCAATCTCTTCAAACTTCGCCTTGACGATGCCGGCTTCGATGCGGCTGATGTTCAGCATGTTGTCGATCAAACGACCGAGACGATCCGCCTCGTTCTTGATGATCTGATGGAACTCGGTCTGGGACGCTTCATCATCCGCTTCACCGTCAAGCAGCATTTCGATATAGGCGTGAATTGATGAGAGCGGTGTGCGCAGCTCATGCGACGCCTTGGACACGAATTCCGACTTCATCTGGCTGATTTCGCGCTCGCGAGAGATATCGCGCAGGATCAGCACGACGCCGCCAATGGGCTCATTCGGATCGGGGAGGCATGCAAGCGTCGCTTCATAGGTGCGCGTTGCGTCCTCGGCGGCGCCTGAGATCGGTAGATCGATTTCCATGCGCTTTCGATGCGACGCCACCTGTGTCCCGTGCGCTTCGTGCAGCAATTGTCGAACCGCGGCGTTTTCAATGACCTGATCAATGGATCGATTGAGATCGTCCGGCGTGGAGATGCCAAGGACCTCGGACGCCGCCGGATTGGCGAGCTTGACCTCGCTGTACTGATTCGTCACGACGACAGCGTCCTGAAGGCTTTGCAGCACTTCTTCAAGACGCGTTCGCTCACCATCATTAATGCGGCTGCGGATTTCGAGTTCGCGCACCTGGCCACGGATGGTGTCGGTCTCGCTGACCGCCTCTTCAACCGCCAGACGCAAGGGCACGACCACACTCTTGAAGACCGGCGACGTCCGCGGCACGAACGAGGCCCCGTCTTCCTCCATTCGCTGCGCTGCGATGCGAAGTCGATCGTGATCGCGGTTCAGCATCCAGGCGAGCGGCGCGATGAGTCCAACAAACATCCCGCCGGCCACGGCGATTGGCGTCACACTGCCGCCTGCGATGACGGCGCTGATGCCAACGCCAACCGCTGCTCCCGCTGCTGCCCACAGTAATATTGTTGTCCCGAGCTTCACAACCGCATCCTCTCTTCCACGTCCGCGCGTCGTCCGGATTCGTCAGTTCGAATCCACGCCCGCGAGAAGTTGCTGGGCCCGCTGATCCTTCGGATCAATCGAAAGGGCTTCGGCGAAGCTGGCTTCTGCTTCAGAAAGCCGACCCATCTGCCGCAGGATCAAACCTCGAACAAGCGAGGGCATGGCGTCGCGGCTCCGCGCCAGTCGGCGTGATTTCTCAACGCTCTTGAGTGCGCCGGCGAGGTCGCCCTGTGAACGCATCCAGAATGCGCCGAGCAACGGGCCTTCATGGCGCTCGGGCGCGATCGCATTCAGGCGTCCTGCGGCGATGCGCACACGCTGGTAATCGCCAAGCAGGATCGCCACCTGGCCGAGATCAACCCAGATGTCCGCGTCACTCATGCCCTTCTCGTCTGAGGTCAGACCGAGAAGAAGCGTGCGCGCTTCAACAGGTCGATCAAGAGCGACCAGGCATCGAGCGTGCAACTGCTGCAGATCTCGCCGCGCCTGGAGATCTTTGTCTTTCATCAGGCGGCGGAGGGTGTATTCCGCTTCGACATGGTCCCCGGATTTCATTTGGGCGAGGACCAGATCTTCGAGAATCGATGTGTCCTCGGGATCAAGGAGCTGCGCCTCGTGGAACAGCGTCGCTGCGCGCTCGGCGTCGCCGCGGAGCATGGCGATGTGACCCAGCGTCTGATGGACGCCGGCGTTGTGCTCGAAGAACGAATTGCCGTTGTGCAGGAGGTTTTCCGCTGCATCAAGGCGATCAGCTTCGATCATCATCTCAGCCGCGGCGATGGTGTACTGCGCGCTCGATGGTTCAAGCGAGGCAGCAGCCTGGTATTTCTCAAGCGCCATTTCGAGTTCGCCAAAGCGCTCATAGAGGACGCCGAGGAAGTAGTGCGACTCGACAAATGACGGGTCAATGGCCAGGGCCCGCTTAAAGGACTCGGATGCGCTTTCCAGCTGCCCGAGTTCAAAGAGGATTCGGCCTCGTAGATTGTGGCTCTTCGCCACGGAGTCGTTGATTGAGATCGACTGATCAACTGACTTCAGGGCCTTTTTCAGATCGCCAACGACGAACTGCTGGCGGGCCATGTCCCATTCGGTGCCGGCCTTGATCGTGGCCATTCGCTCCTGAGCGAGGTTGAGCCCCTCGCTCGTGTACTTGCCGTGGCCGGAGCCACATCCGCCCAGCGCCAGTGTGATCGAGAGCGCAGCGCCGGTCACACATCCGAGACGCATTGCAAGTGTCGCAGCAGCCATATCCGGCCTCCTCTTGAACCGCCCTTCTTGGGCAGGTGTTGTTCAGCAGTCGCGTTGCGCGATTTAGTTCTCGTCCGGATCGACTTCGACAATGGTGGACTCAACTGTTCCGGGCATCATCCACGGGCGATCCGTTCGGCCGAAGATGTCCTGAAGCGTGCGCCACCCACTTGAAATCGTGAAACCCGTGTAGCGAGGCGGAATGGGGCCGTCGCCAACGAGGTACGACATCTCCGCAGGCGCCGCCGGATACAAGATTGGATTGGTATCCACGGTCAGCAGCGGCTTGGATCGCAGCGGTGACTCGAGCTCCTGTTCGGAATCGGTCGCCATCTCCGCGGTCTGCGTCTCTGCCTTCGGCTGCGCCTTCTCGTCATTCATGGCCGCGAGCGGATCGAAGAACCAATCGCTGGCTGCGGCCTGCTCTTTGTTCTGCTCGATGGATGCCGGTGCGTTCGATTGCGCTCCTGCATCGCTCGTGGCGTCCTGCATCAGTTCATCAATCAGATTGGGACCAATGAACTCATCCCAGGAAGCGATGGACGAATCGGATTCGTCGGACTCATCAATCGAGGAATCAGCGTTTGCTTCTTCCTCATCGTTCGGCGTCATGGTGACGGTGAGCTTCAGATCGCTCATGTCCGCGTTGTGCGGGCTTGTTTCGCTGGCGACCGGAAGATCGAGGAAGGGAAGGAAGGGGCCAGCCGGCGTTTGCGCGACGCCCTCAGCCTCCGAATCAACCTGGTTCGTCGCAGTGTCGGCCCCGACCGTGGTGTCGTCAGATGACGAATCCATCGGCGCGGCGGGGAGATCGAGCTCGGCGCTCATGTAGTCGTGACCCATCTCCTGATCGATCACTCGATCCAAAATGCTTCGTGAGGGCCAGTGGCTCTGCTTGCCAAGAAGCTTTTCGCGAAGTTCGATGGCTTCCGGCTGATTCGGATTGAGGTTGAGCGAGCGGCGGAGCTTCCACAACGCCTTCTTGGTGTCGCCCTCTTCGGCGAGTCGCTCAGCCTGAATATTCAGCTTGGCCGTCATGCGGTCGCGGCTCCAGGGAAGCAGCCCCTTCCGCGTGCCGGTGCGAACTCGCGAGACTGCGTCTTCGGCGGCTTCACCCTGCGCGAGGAGCACGTCGTCGTTCATGATCGTGGGTGTGATCATGAAAATGATTTCTGATCGATCGGTCGAATCATCGTGACCGCGGAACGCCGCGCCGATGATGGGAATATCGCCAACGAACGGGACCTGGCGGCGACCCACAACCGTGGTTTCCTTGAACAAACCACCAAGGACGATCGTGTTGCCATCACGCACGATGACGTTTGTGGTCAGTTCCTGCGTGATCTCATCGGGGATCGTGACGCTTGAGCCTGTCGCGTCCGTCGCTTCGCGAATGACGCCTTCTGACACGCGCGGCTTCAGCTCCATGCGAATGTGGCCATTCGTCGAGATGAAGGGTCGGAAGGCGAGCTGCGTACCCGTATCCAGGAACTCGACGGTCTGCGTCGTTGACGTCTCAGTGCTCGTCGTGTTCAGGTAACCGACACGCTCACCGACGAGGACTCGCGCCGGAGCACGGTTCACGGCGAGGATTTTCGGATTGGAAAGCACGGTCGTGTCTGAGACCTCATCCAGCAACTTCACGAAGAGCGAGAAGTCGTCCTGGATGACGGCGACCTTGAAGCCGCCGGGGCCTTGCGTATTGCCAACGGTCGAGGCGCCGCCCACGGCGTTGTTGTTCGCCGGGCTGAGGCCCTCACCGGCGCCGCCGGCGCCACCACGGATCAGTGCATTGGCGACGCTCAACGGACCGCCCGTGCTGATGAAGTCCGTGAAGTTGATGTCGTTCAGGAACGAGAAGTCCACACCAAAGGCGTTCTGTTCACTAAGCGCCGTCTGGAGAATCGTCGCCTCCACCAGCACCTGCGAGGGCTTGGTGTCGAGCTGCTTGAGCAGCTTCTCGATCTCCTCGACGTGCTCGGGATAGTCAAAAACAACCATCGTCGCCGAGAGCGCAAACTGCTCATCGCCGACGGGGGTGTCATCGGGCACGTTGAAGATGTCAACGTCGCCATTGGTTTTGATCTGGCCAATCTCAGAGAGCAACGGAGAGCAGAACTCAGCGGCGTCGTTGGCATTCAGGTAATCAAGCTGAACGACTTTGGACACCGGCACGCGGCTCTGCTGCTCGATCTGAGAGATCTCTTCGAGCGTGTACACATAAATAAAGTTGCCGCGCTCCACATAGCCGTATCCATTCACATTGAGAATCGCCTCAAGGGCCTCATGGAATGTCACGTCATAGAGGTCGGCCGTCACTGTGGCGGAGACATCGCTGCTCATCACGATGTTGCGTTCGCTCTGAATCGAGAGCATCTGCAACACGTTTCCGAGGTCTTCATCCTGAACGTGAAGATCCACGGTGAGGTATTCGGACACTTCAACGCCATCGGTCGAAGGCGTCGGCGCTCCGAATGGATTGCGATCTTGCGCCGAGGCGGCGGACGCCAGGGCGCCGGCGAGGACACACGCGCACGCGCGGCCTGCGCAGGCCGCGAGAATCCCGGAACGTGTTGTGGCTGTACCAATCATCATCTCGACTCCTCCGTCCGCCGCGTGTGCGTTGCAGCGGATTGGTGCGCTTGACGTCTGTGTCGTTCGCTTAGTTGGGCGTCCGCGAAACGGTCACCCGAATTCCCTCTTTCTCCAGCTCCGCCTCGTGCGCCCGGACGGCGACGAGCTTGAACCCGGCGATGTCTCCGCCAATGCGCACCATCGATGCGCTCTGGCGACTCCCATTCGGGTTCTGAAACACCGCGATTGGATTCGCTCCGATCATCGTGCTCCTCAACCGCAACTCTGCGGCCTCTCGCGTCACGCGCTGCTTTGGCGTTTCAGCGCCTAGTCCCGCGGGACGCAACGATTTGTCGTCGATTCCGGCTGCGGACTTTGGGGCACGTGCATCAGCCGGTTCCATCTGCGACGACGAGGCAAGCAGCGCGTCCGATACCACAAAGAGATCGCGTGTCAGCGGATCGGGCGATTGAATCGTGATGGTTTGTGATGGCGTCCTCGATGATGAATCCTCATCCGACTTCGCCAACTTCTTGGCTCGCTTTTTCGCGGACTCAGTCATGCGGGGCGCGTCCGACGCCGTCGCCTTGGAAGGCCCGGAGGTCACCGCGGCTCGAATCCACAACCCGCCGGCAACCAAAGCAAGACCGCCAAGAACGGCGGCTTTTTTCCGGTCCGCAGTGACGATGGCCCACAATTCGCGCAGTTGATCACTCATGTGCATCGCCCTCACCGTCGGCGTTGGCGACAACGCCGTCGTTGCCGAATCCAACCGCGTCAAAGAACACATTGAGGATGAGCTCAGCCTCGACATCCGCACTGCCGCCTGCCAGTCGATCAGAGGCGGAGCGGTTCGGCGTTTCGATCTTGACACGAAGGACGCGCACCAATCGAGGCAGCGACTCAAGCCACTCCACGGCCTCCTGGACGCCGAGGAACGGGCCGCGCATCCGCACGGTCATGGGCGCTGCCATGGCGTCTTCAAGGGCCTCGATCGCGCCAGTCGTGATCTCGCGCTCTGTCATGCCAAGTCGATCCAGACGCGTCGTGAGCGCTCGGATCAACCCGGCAACGTCATTCTCAGCAGGAATGTCCTTGATCGACGTTTCTTCGATCTCCTGCACATCCGCGAGGTGACTCTCCAGCCGCACAATCTCGGCGGCGCCGTTGTCCGCTCTCCGCGCTCGATCCTGGAGTGACAATGCTTCTGAATCCAACCGATCCATGACGCGCAGCCGCGGCGCAATGCCCGCAAGCACGCCGACAAGCAGCAGCGCGACCATGCCGACCGCCAGCCATAGCGTGTGCTTCTTGCTCATGGCGTCGCTCCTTCGACGATGTAATTCGCCTCCAGATCGATCTCACACGTCACACCGAATTCACGAGCTGACGCCTCTCCCAATTGAGCTTTTCGGGCGTAATCAACCGTGATTGATGAAAACAGCGCATGGGACTGGAGCCCAGCCACAAATGACGCCACATCGAAGTCATCAGGCGCGATGCCTGCGATCTCGACGTACATCACGCTGTATGCAATATCGGCGGAGGACTGTCGCCGAGCGCCCCGGCTGGACTTCCCGCGCGGCGTCAGTGAAAGCGACGTGAACGTGACGCTGTCAGGCGCCACATTGCCGACGATTCGAATGACATGCCCGATATCCAGCGGCCAGGCCAGTCGCTCATGCCTCGCAATGCGTGATTCGATGCGATCAATGTCTCGATTCAGGATCGCGGCTTGTCGCTGTTGATCCTCATCCAATTGCACCTGACGAAGCAGATGCTGCACGCGCACGCGATCGCGTTGCGCGGCAATGGAGAGCGCCGCTGTCACGGCGATCAGCACCGCAATAACCACGATGTAGCTCGTCACCCACCACTGCAGCTGACGTCGGCGGCCAAGTCGCTTCTTGCAGGACTCCGGCGTAAGGTCGATCAGGGGAATCATGCCGCCTGCCTCCCCTCGTCTTGCGCCTCGTCAACATCAGTCTTGTCATCTCGTGTCGCGGACTGAGGGCGACATTGGTCCGGAAGCGGACGCTGAATGAAATGACCGGAATCCCGGAGTGACAGCCCTGCCGCGGCAGCCCATTCGGCGAGCGGCGTCTTCGCGGCGGACCCAAGCGCGTCTTTCAGGTCCACGCCATCGAGCGCCTTGCCCACAAGGGTTGGAAGGCCAATGCCGCGCTCCATGTGAGACACCAGTTGCGTCTCTGCCGCTTCGCCGCCGACAATCATGGCGAATTGAGGGCGCGCCCCGGTGAAACTCACCGCGTAATAGCGCACGCACATGGCGATTTCCCGTGAGAGCTCGTCAACGACGGGTCGAATGGCTTCAAAGATGGCGTGTTCCGTTCGCTCATCCATCATGCCGTCTCGCTGACGTCGTCCTGGCTGGATGCGCTGCCGGCGAAGCTCCGTGGCTGCGTTGTGGTCGAGCCCCAATCGCTCGGCGACCAGTTCATTCATGCGATTGCCGCCAACTGCGACCGACTTGTAGAAGACGATCGTTGAACCTCGCAGGATGAGCAGGTCGGTCGAGGAATAGCCAATATCGATGATGATTCGCGTGATGGATTCATCCGCCGCGCGACGCCCCACTCGTTCGAAGCAACGGGCGACGGATACGAATGACGGCTCGATGGCAAGCGGTCGCAGGCCAATCGAGGTCAATGATTCCACGAGCCACTCAAGCGCCGCTGTTTCGGCGCCAACCACGATGACCTCATCGCGCAACTGATCGCTTTGGCGAACTTCACCAGCTCGGATCCAACCGATTTCAGATGGTTGTTCGGGCGTAAACCCGAGACGATCTCGCGCCTCGAGCGACACCGCCGCATCCGCTTCTTCCTGGGGCATTCGAGGCTGCCGAATGGACCGAATGCGGATCAGATCCTGACCGAGGCCGATGACACATTGGCGGCCGCGAAACCCGCCAAGCGACCATCGCCTGCGAATCCCATCAAGCACCGGACCAAAACGGTCTTCGACGCGCTCTTCGGTCGCTGCAATTGGCGCCTCAACGCGGAGCGCATCGACCACCGCGAGTCCGTCCCCTTCCTGACGAAGCTGAAGCAGCTTGGCGCCGGTTGCGGACAACTCAAGGCCGATTGGAAAGCATGATGATGTGAGCAGACGTGGCGTCTTCATCTTCCCTCTCTCAACACACGCCGGGCCGCATCGGTCACGGATCGACCCGAATAACCTCCACACGACCTGTGAATGCTTCGACAGTCACAAGAAAGGCGCTATCTGTGCCCACGACTCGCAGCGAGCCCCCCGCACCGGGATCGTCGCTGGTCAGGTTCAGCACCGGACCGCCGAGTTCATCAAAGATGAGCAACTCGCCATCGTTGAAATCGACGTCTTCGATCTGAGCGCCGGCGAACTGTTCTTCCGTAAAGTCGCGCGACATGGGACGGCCGTTGTCGAGCGGATCAAACAGCACATCGATCGGGCTGGCGACGTTGACCGCCGCGGCGCCCGGGGGCGGCGCGAAGATCGTGTACCCATTGCCTTCGACGACTTCCCACACGCCCTCATCATTCAGTTGCGCCACGCGCCCCAGTGCCATGACGTACCGGGACTGGTTCGCCAGCGCTTCTGACTGGATGTAGGTGATGTCGCCAACCAGTGTGCGAACGGCGGATTGAATACGGAGCACGCCAACATTGGCCATCGACGGAATCACCATGACCCCCGCGATGCCCAGAATCACGACAACGATCAACACTTCGATGAGTGTCACACCGCGATGAGCGCGGCGAGCGCCGTGGCAACGGATTGTGCTTCGATTCCGTGTCATACCTGGATGCTCCGATCTCCTCCAGACCATGCGTTGGAGATCAGTCGCTCTCGGCCGAAGGCATATCGATGACGCGCACGTCAAGCGGCGCGCTGAGCTTCTCCTTCATCGCGTCGAGCTTCTGATTGACTTTTTGAAGCTCCTTGATCATGTCGCGACGCTGATCCGCCGGGTTGACGACGCCCTGGGGCCGGCGCGCCGTCGTCGGCGAATTGGCCGAGGCGGTCGTCGTCGGCGTCCATTCGGCAAGCAGGGCGAGCCCGAGAATCACGTTGAGCGCGATCAACGCTCGAATCGTGCGTCGCGATGCGGAGGTTGTTTCGTGTGTTGCCATGGCGTTGACTCCCACCGGATCGAGTGCTTCATCGTGAGCGCGACACTGCCGGAAGCGTCACCACGAACATCGCCTCGGAGCGCGATGTTGCATTCGTATCGGAGTTATCCGGGGCAAAGGTAAGACGGACGGTCAGCGCGGCATTCCCGTCGGGTCGCCTGATCGACTCGACCCGCATGGACGTCACATCTGTCGTGACTACGGACTGTGAGATGTCCGGACGTTTGCGCCAGCTCATGGAAAGCGTGTCCGAAAACAACGCTTTGGAATCAACGGCTTGTTCGCCGCCTGTTTCCGGCGGCATGGTCAGCGCAATCGCGGCCTGAAGCAACGGCGCATGACTGATAATCAACACTTCATTCTCGTTGACAACGCCCGGATCCACTTTGTCATCGATCCATAGCACGAGTTCGGCGCCTGCGCTTGCATCGCGCACGTCAATGATCGCGTGAGACGCGGCGATCATCCGCTTGAGCGCATGAACCAGCGACGTCCGCGCCTCTGAAAGTGACACAAACTCTTCGATGTCGGGGTCTGTCTTGTCGGTGATCGACAGCACGGTCGCCGGTTTCACGACGAGCCCAAGCAGCGTCAGTCCAACCAGGCTTCCTCCGGTGATGACTGACGCGGCAATTGCGTTTTGGATGACGAGACTCGAAAGTCTGGTCAAGACGTTCATGGACCCAACCTCGTCTCTCCCTCAATGGGGACAGTCAAGGTCATCGGTCCGTGAGAGCCTGGGTTGGCGATGAGGTTGCAATCGGCTGCGGCATCCGGTGCGACCTTGCTGATTGCGCCGCCCACGGGCTTTTCGGAGCTTCGCGAACAGCGCAAAAGAAAAAACGGCCGGGATCGGATGACCCCAGCCGTTTGATGTTCGAAGCGTTGCTTTCAGCAATGAAACTGCTGATTAGCCGCCGCCGCCACCAGCGAACGGATCAAGCGCGGCGTAATCATCTTCATTCGCGAGAAGATTGGTCGCGTTGTTGAAGCCGTTGGCGAAGACTTCACCCGAGGCGTCGTCATACGCCCAACCCGCGTCGGTGCCGTCCGTTTCCGGATCGCCGACATAGGCGCCGACGGCGACGTTCGTTGAACGGGTGTAGCCGTTGTTCGGCTCATCCTTCAGGTAGTCGTCCTCGACGAGGACGCCCCAACCATTGTGGGTGCCCGCATCGTCGACCGGATCCGCATCATCATGCGGCAGTGTGCCTGTGTTCTGCACACGATAGAGCTCGACCTGGGCGTTGATGGTCTGAAGCTGACTCGCGAGCGCACCCTTCACAGCCTGCTGACTGGCATCTGTGAACTGGGGCACGACGATGGCCGCCAGGATCCCGAGGATCACGACGACGATCAGAATCTCAACCAGTGTGAATCCCTTGTTCCGTGGCTTATGCATCGGTTTCACTCCTCACTGACAAGTGGCTGGCGCCATTCCCTACGGCACGACTATTCGCGACCACCAAGGCCGACGAATCGCGCCCGCGGCACGGCGCGGGCCGCACTCATCGTCGTCGCTGTAAGTGCCGGGCTTGATTGGGGAAAGGGTTCTTGAACGAAGCTCACCCGCACAAACGGAACAGGTCAAAAAAAACGAACGCCGCTGGCGATCCAGCGGCGTCCAGTGAGTGTCATGGAATGTCATTCGTGTTAGCGGGACACGAGAATCAGGTCCAGAATCTCGCCGCCCTGGAGGTTCAACGCCCCCATCAAGGCCGCCGCAGCAGTCGCGACTTCAGCGTTGTCGGCCGAGGTCAGGTCAACGAGGCGGTTGACCTGGCGATCCTCAAGCAGATTCCCAAACGCCTTGGCGGACCGTGTGACCTTTTCAAGCAACGCCACACGCTCATCGCCGGATGCGTCAAGAGCCGCGTCCATCAGCGCAATCTGGGACCTGCGCTGGCCGATACGCGCCAGGACGTCCGCCACCTCGAGTCGCACTTCTCCTGATGTGGATTCAAGCGCTCCGATAAGCGGCAACGCTGCATCGCTCACGGAGAGCGAACTGCTGCCGCTGATGGCGAGGTCGCGAAGGACCGCGAGTGAATCGAATGCGTAGCGCTGCGCTTCGTCCTCCGTGATCAACGGGCCGGACGCTTCAAGCACCAACTGACGAGCGGACTCAAGCATCTGATCATCGCTGATGCCTTCGCGGCGCACTTCGGTCAGGGCGTCATTCTCGAAACGGAAATGAAGCTCGCTCCAGCCGGCAGCCGGGAGGACGCCCAAAATTGGGGCGGCTCGAAGTTTCGATGAAGCGCGGGCGTCGTTGATGGTTTGCTCCACCAGCGGCGTGCGGCCTTCGACCACGATCAAATCGACGCCAGGCGCTTCCGCGATCGTTGAACTGGCCTCATCGAGCGATGACGCGGCCGGGAGCACGGTGTATCCCTCATTGCTCAGCAGATTGGTGATCATTTGCTGGCGCTCCACACCCGGCGTGACCACCAGAGCGAAACGAGTCGCGGCGTCGCGAATCGCGGACGCGAGCAGCGGCGTGACGCGTTCAGCGCCCGGGAATGGCTCAACCGGATTGGCGGCGCCAAGCGCAAGCGCCGCTTCATACTGAACGCGCCGGTCCGGGTAGGAAAGCGCGTCAAGAAGCGGTCGGCTGCCGCCGAGGCCATCCCACAACCCGGCGCCGCCAGCGCTGCGCCGGAGGGCCTGAATCGCGCGGCGGGCCAGCGGCGTATCACGATCTTCCAGTGCGCGGGCCAGAACGTCCTGCGTCACGCGAGGACCGGCCGCGACTGCAAAGTACAAGGCGTCGCGACGGTCCGCCGGATACATGGGGTTGTCGTACCCATCAGGCGTATCAATTTCACGCGAGAAGTTCGATGCGACCCAGAGGGCGACCGCGCGATTGTTCGTCGGGTCAAACTCGAGCGCGTGCTCAGCCAGCGTCATGGCAAGGGCTTCATGGAAGACCTCCGTGCGAACGGGTGTCGCATACAGGCCCAAGGAGGGATCGAAACTCCAGACGAGTTGATGCAGTTCATTCGGGAACCGCGTCAGGCTTCGGGAATGGTCGTAGTAATCCTCAGCGAGCAGTGCATAGAGGTCTGTGAGTTGAAGGTTCGGATTGAAGCTGCCGCTGATTCGGGCAATCGCGCTCTCCGCGGCGACTTTGACCGTGGGCACGTCCGTTGAATACGCCAGTTCATAGAGCGGCGCCAGAGCCGCGGGGTGTTGTGTGCGACCAAGCACGCCGGCGAGTCGTTCCTGCAGGACCGGATCAACAGCGAGAATCGCAGCAGAGATGGGCGCTACGGAATCGGCGCCCATGCTGACCAGAATGCGCTCCACTTCTGCTTCAAGCGCGGGATCAGACTTGGCGACCAGCACCTGCAGCAATTGCGGCGTGGCGTACTCGCCCGCGAACTGCAATCGCTGACGGCCGAGAATGCGGCCGCGCTGATTCGACGCCAACAGGTTGATGTTGCGCGCGATCTCGTCCGGGTTGCGCGCCTTGTCTTTGCGTCCCTGCTGATACAACTGTTCAAGCTGAGCCGCGATGGACTCAACCTGATCAATAAAGAGCCCCTTCCGGATGGCGTTCTCAAAGCCTTCCAGACCGAAGCGGGAATCTTCCACGAGACCGACGAATTCCTCCGGAGTCAGCCCTCGGCTCAGGAGCGCGGCTCCAGAGGCCTCGGCGAGCTGGTCCTGCCGCGTGATGACGTAGTGGCGGAAGTCGTCGAGCAATTCGCTGTTGGTTGGCGCGCGGTCCTGCGCTTCGGCCAACGGCGAGATCAAAGTCACGCCAGCGATCACCATGAACAGGATCGTTCTGAATAGGCTCGGCACGGGTCGGTCCTCAGTCTTCAGGGCTGGTTCGGGGGGCGAGCACGATCGAAGGCGACGTCGGGGCTGCGGACGCACCGACACCCACTGGCTGGCACCTTCACGCGTTATACGCCGAAAACGTCGCGTCGGATCCCGCCAGGGAGAGCAACGCACTCTACCGGGCAGGTCTGAGCAGGGTCAATTCCCGGACGATTGCCGGGGCCGCGGCAGACCCGCGATGCACACCGGACTCCTCGCAAGGTCCATAACGAATGATCACGTCCCAATAGCGCGATTTGTGCGCAGGCGTCCATGCTCAGCTTCAGTCACCCGTGCGATCCGCCGATTCGTCACAAGCCCACGACCCGTGAGGGGTTGGGCCTTACTCGGAGGCGATCGATGCAGCACGAAAAGGAAGTTCTCACGACAGGCGAAGTCGCCAAGATCTGCAACGTTGCGCCTCGCACGGTCAGCAAATGGTTTGATTCGGGTCAACTCAAGGGGTATCGCATCCCCGGGTCGAAGGACCGACGCATCCCGATCTCGCAGCTGATCCGGTTCATGAAGGATCACAAGATCCCGCTCGATGGCCTCAACACCGGGCAGATTCGCGTCCTCATTGTTGATCAGGACAAGGAAATCCTGAGCACGATGAGTCAGCTCCTGAACGAGCAGACCAACTACGACGTGCAGGTCGCCACCGGCGGCTTCGAAGCCGGCCTGCTGTGCCAGCGCGTCAAGCCCCACGTGCTGCTGTTGGACCTGCATCTCGATGGCGGTGACGCGAAGAACGTCGCGGAAATGATTCGCTCAACTGATGAGCTTCAGTTGACGCGCATTGTCGCGATGACCAGTCGTCTGACTGATGGCCAGATCGCGCAGCTTCGCAGCCAGGGCTTTGACAGCGTCTTGAAGAAGCCATTCCAGCTTCGTCAGGTTGTCGAGTCCATCGAGAAAGCCAGCTCCATCATCCACTGACCGGTCACGCCGATGTGACAGTCGGCATCCAGGCGGCCAGCAGATCGCGCGCGGCCTGCAGATCGCGTTTGTCGATCATTTCAGTCACGGTGTGGATGTATCGCGTTCCCACGACGATGCCGACGGCTCGTGCGCCTGAACCCGCCTGTTGAGCGGCGGCGCCATCCTGTCCGCCGCGCGGCAAAATGGTGCGCTGAAAAGCGATTCCGTTGGCCTTGGCCACATCTTCAAAGTCGTTGATCAGTCGGTAGTCGCTCACGATGGAGGCATCCATCATGTGCAATCCTGCGCCTGCCCCCTGCTTGTTGACGCGTTGTTCCTCGGGAACGCCCGGCGTATCACAGGCCAGTGAAACGTCAAGGCCAACGCCAATGTGGGGCTGAACGCCGAAGCTCGCCGTCTTGGCGCCGCGAAGACCGATTTCTTCCTGGACAGTAAACGCCACAGTGATCTCGCAGGCGTGCGCGGCGCCGCTGGTTTCAAGCGCGCGAACAGACTCAACGCCGAGCCAACAGGCGATTCGATTGTCCAGCGCCTTTGAAACGAGCTTGGAGCCCGCTTCCATGAAGGGCTCGTTGAGCACAACCATGTCGCCGATTGTGATGCGTTCCTTCGCCTCGTCGCCGGTCAATCCAAGGTCAATAAAGAACTCAGTGATGTCCGGGACTTTCTTCTTCTCTTCTTCTGACGCGATGTGCACAGGCTTGCCACCGGGATTCATGACGCCCGGAAGATCGCCGTGGTCGCGCGTGCAAACCAGCACGCGTCTGCTGAAGAGGTTTCTCGTGTCAAAACCACCGGCCGGGTTGACTCGGAGGAAGCCGTTGTCATCAATGTGCCGAACGTAAAACCCAATCTCATCCATATGACACAACAGCATCACGCGAGTTGCTTCGTCGCTCTGCGTCTTGGCGGGGCGCGGGTAGCGTGTGCAGATCAATGACCCCATGGGGTCCACGCGCGTCTCATCGAACAAGCCGTCGATTTCATCCTGAATGAATGCGCGCACGCGCTCCTCGCGACCGGGGATTCCCGGAATCTCACACAGCGACTTGAGCAACTCGATATTCACGTTTGCCTCCTCTTGGACGCCCGCATTCGCCATCCGGGCGGATCGCGAACCCTATCATCTTTTCCTGACAAGGAGACGCCCCGGTGACGTGCGCGGCCAACAACCCATCCATCTTCGACGACCGCGAGCCACGCGCGATGGCGAGCTTTCCGCCTGAGCATGCCGTCTTCGCGGATACGGAAGATCGCGTGCCTGTCGCCGGCGCCTTTGCTGACAGCGCAACTGAACGAGCCGCGATCGACACCGGCGTCGCAGCGCTCAACATGCCATGGAAATCCGTGATTCGAGTCACAGGAGACGATCGGATTCCGTTCCTCAATCGAATGCTGACTCAGGAGCTCATGGGGAAGGAACCGGGGAGCGTGGCGGCGTCCTTCTGGCTGAATCGCAAGGGGCGGATCGAAGCGCACCTTCAAGTCGTTCAATTCGACGATGCCGCGATGCTCATCGTTGATCACGCCGTGCTCGAATCGACACTGCGCACACTTGGCGATTTCATCATCGCAGACGACGTCGAGTTGACGCCACACCCAAGCCCCAGCGGCGCCATCCGGCTCATCGGGGCGGATGCGCTCTCGGTCGCCGTAGAAGCAACTGGAAGCAAGACGCCTCCCGCATCACCAGGCTTCGCTTCCGGTTTTTCTGTGAACAGCAGTGAACAGGGTTTGTTGGTTGCAAGCGCGCTTGGCCCTCACACCGTGGCCGACATCTATGCATCACAAGCGGAAATCCGGAACATTGGATCGTGCTTGTCCACGATGGCGCAAGTGACACCAATCGGCGTGACCGCATTTCATGATGCGCGTATTCGATCGCATGGCCCGATGTTCCTCATTGACTTTGGTCGAACTTCGCTGCCGCACGAGACCGGTGTGCTGAACGATCGCGTTTCGTTCACCAAGGGGTGCTATCTCGGCCAGGAAGTGGTGGCGCGAATGCACTCGCTTGGCCAGCCCAAGCAGAAGTGCGCCGTTCTCGAAGCGCCCATTGATACTTCGCTTGAACCAGGGATCCCGTTGATTCAGGCGAATGATGCCGATGCGCCGCGGGTCGGGACAATAACGAGTGCCGAATCAAACCCAGCGGGGCGCGCGCGACTGGCCATCGCACAGCTCAAGACAGGCATGGCCATCGTGGGCGGCGCGTGCTTCACCGCTTCCGGAGCGCCCATGAATGTGGTTGCGGTCCCCGGGGTTGAGTAACAACGCCAAACCTATTCATCGCGATACAGAAGCGCGGCCAGTCCGATCAGAATCAGCGGCGCGCCGATGACGATCGCAACAAGGCTCGCGACGAATGACACGGTGCTGCCGGGTATTGGATTGCCGAGAACGGCTTGCCCAACTGGAACGCACCCCAGCGCCAACCCCATCCCAACCAGCACCACAGGCCACGCTCGATGACTGCGGCCGGCGCCTGTCTTTGTTGACGATTCTGGTCCTTGATCACCCGTGTCGATCTGGGACCAATCGATATCGATTGACTCCTGTCGGATCGCGCGAAGCGTTGCCAACGCGTGCTCCGCTTCTGATCGCCGCACGACAACCTGAATGGGTTGATTCAGGGCCGGGCCGAATGCGGAAAGAACCGACCCAACCGCGTCGAAAACACGGGCTTCGATCCCCCGCTCGCGCAATGAGGACGCAATGATCCCAGCCTCGGCTTCCGTCCATGCCGTCGCGACAACAACCGGTTCATTAGGGTCATTTTTCATGTGGCGCCTCGCGCCAACATCGTAGCGCGACGAATCACCACCAACGATCGCCCCACATGGCGAGATTCGCCATCGGCCAGGCGAGACGCCAGTGCGAGGCTGGGTCCGACGCCACGGTCTCGATCGCATCGTTGCTAAACACCTCGCGCAGGAATGGCGACGTGCGGAGAACGGACGCTTTCTGCGGCAGCCATGACGCAAACGGAAGCGGGAAGCTCGCCTTCGGGCGATGCAGGGCAACTGCCGGAACTCGCTGCTGAAACGCCTGCCGGAGCGCGATCTTGGTGCGGAACGCTGTGGCAACTGCCAATTCGCCATCACCGTCGGCATTCGAATCCTGCGCATCAGGCACGTATTTCTGCGACATGGGCAACGCGCACGCGAGCGCTGCGACGTTCACATCCGCGAAGGGTGTGCGTCCTTCGACGCTGGCCAGCATGGTGGACGTGTCCAGCCGCTGCAACAGTCCGACCAGGTTGACGCGTTGAAGAAATCGCAGGTGCGCCTCGAGTGGATCGGCGTCAGCGCCGGCGGTCTCGATACACGATCTAAATA
>MRWG01000883.1_pt1 | contig 24140 bp, 27 predicted proteins | sample 1013341 | NCBI WGS metagenome assembly MRWG01 (sample SAMN06117577, study PRJNA244670) | biofilm metagenome | biome: Water; feature: Cathode Biofilm; material: Biofilm; isolation source: microbial consortium enriched at the cathode of a solar microbial fuel cell | place: USA: District of Columbia ... | reverse complement strand
CGCCATCGACATGCCCTGGCTGTGCAGGACGTCCGCCTGGCGGAGCTTGCCCACGATCTCCTCAGGCTTGTGACGCTTCCTTGCCATCTTTGATCCTCCTTGTTCCAAAATATCAGGATGTACCAATTCAATGGGGGAGGCTCAGTAATGCTCGACGAAGGCTTCGACGGCCGGCTCGAGTGCGCCCGGCAGATAGTAGTTCTCAAGTTCCTCCGTCACCGTGATCAGAGCCGGAAAATCCACGATCCGCCAATCCAAGGTTGCCGCTCAGAGTAATCAACCCGAATGGTCGCATGAAACCCGGACCAAAGACTGTGTGAAGACCATCTGGGCTACTTGCGATGCGGCAGGCCGCGTAGGAAGTCGGCAGCTGCGAGCATTCCATTACGCTTGCGGATGTGGGGGGCGGACGCCGCAACGATCTCCTGTCGCGTTGTTCGCGCGGTGTACGCGGCGTAATCGAGCAGATCTGAAATCTCCACGCGCGGCACGTTGCGAAAAAAGGGGAAGTCATCCGGTACGGTTGGATAACGGTGTGTCGCATAGACCGGAATGCCACTGCCCAACAACTCGGCAGTCTTGAGACTCGAGCCTTCCGTCATGTTTTGCCGATCCAGCGCGAGCGAGCCGATGCCGACATGGACCTCCTCGAGGAGTACGCGATACATGTCACGCTCCAGATAGCCGTGGATCTCGAAAGTTTTAGCAAGAAGTGGGTCCTCAGCAATCTCCTTCATTTGCGCTTCTGATAGATTACCGACGAGATGAACTCGCAACCGCGAAGCGCGATCAGGATCCCTCTGGACCGCTTCCACGAGCCTGTCAAGCCCATGCCACTCGGTGAAGGTACCGCATATAAACACCGCCGAGATTCGCGCCGAACCGCGTCGGTCGGGCACGGCGCCGACGGCAGCATCGCCCACCAAGTTTGGATAGACCGAAATTGACTGCTGGGGGGCATATGTATCCCGTTCATATTCAGCTACATCTAGAGTCACCCCCAGTGACGCGAGCGCGTTCTGCACCGAGATCTTAATTAGCCTGCGGTCGAGCCATGCGGCCAGTCGTCGTATAGCTGTATCGGCAATTAGAGTGTGTTCCTCAACCTCCTTGGAATGATGAATCGTAACCCGGTTTCGGACAATAGGTGCAAAAAACGGCGCGAAAATGTCGACCGGCATCTGGCGAACCAAAACGTAGTCGAACCGCCGCGAAAGGCGCAAGATCTCCAGCCAGCCTTGTAGGTTCCGTAACGGGCTGCCGCGTAAGGGCCACACGACTCGCTTCGCGAAGGGAACGTGCGGCTCCGCGTCTTGCAAGGCAAAAGTCGACCATTTTACCCCGGGAATTGTTCCCGCGGCAGCACGCTCGGCTTCAAGCTGAGCTGTTTGACCATAAGTCAGCCGGTTCACGACCGACAGATGTGCAATTCGTGTCTCGGTCGTTACAGTGTTCGCTAAATGCGAAGACTCCCTTTTTTCTGACATACCGCCCTCTCCAATCAACGCCCCAAAGCGCGCTACTATGCCTTGTCCCGCAAGACCACCTTGGCGGCGTGAATCACACAAACTCGCCTCCGGAAAACTCGGGACGGTTCATTAATGCATCAAGCTCCGAACATTTTTATGATGGCGTCCGCCGCGCGTTCCGCGGCTGCCCCGTCCCAGCCCTCTGGAACTCGCGCCTCTTTGTAGCGACCCTCCAAGATAGCACAAACATGGGGTAAGATCTCGTGCGGGTCTTCCCCGATCAGTGTGTTGGTTCCGTCAGAAATCGTCACTGGCCGCTCAGTGTTAGGTCTTAGGGTGAGGCAAGGAATATTCAGCCAAGTGGCTTCCTCTTGAACGCCCCCGGAATCGGTCACAACGAACGCGGCTCGCTGTTGCAGGGCGATGAAAGACGTGTAGCCCTGCGGATCTAAGAGCTGCACCCCTGGTAGTTTGAGCTCAAGGTCGGATAACTTGGCACGAGTACGCGGATGCACGGGGAAGACCAAAGGTACCCGTTTGGCCGTCTCAACCAGAGCGTCAGCGATCGACTTGAGTCGTCGCGCTTCGTCCACGTTAGATGGGCGGTGCAGTGTAACCAGCCCATACGGTCCTACCGGAAGCCCCAACCTGGACAAGTCCTGTATTCGAGCTTGGGGAAGCATTCGCCTGAGGGTATCAATCATCGTATTGCCCACAAAAATAATTTTTGTGTCTGATATACCTTCGCGGCGGAGATTCTCGTCTGCTTGGCGTGAATGGGTCAGCAAAAGATCCGACAGGCGGTCCACGACCAGACGATTGATCTCCTCCGGCATTTTATTGTCATACGAACGCAGACCAGATTCCACGTGTATTACCGGAATGCCAATTTTACTCGCCGCCAAAGTCGCTGCTAGCGTTGAATTAACATCGCCATATACGATAACGGCTCGGGGGGAGAAGTTCCCGAATATAACACCCAACTCAATCAGGATCCGTCCGGTTTGTTCGGCATGGCTGCCCGACCCTACGGCGAGGTTTATCTCCGGCTCGGGAATGTCGAGCACTTGGAAGAAATCTCCCGACATTTGCGCGTCATAGTGTTGTCCGGTATGGATAATGATTTGCGCAGCTCGACCGAGAAGCGCCCGATATACTGGGGCCATCTTCATAAAATTCGGGCGCGCACCTACGATGTGAACGTATTTGCCCGGAGAAATAGCCTTGGTCATTTTAATATCTCCACAGGAGGATTCGACTAATCAATTCATTGCCCATTTTCAGAACTGCTCTTGACAGAGTGTTTGTTCTATTGGCATATTGCTCTGTTTATATTGTTGACGGCAATGCTGAAAATTAACGTCATTACTGTTCGGTCAATAACCATTCTACTCTAAACATGAACATTGCGATAGTCGATCGACTGATGGTGATTTTTTCAACTAGAAACAGCCTTTTTGACCTTTCTGAAGCAGATTATCCAACGCCAAAACGACGACGCTCGGCCGCAATTGCGCGCATCCGCGAACGGATCTCCGGGTGATCTGCCTCGTGCTCACACCGCACCGTCTTCGGATCGACGCCGGTCAAGCGACAGGCGCGCCGCTGAGAAATGCCGTGCCCGTTCATTGCTCGCAGTGCCGCATCCCGCCGCTCCGCCGACGTCGTCAGGGCTTTCCCAACAGATTCTTCAGTACGGCGTTGTCCAGCATCGTGTCGACCAGCAACTTCTTCAGCCGGACGTTGTCGCTCTCCGGCGTCTTCAGCCGCCGGGCTTCAGACACGTCCAGGCCGCCGTACTTCGCCTTCCACTTGATGGGATGGACGCCTCTTCCTCCCCCGCACACGATTTGGATGCTGGAGACACGAGAGAAACACATGATCATCAGGACCATCGGGTGAACCGCGCCGAGTTTCCCGGAGGCTCCAACTTGTAAGAAGAAGGAGCTGTTATGCGAACATAATCGACACGGTATCCGACGGAGGTTCGCGAGCGGGCGGCGCAAGCTGGAGGCCATCGCAGCGGACCGCAACGCGCCGCAGAAGCACGTCTGGCGTTCCCGGATCGTTCTGCTGAGCGCGGACGGTTTCGGCACAAACGCGATCATGGCTGCGACCGGCACGGCGAAGACGACGGTCTGGCGCTGGCCGAAGGCGTGGACGGCCTGCTGCGCGACAGGACCCGGCCGCCCGGCAACGCGCCGGCTCCTGACGCGCATGCCGCGAGGGTTGTCGAAATGACGCTGAAGCCGCCGCCGCGCGAGGCGACGCACTGGACGGGGCGGGCCACCGCGAAGACCGCCGGCCTCGCCGTCTCGACGGTGCAGAAGATCTGGAAGGCGCACGGACTCACGCCGCATCGCTGGCGGCGCTTCAAGCTATCTAAACATCCCGCCTTCGCCGACAAGCGGCACGCTGTGGTCGGGCTCTACATCGTGCCGCCCGCGCATGCCGTCGTGCTCAGGGGGGACGAGAAGTCCCAGATCCAAGCGCTCGACCGCACGCAGCCCGGCCTGCCGCTCAAGAAGGGCCGCGGGGGCGACCATGACGCACGACTACAAGCGCCACGGCACGACCACGCTCTTCGCGGCTCTCAACAGCTTGCCCCGGACCCAATCCGGAGTTCTCACCGGCGAGGTCTTCCGGAGGAACGTGCAGCGCCAACGCCACCAGAAGTTCATCCGCATCCTAAACGCCCTTGAGCGCGACATCCCGACCGGGAAGGTGGTGCACGTGATCCTCGACAACGGAGCCTGTCCTCGGGCCGGCCTCCGGCCGGCCCCGTGGGCCGCTCACAAGTATGCGAAGGTCCGCGCTTGGCTCAACCGACACCCGCGCTGGACCCTTCACTTCACGCCGGCGTCCAGCTCCTGGCTGAACGCCGTGGAGGGCTTCTTCGCCAAGCTGTCCCGGCAACGCCAGAAAAACGGCGCCTTCTGCTCCGTCGCCGAGCTGCAGGCCGCCTTCAACCGTTTCGTCGTCGAGCGCAACCAGAGCCCGAAGCCCCTCGTCCGGCGAGCCGACCCCGACCCCATCATTGCCGCGCGTTCCCGAGGGTTCCAAGCGTTGGCGTCAATCCACTAGAATTTATAGAAAGTTGTTTTTATCACTGCAGGAATATTATTAACATCTTTCCTTACTAATAATATTTCCTGAGCGCTTTTACATCTCAGCAAAAAAGGGGGTTCATGTAAAATCACGCCGCTCTTTATGTCTATTCGAATATTAGGCCCAGACCGTTTATCAAGATTCGGTTCAAATTGAGCGATATCCGGAAGGTGTTCAGTGACAAGTAAATATTTGAAATTCTGCTCTTGATTAAGTCTAGCAACAAATCTTTTAATATCAGCGTTCGATAGATGTTGTAACACTTGACGCAGAATGCCAATTTCGCCGGACGGCAGTTTATCCATTGTTAAATCTAATTGTCTAAACTCCACTTTTTTCGAATTAAATCTTTTTTTATTTATTTCAATAATTGTTTTTGAAATATCGCAAGCAACATAATTCACACAGCAGTCTACAAATTGGGACCCTACATTAAAGTCGCCGCAACCCAGATCCACTATAGTTTCAATTTTATTCTCCCGCAATATTTCTCTAACAGCATTAACATAGGGACCAACAATATACTGCTCGTGCGACCCACTTCCACTTATTCCATTTCCCTCTTGGCCGGTACCCCAAATGTGGTTTAAATAAATACTATCAAATAGATGCTCGTTACTCATATTTTTATACTTATAATCTAGTCCAAATATCCGTTTTTCAAGCCGCCGTATAAACCTCCGGGACCTCATTGGAATAATTTTTTTGGCAAAGTTCTTTATCATCTGTCTTTCTCCTCCATCAAAGTACTCAACGGCTTCCTCGTAGACTTTTTATTTTTGCAACTCCTTTCCCTATGATTTCAGATGCGTCACGAATTTGTTTTTTTTTACAAGACTAACTAGAATCAAGCCATTCCAGACTTGCAAGTATTTGGATCGTAAGTAATCTCATTTTTGCCTTATATGAACGGGCAATGAAAAATTACGTTAGGACCGCAACGAAAGATTGGGTTTCTTGCCTGATAGCTCTCTCTGATTGGAAATGTTGCGGCCAAGTTGTTCCTGTCGCTTCGATCTTCGATCGCATCGTCCGCGGGTCACGCACTTCTCTCCGCGATCGACGCCGGGTCGCCGCATGGTGGGGTAGGGGGAGCCAGACGTCTCAATTTGTTTGGCAACCCTCGCAGGCAAAAGGACGCCTCGAAAAACCTCGCTCTCCTCGGGTAATTTTTTACTTCGGTGATGGCGACGAGTGAGGTTGCGATGGCGGGACAGCCGGGGTTTTTCGATCTTGATAAACGTTATGCGGCGTTGTCGGCGGCAGGGGATCCGCGCCTTCGGCTCGGCGAGTTGGTGGACTTCGAGGTTTTCCGCGCGTCGACGCTTCGTGCACTGCGGCGCTCGGATCGGGCTAGGGGCGGCCGTCCTCCCTACGGTTCGATGCTGATGTTCAAGATCCTGGTTCTCCAAGCGCTCTACAACCTGTCGGACGACCAGACAGAGTTTCAGGTCCGCGACCGGCTATTGTTCCTGCGCTTCCTCTGCCTGGAGCTGCACGACCGGATTCCCGACGCCAGGGCGATCTGGCTGATCCGTGAGCTTCTGGTCCGCGCCAGGGCGGTGGAGTCCTTGTTCGACCGATTCGATGCTCACCTGCGCGACCATGGCTACCTGGCGATGTCGGGCCAGATCGTGGACGCCTCTATCGTCTCAGCGCCAAAGCAGCGCAATACCGACGAGAAGAAGGACGCGCTCAAGGATAGGCGCGTACCCGAGGGCTGGAAGGACAACCCCGCCAGGCTCGCCCAGAAGGACCGCGACGCCCGCTGGAAAAAGAAGCGCGGAAAGGTGCGCTGCCTGGAGGACGGGCGGCCCAGGGTCCCGGAGGTTCTGGTGCCCGCGTTCGGCTACAAGCGGCGCATTGCTTGCCTACGTCAGACTCTAATGATAGTCAAATCTTTGAAAAATCCTGGGTTGTCCGACACGGTCCTACCTATTGTGGTCTCGCTGGTCAGAACAAAAACGCGCACACCGAGCGCATAAAGTTCAACCGCGGTTTCCTGTTTGCTGCTAAGCTCAGCGAACTCCCAGCGAATTTCACGTTTGTCGAGATGCTTGCAGAATTCCTTGAGTTTTTCTTGATACATTCCGAACAAGGGGTGGGGCCTCAAAAGGATGGTACAATTCGTGTGATTTAATGACACCATTTTTTCGACTATTCTTGAAACGTTCTCCTCGCTTGAGACGGCATTAGGATGAATCATTATGCATACTGCATCATCGTAACGAGAGCATTTTTCCACGTCCTTCAGGATGTCCACAAACTCTACATCTTGAACTGGCGTATCAATCTTCAAATGGCTTAGGATCACTCCACCTTTAAAACGTCTATCTATTACCTGATACTCGTATTGTTCAAAGTCCCTACTCCATCGCTTAAAAAACGTCCACTTGTGTAGATCAGAAAGCGCTTTGAGCATGGCCGTGCGCAAGCCGCCCGGTAGAAGCATCGCGACGTAGAAAAGCTTCACCATGACTGGGGTGATTGGATTCAATTTTTTTTTATAATGCGCCTCCAAATATCTTGTCATTAGGTGTCCTTCATCAAGATAGGACACCCTCTTGATCCGCCGATGGGCCATGCAGGCAAGGAATAAAGAATTGATAGCGTTCGGAAGAAACACTTCTGTATCTTTACCTCCGATCACGTCGTCAAGCTGAGCAATGAACTTTACGTCGTTCAAAATCGGATTGCTGAATGAAATATCGCCGGGCATGCCACGGTGCCCCACTATCAACCGCCTCTTCTTGAAATGGCTCGACGCAGCAAAGCTAGCATACTGAATAGGCGAGCCCACAAATGCGATGATGGGCAAAGACGCTACATTTCTACAGGTATCGGCCACGCTTCCCTCTCCGTATTTTCGACACCAGCGCCATAGAAGACGCTGAGTTCAGCTGATGGCGGGGCCGGTCTGTCGCACGTATATGCGTCGGGTCATTAGTCCGGAAAAGCATTACGAGTCTCTTTCATAAGCATAGCTAAACAATGCCTCGCGTGCCGCTCGAAGTTCAACCATATGCAACAATGAAACACATAGTCGCCGTTCGCGCCTATCTTTCTATCACCGTTTCGGATACAGGTGTGCCGGCGTGCACATCTTCGCGTACGCGCCTGCCCAGAATTGAAGGCAGGTGCTTTGGTGCCAGCCCGAACCCGGGGCGTACACTTCTTACGCAATCCGCGGTGATCACCTGACCAGCCTTAATGTCCCTGACGAAGTATAACGAGCGGCGGTACTTTGCATTCCCGATTTCGCTTGATTTCCGCCCATAATCGACCCTTCCGACCGCTTCCCACGCAACACGCGCACCCCTGCAAAGCTCGGCAAACTCAGCTGGTTCCAGCGAGAAACTGTCATCGGGACCTCCGCCGGAACGATCTAGCGTCATGTGTTTCTCGATCATGCACGCCCCCAGAGCCACACTTGCGATCGCCGTGGTGTTGTCCAGAGTGTGGTCTGAGAGACCCACCGGCACGCCGAACCGTGCCGCCATGTCTGCAAGCGTGACCAAATTGTAATCGGATGCCGGGGCCGGGTAGCCCGAAACGCAATGCAACAACGCTAGGTCCGTGCAACCGCCATCGCGTGCCGCCTCGACTGCCTCGGTGGTCTCTTTTAGATCAGCTATGCCGGTCGAAATGATCATTGGCATGCCGGTTGCGGCGACATAGCGGATGAGCGGTAGATCGATAGCTTCGAAACTGGCGATCTTATATGCTGGCGCGCCCAGACTCTGTAGTAAATTTACGGCGGTTGCGTCGAAGGGCGAGGAAAACATCGTGATTCCGCGTTTGGCAGCATGGGCGAACAGCGTTTTGTGCCATTCCCAGGGCGTATGCGCCCATTCATACAGTTCGTATAGCGTCCGCCCGGCCCAGAGACCCTCGGTGATCTGGAAATCTGGGCCGTCTGACTTCAGCGTGATAGTATCGGGGCGATAGGTCTGGATCTTAACCGCATTTGCGCCCGCCGCCTGTGCAGCGTCGATTATGCGCAATGCTTGTTCGAGATCCCCATTGTGATTCGCAGACAATTCGGCAACCACATAGGGGGGATGGTCGGGACCTATGGCGCGCCCAGCGATGCTGATCTCAGACATGTTCCGCATTCTCCTGCAAATAGTTTCGAGCTGCATCGGGCCCGAGGTTCGCGATTACGTCCACGGTTGCTAAATAGGGGATGAAATTTCTACAATTAATTTGTGGATAAGGTCCGGGCAAGAATCGGTGAAAATGCATGGGGATTTCACCCAACCGGTCCGTGAATCCGTCTTCCTCGAGATACTGACGGGAACCTTCGGGCGAGATATAGCTAGTGGCGCCGATGGTCTGACAAATCGCTATTAGGTGACGGGACCTATTGCCCACGCATTTGAGATTCGACGCGCGTAAAAATTTCGTAGAAAGGCCAAGTATCTCCGATATACCGGTAATGATGTCAATGTTGATGTCAGCGAGCCTTACTTGGAGATGGTCGTTGAGAATAACATCGATCGGCTTCAGTACTAGCTTCCCAAAACTCGTGGCACCATAGGCTTGACGCAGGGTTTTCTGATGCTTCTTTCGCCAGCGCGTCGAATCATCGACACAAGCGTCCTTTATTTTTGTCTGAAGACCGGTTTTTCGGACCGGTACCGACAACATTTGTTCATGCCCATCAAGGCATATTCGGTTCCTTGTCTGCCACGACTGGCGCTCGACTTGGACATCGTCAAGAAACACTAAGCAATCAACGCTATCAATGAGCGAGAAATAACCGGCCCATGGCAGATATGTCGGCTGCATGATGGCGGTTTTCATAGGCTTGTCCTCATCAGGCAAACTTCTGCGTCCACCCCAAACCCGAAGGATCCGGCCGGACCGATTTCAGCCACAACGAACCCTTCCTGCCTGTAAAGGCGGTTTGCCGCCGCGTTGTCGGTCCGGACATGCAGAATCAGTTCCGAAAGCTGCATGGAGCGTGCCTTTTGTTTTAGGCCTGCCATGGCAAGCCTGCCGATACCCTGCCCCCGCACCGAGTGATCGCCAAGATAGATCCAGACTTCGCCACGGCCGCTTTCCTTAATGTTCTTAATCCCGCAATTGCCTACATGGGCCCTGTCGGCATCTATCGAGAAGAACCGGTCTTTCGATTTCTGCTCCAATACCAATCGCCAGTAGCGCATGTGAACTCTGATTTCGGGCGCATCCAGCATCATAAAGTCGTCGCGCAGAGCCCTATTGCACAGCCAGCGATACGTCCGCCGCACGTCGAGCGGGCAAGGCCGTCTCAGTTGAACCTGCACAGCCGTTCCACGACGTTTGGCGTGCCGTATTCGACGCCGGCATCCAACGACAGCTTTCTGAATGCGCCGGTCGCGATTAGGTCAATCAGTTCGGTGGACCTCTGGAAATACGCCACCAAATTCCTGCGTTCAAGAAACCTCAGATAGTCCTCCTGGTTCTCGGCTATCGAAGTGACAAAGCTAGGCAGTTGGAGGAACAGCCGCTCCCATGTGGTGCCCCCGCCAGCACTAATGCATAGGTCAGCCGCCGCCATGCGTGCGGCCATGTCGGTCACATCGACCGCCACTTCCGTTGGCCAGGGCATGTCTTGCGCCAGCAGCCGCACTCGCTGCAGTGCCGGCGCCGCCGAACCCATGACGACGCTGATGCGCAGATCCTCGGGCAGCGGCGCCTCTCGCAGCGCGCGCAGCACGAAGGATGTTGCATCAGTCCTGTCGACCCCACCCATTGTGATGAGCAGTTGACGCAACGCCTGCTCAGCTCGCCTAGCAAGGGCATGTGGCCGTGCCACGACGAATTCGGGCCGTAGCAGCACATATCGCGGTCCGACAAGGCAAATGCAGTGATCCGGCACTAAACCGTTATAATCGCCCAATTCACGACCGAGATTCTGATCGAGAAGCAAATCGCATTCATGCGGCCGGTCAGCCAGATCGTCGATCACCATCAGCCTCGTGCCCGCCGGCCGCGCCGCCCGCTGCCAGCGCCTGTCAAAGGCGTAATGGTCCATTACTAGCCAATCTGGCGTGTCATCCGCCAGCGCCAACCGCGTTTGCGCGGCATCCTCGTCCCAACTCACGCCGGCCCAAGGCGCGTGGTTCGGCGGGCCGGCCGGTGGCTCGTTTGACGGTTCAGGTAACAGCGTAACATCAAACCCCTCGTCAACTAAACGCTGCGCAAGGTTCCTAGGCAGCGCTCGCGTGACGAAGCGGCACCGGGCACCACGTTCCTTTAAAGAGTGTGCAAGGGTCAAACAGCGCAAGACATGCCCGCTGCCGATCTCAATTGAAGCATCGGTGCGAAAGACTATGCTTTGGGGTATCACCATGCGGTCCAGCCTCCATCGACCGGTACCACCGCTCCGGTTACAAATGATGCGGCAGGTGAGGCTAGAAAGACGACTGGCCCCCCAATCTCTTGAGGCTGACCTATTCGTCCCAAGGGGACGCGCATGACTAAGCGCGCTACCATCTCAGGCAGGTCACGTTGAGCTACTGGCCCAGGAAACGGACCTGGTACTATGGCATTGCATCGTATCCCCTCGCTCGCATATTGACAGGCTACATAACGAGTGAGTTGGATCAGCGCTGCTTTGGCCGCGCCGTAGAATGGAGGGTTACTAGCCTCTACACTATCATAATTTCGGAGATCCGGACTAACCAGCCCATACATTGACGCGATATTGACGATCGCGGCATCGCCCTGCTGCCTGCGGGCTGCGCGGAGAGCGGGCAACAGGGCCGTGATCAGCCGGTGCGCCGCGATCACGACGATATCATAAGAATTGACGTAGTCGGAGTCAGTCGAGGTGTCAATAGTACCACCGCGACCACTTGAAGCATTGTTTACAAGTATGTCCAGAGGAGTATCAATGCCACGGTTCGCTATGAATGCAGCGATAGCCTCAGGATCTTGTACATTGAAGACTGCCGCTTCGGCCGAATACCCCTGCGATGTTAGGCGGTTAACAAAAGTCTCACAGGGCGAAGACCTGCGCGCATTGACGATCACATGCGCGCCAGATTCAGCTAGAGCTTGACACATGGCCTGCCCCAAATGGCCCGTCGCGCCAGTCACTAGGGCAACGCGTCCGGTTAGTGTACTCATGTCGCGGGTCTTTGCTTGGCAGCCCATCGAGCGGGATCGAGGCTTCTTGTATCAAGAAACGGACGAGTCAAGCTTAAGGCATCTATTTCCTGACGTTTAAGGGCTGGCTGATTGAACAGCTCCACCGTATTCTTGAGCTGCGCGAGACTGTCGCAGCCCACGACCACGCCATCTGCCCAGTCAAGCCCCCGTGCCCAGGCAAGGCAAAGGTCGACGACGCCTGTGCGCCCCAGTATGGCCGCTTGCCGCGAAAGCCAGTCGGACACCGGATGTGGATCATCAACATGCGCGCGAGCCCAGAGCGCTGGGTCGACGGTGCTCAGCAGCCCTTGCAGCAGGGCACTGCGCACGTGAACCACCAACTTGCGCCGGCTGCGGGCAGCGCGAAGGCTATCGGCTATCATATCCCAGCGATGGTCAAGAATGTTGCAGGGCAGTTGCACATGCCCAATCTCGTTGCGGCTCAACGCCATTTCCAGTTCTTCCGGTGACTGGACGGAAATGCCGATTGTGCCGATCTGTCCGGCGTCCTGCCATTGCCGCAGGCTGTCGAATGCCGCCCCGTTCCACTGGTGAAGATGCCCCGCGCGGTGCAGAAGGACGCAATCAAGATTGTCCGTGTCCAGCGCGAGGCAAGAGCGCAGCAGGCTGTTCTCTGCCAGCGCGCGTACGAATTTAGGGTCGGCTTCCCGCGGGACGTCGGCAAGCGCCGACAGTTTCGTGACGATGCGCATCCGCCCGTCCCATCCACTGCGGCGCAGCCTGCCGATCAGGGCCTCACTCCTGCCGTAGCCGCGCGCCGTATCAATCCAATCCACCCCTTCGGTGATGGCGCGGCGCATCATGGCAAGGCTTTCGGCGTCATCCGGTGTGTTGCGGCTAGCGATCCCGTAGGCCATGCCAAGCTGAGCAGTTCCCAGCACCATGTCGCCCACTGCGCGACGGCTGCGCGGCGACGTTCCAGCGCGGCGCAGTGCCATCACCCAGCGGCGCCAAGGCAGTTGCGTCAGATCAACCCCACTCGGTGTTGCATGGTAGAGCGCGTCGAAATCGTCCAGGCAATCAATCGTGGCGCGGAGGTTCGCACAGCCAAGGTCTGCGTGCTCGGTGAAGGCATTCGTCCCGAATGTCTGACGGATGAATGGCGTAACATGCTCCTGCTCATATGCTGTGCGCGCCTGTTGCGCGGCACGGCGCAGATGCCCGGCCCGCATGACCTCGACCGCGCAGCCATAGGGGAGGCCCGAGGCGGCTTGGCCGCTTGTGATATAGTCGAGCCCGCGTGCCTCGAACTGCGCAACGACCTCAGCGATCAGGCCGCCATCCGGCAACAGGTTGTCTGCGGTCAAGCGCACGACCGGCGCGTTGTCTGGCTCGGAGCTGATGGCCAGCACGAAGCGCGCTAGGACATTGTCCAGCGGACCGCGCACCAAGTTGACTCCGTGATGCCGCGCCAGTGCCGAGAGCGCATCGTCAGAGGGCTGGTCCGATGTGGCCAGGGTGACGCGCGCGCCCCGGTTCGCCGCGCGGCGGGCCACCAGGATGGCAAGCGGCATGCCGCGAAAATCAAGCAGCGCCTTGCCGGGCAGGCGCTGCGATCCGGTGCGCGCCTGCACGATGACAAGGGGCGGCTCAGCCAAGGGTATCGGTCAACGCTGACACCACGCGCGCTTGCTCGTCCTCGCTCAGCCCCGCGTACAACGGAATTGAGATGGCGCGGGCATAGTAGGCCTCGGCGGCCAGAAAATCGCCGGGGCCAAAGCCAAGGCCACGGTAATAGGGCTGCAGATGCACGGGGATGTAATGCAGGTTCACGCCGATCCCACGGGCACGTAGCCCCTCGAATACGGCCCGGTGGCGCTCGGAGTCCACGCGGATCACGTAGAGATGGAAGGCCGAGAGCACGCCATCCGCCCGGCCGGGGCGCGTCAGCGGCAGCTCTGCTAGAAGAGCGTCGTAGCGCTCGGCCAGCGCGTTGCGGCGCGCGACATAGTCATGCAGCCGTTCCATCTGTGTGCGGCCAAGCGCGGCCTGGATATCCGTCATCCTGTAGTTCCAGCCAAGCTCGACCTGCTGGTAATACCACGGGCCATCCGGCGTGTGCGTCATCTCCTCCGGGTCGCGGGTGATGCCGTGGCTGCGCAACCGCGCCATCCGCTTGGAGAGCTTCGTGTCCTGCGTCACGGCAGCGCCGCCCTCGCCAGAGGTGACGATCTTGACTGGGTGGAAACTGAACACCGCGATGTCGCTGTGGGGGCAGGACCCCACCGGGGCGTCGCCGTAACGCCCACCGATGGCGTGCGAAGCGTCCTCGATCACGCCTACGCCATAGCGCCGCGCCAGTGCGCCGATCCGCGCCATGTCGCAGGATTGCCCGGCAAGATGCACCGGTACCAGGATCTTCGGCAGTCGCCCGGCGCGGTCCGCTGCGGCAAGCTTCTCTTCCAGCCGGTCGGGGCACATGTTGCCCGTCGCCGGCTCGATATCCACGAAGTCCACCTCGGCGCCGCAATAGCGCGCACAATTGGCCGAGGCGACAAAAGTGATCGGCGATGTCCATAGGAGGTCCCCAGGCCCGAGATCCAGCGCTGCACAAGCGACATGCAGCGCCGAGGTGGCGCTGTTCATCGCCACCGCATGCGCCGCACCCGCGGCCTCGGCCACGGCCGCCTCGAATACCGGCACTGCCGGGCCCTGCGTCAGGAAGTCGGACCGTAGGACCTCGACCACGGCGTCAATATCATCCTGCCTGATATCCTGGCGACCGTAGGGGATCATCAGATCGCTCCGATCCTGTCCCGGTTCGCGTCGATCCAGGCACGGAGCGCTTCCTCGCTCATCCATCGGGGATTGTTGTCACTGGCATAGGTGAAATCTTCCGCCACCTTCTGCCCTTCCTTGATCCGGAACGGATCCGCCGACCAATTATGGATAGCCGGGAGAATCTTGAAATGCTCAGCGTACTCGTAGGTGTAAAGCGCGTCCTCTAGCCCCACCATTTGTTCATGCAATTTCTCGCCGGGGCGGATACCGACCACCTCGTGGCGAGCATCGGGAGCGATAGCCCGGGCAATATCAACCACTTTCATGGACGGGATCTTTTTCACGTAGATTTCGCCGCCGACCATGTCGTCAAAGGCGTGGAGGACAAGCTCAACCCCGTCCTCCAGCGAGATCATGAAACGGGTCATGCGAGTATCGGTGATCGGCAGCACGCCCTTGTCACGGATCGACATGAAAAACGGAATGACCGAACCACGCGAGCCCATCACGTTGCCGTAGCGAACGACGGCGAAGCGCGTATCGTGCTCGCCGGCATAGGAGTTGCCGGCGACGAATAGCTTGTCGGACGCAAGCTTCGACGCGCCGTAGAGGTTGACCGGACTCGACGCCTTGTCTGTCGACAGTGCAACCACACGCTTCACGCCCCTGTCGATAGAGGCGTCGATAAGGTTCATCGCCCCATTCACGTTGGTCTTGATGCACTCAAAAGGGTTGTACTCGGCAGTAGGCACGATCTTGGCTGCCGCGGCATGCACAACGTAGTCTACCCCGACCAGCGCGCGATAAAGCCGCTCGCGATCACGGACATCGCCAATGAAAAAGCGCAGCCGGGGATCCTCTCCAAATTTTTTCGCCATGTCCCACTGCTTCATCTCGTCTCGCGAGAAAATAATCAGCTTTTTCGGATTAACGCGCCCAAGTATTGCAGGAATGAATGCGTGTCCGAAAGAACCTGTACCGCCAGTTATAAGTATTGATGCGTTTTCAAGCATACTTGCTTGCCAATGACGCAAATTTCAACTCATATTTCATAGACTTGTTGTTTTTGACTTGCATTTTATTGATCAATTTCTTTTTCATGATGTTTTTTCAATAGCAATACTCCGAAAATACGAGTTGTTATCCATCAATTCGTCCCAACCGCCGATACCAACCAACCGTCCCTTTTCGAGAACCGCAATCCTGTCACAGACCTTCACTGTAGTGAGCCGATGCGCAATCATGATAATCGTCTTGTCCCCGGGCAACGCATCGATCGACGCCATGAGCTCGCGCTCGGTCAGGTTGTCGAGTGCACTTGTCGCCTCATCGAAGACGATAAGATCGGCGTCGTGGTAGAGGGCGCGTGCAATCCCGATTCGTTGTCGCTGCCCACCCGAGAGCCGCACGCCGCGCTCGCCCACGATCGAGTCATAGCCTTGGGGCAACTCAGCCATGATGAACTGATCGATCTGAGCGATCTGCGCCGCACGGCGCAGGCATTGATAGTCAATCTCGTCGGGGGCGATACCCATTGCGATGTTTTCCGCCACGCTAGCGTCTGTCAGATAGATATTCTGCGGCACGTAGCCGACCGTCTGTTGCCAGGCGCGGAGATTATCCGAGGTGACCTCCACACAGTCTGAGACGAGACGCCCCTCACGCGGGCGCAAGAGCCCGAGGACAAGATCGGCGAGCGTGGTCTTTCCAGCGCCTGTCGTGCCGACGATACCGATCCTTTCACCAGCGTGGATCGAGAACGAGACCTCTCTGATGCCTGCGTGATCGGCCGAAGGGTAGCTATAGCTGACTTGCTCCAACCGGAACTCGCGCCTGAGGCGCAGCGGCGCCGGCAGTAGGCGCGGGAGCGGATCGCCCGACGCCTTTCCGACGAGGTCACGATAGACCCCGTCGACAGCGGCGGCGCCTGCGTTCAGCTGCGTCAATCCTGCATAAAGTCGTGAGAGTTCCGGCAGGAGACGCTGTCCCGCAAAGGCAAAAACACCCAACAGCGGTAGTATACCGCCGAGCGCCGCACCAGTGGCGAGGCCGGCAGGGTCCAGGAGAACAAGGCTGAGCAGAATGACGCCGCCAAACCCGACCACCTGCATGACGTATTGGGGCACCTGGGCCAACACCTGCACGGCCACCACGGCCCGGGCCATCCGCTGGGCAGGGGCGCGATAGCGCTCGACATAAGCGGCCTCGCGACCGAGAAGCTTGATCTCCTTCACCCCACCAAGCGCCTCATGAGCGAATCGAAACCGCTCCCGATTGGCGGCCGCGCGGACCCGGCCCTTGCGTGCTATCAGCCGGCGCGAGAGAAAGAACGTACCGCCGTAAAGGCTCCCGAGCACGGCAAATGCGATCAGGGCAACGACCGGGTTGACCCAGAGCAGGACGGCGACGACCGCGAGAACCGTGAGTAGCGCAGCGATAACCTCCCCCGCCGGACGAAAAAACTGAGTCACAGCCTCCTGGCTTTCTGAAAGGATTTGTGTGCTCATCTCTCCGGAGTGGTGGTCAAGGAAGTATTCATAGGGTTGTCGCAGATAAACACCGAGAAGTCGGTGGCTCAGCGTGTAGATCCGCATCAGCGCAAATCGCGCAACGGCCCAAGTGCGGATTATCTGCAGCAGATTGGACAGGACGATCACGACAAAAGATGCGAAACCGAGCGCCACAAGGAATTGATAGTCGCTCGTAAACCCACCGGCTTCATGCAACCAGGCAAGGGGCGGCACCGTGCGGATCCGCTCCGGTTCGGCGAGGACCGACAGGAACGGCATGATCGACCCCACCATCACCGCCGACGACAGTGCTGCCACAATGACAATCCCGAGCACGATCCAGGCATTCCGGCGCTCGCGCTCATCGAGCAACGTCCATGCCTTTTTCCAGGTTTCCAGGTCGATCAATTGACGCCCCCGACGCCGATGCATCCAGACCGCCGCAACCGCGATCGGCAGAGCAAGCGTCGCGACGGTGTCCATCGCTGCCTCCGCCCATGACACCGATCCCGTCCAACGCCACCAGTCGCCCGCGTCGAGCGCCTCGTTGAGGCCCTGGAAAAGGAGCACCGGCAGGAGCGCCCAGGCCGGTCCCCATCGGAAACGGCGCAAGGGCCAAGCCACGGCGAGGTAGACGACAAGCCCGAGAGGCAGATGGAACGCATCCGCGGGAATCCCGACGGTCTCCGTGATGCTCGTCTTGAATTCATACCAGGTCAGCACTCATGCCTGTCCGAGAATGCCGAGCGCGCCCTTGCCGTAGATGCCCCCATCGTGGTCGGAGGATCTTTCGGCGTTCTTTGGAATCGCAACCGCGTATGCACCACGACCGCGACGAGGTCTCTGGAATCCGCCGCAAACCCGCGCCCCCACTGCCAAATGCCCGATAACGTAACACCTCGGTGGCAAGTTGCAGTCCTGAAGGCCCGGCAGCGCTCATGCGTCCCGTGTGGGCTGCGGCGCCAGCTCGGCGTCCGGATCCATCTCTGCCCTGACAGTCTCGATCTCGGCCTTCAGCGCCTCGTATTCGGCCATCTTGCGCTTCAGGAAGCGCCGCGTCAGCCGGGCCTTCTCGAGCACGCCCTTGCGCGTCAGGATATAGGCGTAGCGGCGCTTGTCGGGCGCCGCGGAGAAATTGCCGAGCTTCACAAGCCCCTTGTCGAGCAGCGCCTTGAGACAGTAGTTCACACCGCCCAAGCTGACGCCCAGGGCATCGGACATCTCGCGCTGGCTCATCTCCGGATTGGCCTGTAAGAGTCTCAGAATACGGAAGTGCACATCTTCCTGGAGATCGTCCCGCCGGCCCGGTATCAGCTCTCTCCCGCGAGAGCGGCCGGAGACATCGCGCAGGCTACCGCACCGCGACTGGCTCTCGGCCGATCACGGTCTGGCTCGCGCAAAAATGGTCGATGACGCAACAGCATTCGTTCGAAGATGAACGATACGATTCGCCGTGAGCGAGCGCAAGCGCCGCGAACTTCTTTTTGGCACCCTGTGCCGGCCCCGCAGCATCAACCACCCGGCGCGCCAACGAAAGACCAGTGCAAGCGTAATCCGACGTACCAGCGCGATGCGTTCAAGATTGAACAATCGGCTTTTCCCGGGCCTCGGGAATCTGTATCAGATCCCTGTGAGCGTGAATCGAGGCATTCCATGACGGACACCGAAGAGGGGTCGCGCTGGTTCCTGGCGCAGCTGAAACCGAACGGCCACAAACTGGCCGAACGTAATCTGGACCGCCAGGGTTTCCGCTATTTCCTGCCCATGCAGGAAGAAACCCGGCGCCAGCGGGGGAAGTTCCTGACCCTGCTGCGGCCGCTGTTTCCGGGCTACATCTTCATCGCCTTCGATCCCGACCACGGGCTCTGGCGCAAGGTCAATTCGACCACCGGCGTCGCCCGCCTGGTCAGTTTCGGGCGGAGCCCGGCGCCGGTGCCTTCCGAGCTGGTCGATGGCCTGATGGCGCGCTGCGACAGAGAAGGCAAGTTCCAGCCCCCGAGCACGCTCGCGCCCGGGGACGCGGTGCGGATTGCCCGGGGCCCTTTCACGGACTTTGTCGCCACCGTCGAGAAACTGGCCCCCGACAACCGGGTCTTCGTCCTGCTCGATCTGATGGGGCGCAAGACGCGCATGACGGTGGCCGCGGACAAGCTCCGCCTCGCCTGATTTCAGCGGCCGGCGAGGCGATAGGCGATCAGGCCGACCCAGGCCTTGATCGCCGTGTTGAGCGTCTCGATATGGCCGGCCGGTTCCCATTCGAGCCCGTCGGCGAAGGCGCTCGTGCGATAGTCGACCGGATAGGCGACAAGCCCCTCCCAGCCGGCCGCCCGGAAACTCTCCATCGCCCGGGGCATATGGAAGGCGCTGGTGACCAGCACCCAGACCTCGCCCGCCGCCGGCTGCGCCAGCGCATGGCTCAGGCGCGCATTTTCCGCCGTGTTGCGCGAGCGGCTCTCCAGCAGCAGGCGATCCCGCGCCAGGCCCTGGGCGTGGAAGATCTCCTCTGCGACATCGGCTTCCGTTACCACGGCGCCGCCGGCCGTATCGCGGAGCCGGCCGCTGCCGCCGGCGAAAAGTATTCGCGCCCGGGGAAAACGCTGCGCCAGCGACAGAGCGGTGAGATACCGGTCGCCGCCCTCATTCACCTGCGCCTGGCCCCAGAAGCGGGAAGCGACAGCGTCCTCGCCGCCACCCAGGACGATGATGCCATCGACCCGGTCGAGCGGCGGCGCCGGTGCATAGGCGCTCTCGAGCGGCCGAAGCAGCAGATCACCGAGAGGCATGATCGAGAGAGCCAGCAGTACGGCGAACGTGCCGACCGCCAGAACCTTCGCCAACCGGCGCCATTCCATGAACAGTGCGATCACCAAAAGCGCCAGGGCCAGCACGACCCACGTGTCGACACGGATCAGCAGACCCACCAGCTTCGAGGCGATAAAGAAGACCGTATCCATTGCCCTGCTATCCTGCGGTCAGTTCGGCGATCGCCTGGCGATAGGCCGCCTGGACAATCGTCTGATCGAACGCCGCGGCCATCCTGGCCCGGCCCGCCCGCCCCATCGCTGCTCTCGTCTCCCGCGGCAGGGACAGGAATGTCTGGCAGGCGGCGGCAAGGCTTGCGGCGTCGCCTGGCTCGCAAAGAAATCCGGTGTTGCCGTGATCGACCACATCCCGGCAGCCCGGCACGTCCGTCGCGATCAGAGGACGCGCCATCGCGGCGGCCTCGATCAGGGTCCGGGGCGCCCCTTCGCGGTAGGAGGGCAGGACCACACAATGCGCGGCGGCGATAACGGGGCGCACATCGTCATGCACGCCCAGATATTCGACAACGCCTTCCCGCTCCCAGCCTGCCACGGTCCCGCGATCGATGGCGGTTCGATTGGCCGCGTCGACGGCGCCGAGCAACCGGAATTGCGCATCGGGCCGATGGCGGCGGACCATGCGTGCCGCATCAACGAACTCCCTGACGCCCTTGTCTTTCAGCAATCGGCCGATCATCAGGAAAATCGTTGCTTCCGCGTCGTCCCCGTAGGCTGCGGCCGCAAACTGCCGGAGATCGATGCCGGAGCCGGGCAGCAGGCGGGCCTGATCCGCGCGGATAATCCCCCGGGCGAGAAAGAGGTCCCGGTCGTCCCGGTTCTGGAAGAACACGACGGGCAGCTGGCCGAACGCCTGGCGGTAGAGACCCTCCGCCACGAACTGGAGGATCCCGCCGGAAAGGAAGGCGGTGCCCAGCCCCGTGACATTGGGAATGAACGGCACCCGGCAGGTCCGGGCCGCCATGGCGCCGAAGATGTTGTTCTTGATGGTATAGCTCAGCACGATGTCTGGGCGTTGGGTGCGGAACAGATCCTTGTACTGGGCGCGGAGCTTCATCCCTTCGACGGGGCTCAGACTTTGAGCATTCATCTTCAACGGAATGAACCGGCACCCCAGCGCCTCGAGGTCGGCGACACTGTCGTCGGGCGGCGCCGCCACCGTGATATCGTGCCCGTCCGCCATGAGCTGAGCCACCAGGTCACGGCGGAAATTCCAGATGTTCCAGGCCGCATTCACGGTCATCACGACATGCATCGATGTGCTCCAACCGCCCCGATCCGGCCCCAGCCGACATGCCACGCGCGCCACGCACGCCTCGCATGAGGCAGATGCAGATGACGAAAACCGCTTCCGCTCCCGCGCGCCGGCACACCGGTTCTACTCTTGTCTTCATCCGGACGAAAAGGCGCGTCGATCACGCTTCTGGCCTGAGCGATATGCCGTGCGCCTCATGATGGCGCCGCTGGCTTGACCTCAAGGCCCTGGCCTCCCCTCAATCGAGCGCGAAGCCCAGCCGCTCCATCGTCTTCGCCACCCGCCGGATCATCTCCAGCGACTGCAACTGGGCAAGGGCCGAGGCGGTCTCCGCCGCAATGGGTTTCTCGCCGTCCGGACCCTGCACCATGAACGCTTCCCTTTCGAAGTCGTAGCTCAGGACCATGTCCTCGATGTTCATGCACTTGCTCCCTCTTCGGGCCAGCCCTGTCGACCGACACATCTTTCCAGATTACGCATGGCGTACGCGACCCGTTGACCCCCATCGGGGCGCCGGGATACGCCTGCCCTCTGGTAGGCCACCGCCCATCGCGCTGCAAGCAGGCATGCACCGCCACGACAACCCCGCCGCCGCCGCTCAATTGCCACGGCCCCCCGTTGCGCAACATTGATATGAGCCGAAGACGGCCTCAGCCGGCGGTGCCGGGCTGGTGCGCGGTGCGAAGCGCCGATAGACGCCGCCTGACGCGGCCGGCACTCAGCGGTCTGGACCAGCGTCCTCCGCTGCGGCTATCGCCGCATCGATCTCGGCCAGCAAGGTCGGATCCTTGTGGTTGTGAAACGGTCCGAGGGCCATTCGGGCCCGACGCAGCGCATGCAGAAGATCGAGGTTCAGCAGCTGCAGCTCAGTAACACGCGCCGCATTCTCCCGGACAACCATCTTCAGCTCGTCGATCTGCGGGTCAAAGTCGGTAAACATGGCGAGGTTGCTGACTTTCTCGTCGACGGATGCACGGGCCCGCGGGTCATCCGTTTCGACGCGTTCCCAGTCCTCGCGGCCAAGATGCGCACAGCCGCGCCAATGGCAGGCCAGTTCACGTCCGGAGTCGTCAACGATTGTGAACTTGTGGTCGTCGTCCTCGCGAACCGGGTAGAGTTTCCCGGGCGTGATGTCATGGGCGATAAAATTCGTGCGCGCGTATATTCTGGCCATGGATCACGTCTCCTTCGCGACACAACGCAAAATGGTGGTTGCGGCCGTGGGACTGGCGAGACGACCAGCGCCAGGTGACCGAGCTCCAACGCTCCTGTGACGAAGCAACGGCCAAATGCCCTCGTACCCTCATGGCATTCTTATCGACATCGTGCGCCGCCCACGTCAAGTGAGGCGCTGCTGATCTGAAGTACGCGTGGCCTTCAAGTCCATCGTGCCCGACGCTCCAGGCCGTTCGGCGCCCCGGGTTCCTCGCCGGGCTGCGCGACGTCGTCGTTCGACCCACTTATCGGCCGCAACGGCATGGTGATCCGGGATTGTGAGCCTCATGGCACGATCAGGGTCCGATCCCTGCCCAACCACCTTCCCCGGCTGTATCGTCGAAGCCGCCGAGCGCAGGGCCTGAAGGTCAAGCGCGCCCGGGCCTACGACTCTGGCGCCGCCGGGCGAGAAATCGTCACCTGGATCCGCCTGTTATCGTCTTCGGCAATCTGGAAATTTATGCCGTCAACAACAAGTCTGAGCCACTCGTAATATCTGTCAATCGATACATTTTCCGTTCCGGGAAACATGCTCAGTGTCGCGTCGAAATACTGGGTCGATTTCTTGCGCGCCTCAATTTTTGCAGGGTTGAACTGCCGATCTGGCGCCAAGTCCAGGAGACCCGCAGCCTCACCCACAAAGGCCAGTTTGTCGCCCCGCGCCTTCATGAGACCGGCCTGTTGCGCGGATTTCAGGAAAACATATCGTGCGCGGGACACCATGCTCGGCCGCACGCCAATCTGGATGAGATATTCTTCAAGCGCGGCGTTGTCGATCGGAACGGGCGTATCAACGAAATGCGCAGCAGCGGTCAGAAACAGGGGTGGATTCAGGAAAGCGGTCTGCAGTTTCTCGATATCCGCATCATTCTCAATGAGAGCCCGACCAAGCGGCGTGATCTTGACCAAATTCATTGCGGTTGTCGTGAGACCAAAATGTCTGGTTCCGGCAATCCGGAGACGCGTCCCGCTATTGAAACTCTCCTGATTCAGAAATTCTGCAAACTCATGCGGCGGTGCCGAATTTTTCTCCCGCAGGACGCCGCGCGCCAAAAGAATAGACGAATTCAGATCCAGATGCGGCAGGCCCGAATAGGGTCGTCTTCCCTTATTTTTCACAGCGGCCTCCCCGGAAATATCCAGTACTTTCCCACCGAATCCTGCCCACCTTCGTGTTTCGACAGGTTGGGATGTCTTGCCGTCATCCCGTCCGAAGCAGTGGCGTTGCGAAGTCGACGACGCGAAGCGCCTGTCGGCGTCCCACAATCCAGACCAGGGAATTGAGACTGGTTAACTAGAATGGGCCATCTGATTCCGCAACATCAATCCATGGCCGAGGACGGACTGGTGGGTGGCCTTCGCCGGGACAGGCGATCGGGTCGAGGCATGACTCGGGGTGCTGCCGCAAAGCGTCGCGATCTTTGGGAATCCGCCGATGACGCGCCCGGAATCCTGGAGCGGGCGATAATGATCGTCTGCGTCCTCCAATGTCTCTGCGGTACCGTTCCCATGGTGGGGCGCCTTCAGCCCCGCGTCTTGCGGCGCCGCCTCCATGAGATCGCCCCGACATCAGCACCTCGGACGCTCCTTCACCAGAAATGAAGGACGGCCGGGCTGTGCACGCCCGGCCGCCCTGCTCCTGCATTCAGGAGTGTCGGACAGGTTCGTCCCGGCGGTTCAGCCGATCCTGAAGCCAGTCAAGCACCTCGTCCTCAACCCATCCCACTCTGTTCGGGCCGATCTGGACCCGCTTGGGGAACTTCCCGGCCTTTTCCAGCCGCGCGACGTGTTGCGGCGAGTACAGAACCAGCTCCTTCAGCTGACGCTTCGACAGTATCCTCATCACGATGCTCCTTGATGGAGAAGCATCGCGATGCCCCTG
>MRWG01000882.1_pt1 | contig 24150 bp, 18 predicted proteins | sample 1013341 | NCBI WGS metagenome assembly MRWG01 (sample SAMN06117577, study PRJNA244670) | biofilm metagenome | biome: Water; feature: Cathode Biofilm; material: Biofilm; isolation source: microbial consortium enriched at the cathode of a solar microbial fuel cell | place: USA: District of Columbia ... | reverse complement strand
GGCCGGCTTACGGGCGGGCTAGCGCTTTTTTTTTGAGGCGCCGCCGACGGGCGCGCTCCCGCAGGCGCGCCCTTCAAGAGTGTCGCGACATCGGCGATCTGCTCGGTCATCGCCAGACGCACGATCATCGCGTCAAAGAGCGCTCGCGGATTGGACGAGCTCTTGGTCATGCGCGAGACGCTTTCGCAGGTGCTGATCATGTGAATCAGACCGGGCGCTGATGCCTTCAATGCGATCGCGGCAGCACGCTCACGCGCGGCGCCGGACATATCCACAAGATCCGTCTCGCCATTGCACGCCGCGAGCACCATGAGGTCTCGGAGCGTCGCCACGATGGAGTCGATGGCCTGCTCCATGGACACGCCGCGAGTGAGCATCGCATCCGACCGGTCGAGCGCAGTCCGCACATCCTGCTGCACAATCGCGTCCACCAGATCAAAGAGCACATCGCGTTCCGGCAGCCCGAGCAGTTTCTCGAGGAGCGCGACGGTCATCGTTTCGCCGCTCGGCGCCGCGGCCATCACGCGATCCAGCAATGACAAGCCATCGCGCATCGACCCGGAGGCCATCCGCGCGACCATTCGAACCAATTCAGGCTCGGCGGTCATGCCTTCGGTGTCAAGCACGTTCTGCAGGTGGCCCGCGATCGCATCCGTGGAAATGTTGCCGAAGTCGAAGCGCTGGCAGCGCGACTGAATCGTCGGCGGCACCTTGTGCGGCTCGGTCGTGCACAGGATGAACTTCACATGCGACGGCGGCTCTTCCATCGTCTTGAGCAGCGCGTTGAACGCCTCGCGCGTGAGCATGTGGACTTCATCGATGATGTAGACCTTGTACTCGCCGCGCATCGGCCGATAGACGCAGTTGGCGATGAGGTCGCGGGCTTCATCAACGCTGCGATTGCTCGCGGCGTCAATTTCGATCACATCCGTGTCCTGCCCGATCATGATCGCCTGATCGACTTCGGGCAACCCGCCATTCAGCGCCTTGGCGAGCAGACGAGCCATGGAGGTCTTCCCGACGCCGCGCGTGCCGACAAAGAGGTAAGCATGGGCGACACGGTCCTGTTCGATGGCCCGCTGGAGCGTCCGCGCAATGGCCTCCTGCCCCACGACTTCGTCGAAGGACTGGCTGCGGTAGCGGCGTGCAAGGACGGTGTAGGACATCACTCTCTCATCAACGTCGCGGGGTTGGCGACCAGGACACCGGCGGCGCCGGATGACGGCCGCTTATGGCTGCTGCGGTCAAGCTCTGACCAGGTTCACAGGCCACCCGCGCACCGGGCCCGGCCGCCAACCTCACGACGTCGCGAGGAGCGAGTGTACGCGCCAAACGCCCGTCGCTCCAATGCCGCGATTGGCGCGGCCAGACAACGGAAACGATCCGTTTACCCCCCGCCCGCGTACACTGCAGGGCCATGAGTGAATCTGCCCAGACTCGAATCAACGAGCCGGCGGCGACCGGACGATCCGCCCTGCTGCGTCTCTTGCGCATCGTGCTCATCGCCGTGATCATTCTGGTCACGTTTTTCTACGTGCTGGATATCGGCCAGGACCCCAGCAACCTCGGTGAATGGGAGATCGGGCTGGTCACGGGTTGGCCTTGGGTGCTGCTCTTTGCGCTGACCCTCGCCTTCGGCGTGATCGCCATCGATGTGCTGACGCCGGAAAAGAAGATCGCGACGGTCTCAGGTGTGTTCTTTGGCATCGTGGCAGGCGTGGCGGCGGCTATTGCGTTGTCATTCCTGCTGGATCGCATCGCCGAGGTGTACGAAATCACCGGCACGCCCACGGGCGAGCAGATCATCAGCACCATCAAGATTTTGATCGGGATCGCGACGGTGTACCTCGCCGTCAGCATCGTGCTGCAGACGCAGGACCAGTTCCGGTTGGTGATTCCATACGTTGAATTCGCGCGCCAGATTCGCGGGCCGAAACCGCTTTTGCTGGACACGTCCGTGCTGATCGACGCCCGTGTGCTGGATGTCGCTGAGAGCGGCGTCATTCAATCGCCCCTCGTGGTGCCGCAATTCGTCCTCGCGGAGCTCCATGTGCTCGCGGACTCAGGCGACAAGCTCAAGCGGGCTCGCGGACGGCGCGGCCTCGACACGGTCGCCCGATTGCAACGCGAAGCCCGAGTCGATGTCAGCATCGATGAGCGCGATGTGCCCGGCGGCAGTGTGGATCAGATGCTCGTCGAACTGGCCGGGCAGATGCCCTCCATGATCGTGACAACGGACTCCGGCCTTGGGCGCGTCGCCGCGATCCAGGGGCTGCAGGTCCTGAATCTGAATGAACTCGCCATCGCATTGCGACCCAACGTTCACCCCGGCGAGCAGCTTCGCGTCAAGCTGATTCGGCTGGGCGAACAGTCCAATCAGGGCGTCGGGTACCTCGATGATGGAACCATGGTCGTCGCAGAAGACGGTTCGAGACACGTCGGCGAGACCGTTCAATTGACGGTTGCCAGCACCCTGCAAACGGCGGCGGGACGCATGATCTTCGGCCGCATCGGCGCCGGCGACAATGATGGAGCGGCGTCGCCGGTCGTGGAAACAGGCCAGGACGCTGCGCCGGATCACCATGATCAACACGCGACGACCCCGACATCCGAGACCAACGGCCGCGAGAATGAGCCTTCGCCGCGCCGTGATCCGCGGCGATCAAAAGCCCGCAATCCGCGTCGTTAAAGATGGTTCATACGACATCAGGTTCCTCCCGGCGCGGTATCCTCCCGCCAATGACGCCACGCGCATGGATGCTGATAGTCGTGTTCGCCGCTTTCGTCGGGTCGCCCCTGGCGCACGCGCAGAGCACAGAGTTCACGCTCGACCCTGAAGGCGAATGGATTCAGGAGCGGGCCCCGGAGCCAGGCACGGATGAAGCCGTGATGGCGGATGTGGCCGCGCTGATCGCGTCGAATCAGCCGCAACTGGCGTTCTCAACCGTCAACAACTGGATTCACAAGAACGAAGGCACGGACAATCAGTGGCTGGCGCGCGCGTTCCTGCTGCGCGGCGATGCCCGCGTGGCGATGGGTCACGAGTTCAAGGCGATGTTCGACTACGAACGACATGTGATCCAGCGGTATCCGCAAAGTGAGGAATTTGTCCGCGCCATTGAGCGCGAACTCGAGATCGCGATCAGATACGCCCACGGACTGCGGCGAAAGATTCTGGGCATGCGGCTCGTCGCTGCGGGCGGCGTCGCTGAAGAGACGTTCATTCGTGTTCAAGAGCGATTGCCGGGGAGCGAACTCGCCGAGCGCGCCGCGATTGAACTGGCGGACTACTACTACCGCAACGATCGACTGGAGCTTGCTGCGATTGCGTACGACCTCTACGTCGTCAACTTTCCCGGCGGCCCCAATGTGCACATGGCGATGGAGCGTCGCATTCGCGCCAACGTGGCGCGATTCAAAGGGCCGAAGTATGACGGCTCGTCACTGCTCGATGCGCGCGAACAGATTCAGATCTTTGACCGCATGTACCCAGCGGACGCAGAACGCACCGGCCTCGATCAGCGGCTGGTCGATCGCATTGATGAAGCGCTCGCGGATCAGATTCTCGAGTCCGCGAAGTACTATCTGAAACGCCGCGATGTGGTCTCGGCCCGATACACGCTGCGGCGACTGTTGCAGAAGTATCCAAACTCGCACGCGGCTGGCGAGGCGCTCGGCATCATGGAGCGACGAGGTTGGATTGAAGCCGAAGCGCCGGCTGCCGAAGGACTCGAAGAAGGCGTTGAAGAAATCATTGAGATCGACGCGCCGGAGTCTGATGCTGAACAAGGCGCACCGACGCCGGAGGAACAACCATGAGGTCGCGCGTCCTGATGGCGGCGGTGCTGTTGGCGTTGTCAACCATGCTTGGTTGCGCATCGGATCCATCGGATGGATGGGCCATGGGCGGCGGTTTTCAGGATGATGTGAAAACCATCGCTGTTCCAGTCTGGGACAATCAGACATTCGTCCCCGGCCTGGGCGCGGAATTGACCGAAGCCCTCATCAGTGAAATACAGCGGACCACGCCGTGGCTCGTGGTCAGCAGCGGCGCCAACACAACACTGACCGGGGTGATCCGCGCCTCCGACCTTCGCAAGCTCAGCACCGACAACACGACCGGTCTCGTGCAGGAACTGGCGGTGGATCTCGCCGTTGATTTCGAATGGCGGACCATTCGCGGCCGCGAGCCGCTGGTGGCTCGGACGGATTTCCGAAGCCAGGCGTCCTTTATCCCCACCAATGGGATCGGCGAGCCCATCGAGGTCGGCCAGCGAGGGGCGGTCGAGGCCATGGCGCGGGACATCGTCTCTGAGCTTCGGTCGGACTGGTGAGCCCCCCCGGCCTATCCTTTCACCTCGCTCGGGCGCCCGGCTGAATCGGCGCCAAGGTTTGTATCGAAACGACCGATAGCACTCATTCCTGACCCCCAACGACACGTCCATGCCAGAAGACCAAAACAACAAAAACGATCCGCGATCCCGTCAGGATGGCGACCAGCAGGGCAAAAAACCTGCTCCGCAGCCTGGGAATCGATTCAGCCGCGGCCTCTTCGGCTGGGTCATGGTCTTCGTGCTTGTCGCGATGCTCGTGCTGATCTTCCAGAACGTCAGCGGGCAGGTTGAGACGCTGGGCGGCTGGGACGAATTCAAGAATCTGTACGTCCAGGGTGAGATCAAGGACGGCACGGTCGAACTCCGCGATCGCGAGATTCTCGCGCTCCGCAAGGAAGGCGTCGATGGGCCGCAACGCCCGGTCCGCCTGACAATCGATCCCAAGATCAAGGACAAATACGCCGAGTGGCTGAACGACCTCACCGGCGGCAAGTTCAAGGACGCCGGCGGTCCGCCGCTGTGGCAACTCATCCTGTTCAACCCGCTGCTGATTACGGTCCTGCTGATCGTGATCATCTGGGTGGTGATTCTGCGCGGCCTGCGCGGCGCCAGTGGCGGCGCGGGCATGCTTGGCAACTTCGGTCGCTCGAAACACCGCGTCTTCCACAAGGAGATGACCAACATCACCTTCCAGGATGTCGCGGGCATCGAAGAAGCGAAGGACGAAGTTGATGAGATCATTCAGTTCCTTAAAAATCCGCGCAAGTTCACGCGTCTGGGCGCGCGCATCCCGCGAGGCGTGCTGCTGGTCGGCCCCCCCGGAACCGGCAAGACGCTGCTCGCCAAGGCCATCGCCGGCGAAGCGGATGTGCCGTTCTTCTCGATTTCCGGTTCTGACTTTGTCGAGATGTTCGTCGGTGTCGGCGCCAGCCGCGTGCGCGATCTGTTCAAGACCGCCAAGGAAAGCGCGCCGTGCATCATCTTCCTCGATGAGATTGACGCCGTCGGCCGTAAGCGCGGCGCCGGCTTCTCAACCGGCGGGCACGATGAGCGCGAGCAAACCCTCAACGCCATTCTCGTTGAAATGGACGGCTTCGAGACGTCCGATCAGGTCATCGTGATCGCGGCGACCAACCGCGTTGACGTGCTGGACCCGGCCCTGACGCGGCCTGGCCGATTCGATCGTGAAGTCGTGGTCCCCCTGCCGGACGTCAAGGGACGGCTGCAGATCCTCAAGGTGCACGCCGAGAAGGTGAAGCTCGGTCCGGATGTGGACCTCGAGCGCATCGCTCGCGGCACCCCGATGTTCAGCGGCGCTGAACTCGCCGCGATCATCAATGAATCCGCGATCATCGCGACGCTGTCCGACAAGGACTTTGTCGAACAGTCTGATCTCGAAGAAGCGCGCGACAAGGTGAAGTTCGGCCGCCAGCGCAAGAGCCGCGTGGTTGAAGAAGAAGAGCGCGTCGCGACGGCGTATCACGAAGCAGGCCACGCCGTATTGCAGATGCTGCTCGAACACGCCGACCCGCTGCACAAGGTGACCATCATCCCGCGCGGCGAGACCGGCGGCGCCTCCATGACGCTTCCCGTCAAGGAGCGCTACACGTATGGCGCCAAGTGGCTCGAAGCGATGCTCCGTGTCGCCTGCGGCGGCCGAATCGCTGAAGAGACCAACACTGGCGATGTGTCCAGCGGTGCGTCCATGGACATTCAGCAGGTCACGCGCATTGCACGCGCCATGATCCTCGAATGGGGCATGAGCGAAAAGCTCGGCTTCGTGCGCTACGCGGATTCAGATGGGCAGGAGCGATTCGGCCCCGAGCGCGAGTATTCCGAAGAAACCGCTCGCCTGGTGGACGAAGAAGTTCGCCGCATCATTGATGAGGCGTACGACGACGCTGAGAAGATCCTAAAAGAGCACTGGGATCAGGTCGAGCGCGTCGCTCAGGCGCTTCTGAAGCACGAAACGCTGACGGCGGATGAGGTCGAGAAACTCATGCGCGGCGAGGAGTTATCCAAGCCGACGGTGGGCGACCTGCTTGCTGCTGAGGCGAAGAAGACCGCGCCGGACCAGAAGGGCCTCATCAAGCCCAAGCCGAAGACGGATGATGATTCGCCGCCCGGCCTGATGCCGTCGCCGGCGTAAATCAAACCGAACCGCGCCGGTCAGGAAGCGGCTCAACGCCCAGGACCGATCAACACCGCTGATCTTTCGCTGTCACGCGCTTCGCAGAAAGCACGGCCCTTCGCCTGCTGACGTCTTCGCCTGCGCGCCCCTACACTGGCCACTCATGGCCAACGCGAAGAATACGACCACACCTCTTGAGATTGTCGAACCCATCGGCGCCCGCGTGCTCATTCGCAAGGATGAAGACCGTAAGCAGACCAAGGCGGGGATTCATCTCCCCGACAAGATTGAGATTCCCACCATCACCGGTCGGATCGTCAGCATTTCGGCGCAAGTCGCCAACGATGACGACTACCCGATTCGGCAATATGACCGTGTGCTATTCAACCCGAAGCAAGGCATTCCGGTTGATTTTGAGGGTGACAATCGCCTGTTTGTGATTCCCGTCGAGGACATCGTCGCCGTGTTTCGGCGCGACTCGTCCAGCGACAGCTGAGATTGACTTCGTGATGCGCGACTTCGTCAACATGTTGCGCCGGCCGCTCTCAGACATGCCGGACCCGTTGCCGATGCAGCCGATGCCTCGCCCGTTCGAGATGGCGCAACAACCGCCCGGGTCCAAGAGCCTGACCAATCGAGCGCTGGTCTTAGCAGGGCTCGCCAGTGGCGCCAGTGTTCTTCGCAATCCGCTCCTCGGCGCCGAAGACTCCACCGTGATGATCGAGGCGCTTCGACGCTTTGGTGTGCACATTCATGAGGACATCAATGCGAACGGGCAGTCATTTCTGCGGGTCGAGGGTGTCAATGGCGTCCCAAGCGGCGCCGGTTCAGTGCATCTTGCGAATGCCGGGACGGCCGTTCGCTTCCTGACCGCCTTTGCCGCGCTTGGCGCTGGTGAAACCATCATCGATGGCTCCGCGCGAATGCGGGAACGGCCCATCGGCGGACTGGTCGCCGCGCTTCGCGGGCTTCATGTGCGCGTGGAATTTGAAGGCGAGTATGGGTTCCCCCCCATTCGCGTCATCCCGCCGCGCGGCGGAGGTCAGTTGCTCGGTGGTGAACTGCACCTGCCGGAGCAGGCGTCGAGCCAGTTCATCTCGGCGCTGCTCATGATTGCACCGTGGACGCGTGACGGAATCACCATCGAGCTGGACGCGCCGCCGTTGAGCGCGTCGTATCTGCACATGACGCTGACGCTGCTGACGCGGCTTGGCGTCGCGGGCATCGAATTCTCACCGGATTTCACGTCGATGCACGTCCCGCCAAACCCGGTGCATGCGTTTGATTTCCTGATTGAGCCGGACGCGAGCGGCGCAACGTATTTCTGGGCCGCCGCCGCCATGACGCCGGGGTCCTCGTGTTCCATTCGCGATATCGGTGATGAAAGCGTGCAGGGCGATGCCCAGTTTGCCGCGGCCCTCGCGCGCATGGGCGCCATCGCAGACATCGATCAGAATCACATTCGCATTGGTTCGCCCCCTGAGGGTGATCTCTTTCCAATCCAGACCGATTTTTCCAACATGCCCGACGCCGCGATGACCCTCGCGGCGGTCGCAGCGTTCGTGCCGGGGCGATCCGTGATTCGGGGACTGGCCACGTTGCCATTCAAAGAATGCGACCGGCTCAAGGCCACGATGACGGAGCTTCGAAAGCTCGGCATTCGCGTGGACACGACGGCCGAATCGCTCACCATTGAGGGCGACCCCGCGGCGGCGACTCGCGACGCCCCGGTGACCTTCGATACCTATGACGATCACCGGATGGCCATGGCCCTCGCCCTGATCGGGCTCCGCCGGCCGAACGTCTTTATCGAGAATCCGGCATGCGTGGCGAAGACCTATCCTTCTTTCTGGCGTGATCTGGCCTTGATGTACGACGCTGCTTTGGCGGAGTGACGCGCCGCGACGTTTGCCCTCGAATCACGCCCTTCCGATACTTGCCTGCTCATGTCGAATTTCTGGTCATACGCGCGCCGCCTTCTCGACCGCCCCACCACGTTGGCGCTGGCGGTCACGATGGCGTTCCTGTCAGCCGCCGGACTTGGCGCGGGACTGCTGGCGATGCCGCCGGTGCTTCGACTGTTTCTGTATGACGACCCGAATGCGTCACTTCAGAGCGTTGCGCAGGAGCGCGTCCCCTGGCTTGGCGAGGCGATCGTGCAGGAGCTCCCCACCGATCGATTCATGTCGATTGTGTGGCTGGTGGTTGGGTTGATTCTGTTGACGCTGTATGGCGCCACGGCGAATTTCCTTCACGCCGCCCTTGCCTATCGGCTGACCATTCGAACGGTTGGCGATGTGCGCAGGCATATGTTTCGACACGCGCTGCACTTGCCGCTCAAGAACATCGTCGGACGATCAAACGAGGTCGTCAGCCGCTTGATGAATGACACCGAGGTGCTCCTTGGCGGGTACTTCGCGCTCCTGAGCAAGATTCCGGCGGACATTCTGAAGGGTCTGATTGCCGTCATCGTGGCGATCGTGCTGGACTGGCGACTCGCGCTGACTGCGCTGCTCGTCTCACCGGTGCTGTACGTCGTCATCCGAAAGCTCGGGAAACGCATCAGACGTGCGTCGCGCGGCGCATTGCAGGCTCGCTCAGAGGTCCTCGGCGCCGCCACTGAGGCTGTTCAGGGCATTCGTGTGGTGAAGGTGTACAGCAGTGAGCGACGCGAATTAGCTCGCTTTACCAAGCACAATGATGATGCGGTCCGTGAACAGTCGCGCACCTATGTCATTCGAGCGCTGGGATCTCCGCTCGTGGAAGTCATCACAATCTCGTTCCTCGGGATCGTGGTCATTGTCGCCTCCAAGGCGATCATCGACGGCCGAATTGAAACGGAGATCTTCCTCTCGACACTGGCTGCCCTGGCGCTCGCCGGCGCTGCGCTCAAACCGCTGACTCGCGCCGTGCAGGAAATCCAGACCGCCGAAGCCGCGGCGAAGCGCATTTCCGAACTCCTCAATGAACCGCCGGAGCCGATGTGGACCACGCGCATGGCCAAGGGTCGCCGCCCCCGACTGCCGCGCCATGCCGAGTCCATCGAATTCGACTCGATTCGCTTCACGTATCCGAATGCTGAGACACCGGCGCTCGATGGCATCTCCGTCGAGATCCCGCACGGCTCAACCGTCGCCTTTGTCGGCCCCAACGGGTGCGGCAAGACGACGCTGCTTTCGCTCGTGCCGTTGCTCTTTGAGCCGGACAGCGGCTGCGTGCGCATTGATGGCCGCAACATCGCGGATGTTGATCTTCGAAGTCTGCGGCGCCAGATCAGCGTGGTGACGCAGGAGACCGTCATCTTCGGCGGATCGATTCGTGACAACATCGCCTACGGTCGCCGGTCCGCTGCAGAGCCCCCGACGGACGAACAGGTCATCGACGCCGCGAAGCGCGCCCGAGCGCATGAATTCATTGCGCGGTTGCCGAGGGGCTACGACACGATCCTCGGCGAGCACGGCTCCACGCTCTCGGGCGGGCAGCGACAGCGCCTAGCGATCGCGCGCGCCATCCTGCGCGACCCGGCGATTCTGATCCTCGATGAAGCAACGAGCATGATCGACGCCGACAGCGAGCACAAAATCGCAGACGCGATTGCCGAGTTTTCGACAGGCCGCACGTGCCTGATCGTCGCGCACCGGCTCAGCACGGTGGTCAACGCCGACCGGATTGTGGTCATGGATCAGGGCCGAATCGTGCAATCCGGCGGCCATGACGAGCTGCTCCGGTCGTCTGACCTTTACCAGTCGCTGGCCAGGACTCAGTTGGTCGCGGCGACGGCCTGACGGCGGCACGCCTACCATCCCCGCCATGTCCCTTCCTCGTATTGCCATTGTGGGCCGACCAAACGTCGGCAAGTCCTCGCTGCTGAACATGCTGGCGCGCGAGCGGGTCTCGATTGTGGACCCGACGCCCGGCGTCACCCGGGATCGCGTCTCCGCCGTCATTCAGCTCACCGGCCCCTTGAAGACGGAGCCGCTGAAGCTGATTGAGGTCATCGACACCGGCGGCTTCGGCGTCTACACGGCGGACGGCGCCCGTTTCAATGAAATCGGCGAGGACCTGTCGCGACTGTCCGGCGCCATCGAGGCCCAGATCGAACACGCCGTACAGACGAGCGATCTGATTCTGTTCGTCATCGACGCCCAGTCGGGTGTGACGGCTCTCGATGAGACGTTTGCCCAGGTGCTGCGCAGCCGCGCGAAACAGTCAGACACCAGCGTGGTCATGGTCGCCAACAAGGTGGACGCGGAGAAATGGGAGCCGTACGCGGCTGAGGCGTCCAACCTCGGGTTCGGCGAACCCATCCTCGTTTCCGCGCAAACCAAGTACCTCCGGCGCGACATGATGGAGCGCCTGTACGCCATTGTGCCCGAGCCGACCGAAGGGACCGATGCGCATCCCGAGATGAAGGTCGCCATCATCGGCAAGCGCAATGCGGGCAAATCGACGCTCGTGAACGCGCTGGCCGGTGAAGAGCGTGTCATCGTTTCAGAAATCGCCGGCACGACGCGCGACGCGGTCGATGTTCGCTTTGAAATGGGCGACCAGACGTTTGTCGCCATCGACACCGCCGGCGTGCGGCGGCGAAAGAGCATTCCCGACCGAGTCGAATGGTTCGCCCAGCAGCGCTCCATCCAGAGCATCGACCGGGCAGACGTCGTGCTGCTGCTGATCGACGCCACTGAGCGTGTGTCGAAGGTGGACAAACAGCTCAGCAAGCAGATTCAGGACCGATTCAAGCCGTGCGTCATCGTCGTCAACAAGTGGGATCTCGCTGAAGACCGCAAGGACCGCAAGGGCCAGCCGATTTCGCCGGAGCACTATCGCGAATACCTCGCGAAGGAGCTTGCCGGGCTCACGCGCTGCCCGATCGTGTTCACCAGCGCGGTCGAGAATCGCGGCGTCGCCGATGCAGTTGAGGTCGCCTTTGAGTTATTCCATCAGGCCCGCGAGCGTGTGCCGACCTCGATGATGAATCGCGTCTTCGAGGACATTCTGGCCCAGCGAGGCCCGACGTCGAAGCTTGGCACACAGGCGAAGATTTATTACGTGTCGCAGGTGACCGTCGCGCCGCCGACCATCGTGCTGAAGGTGAACGACGCCGACCTGTTCACGCCGCAATATCAGCGGTACCTGCTGAACCGACTTTCGGAATTGACGCCCTTCGAAGAGGTGCCGATCCGGCTGCTCATTCGTGGCCGCGTGCAGGAAAAGAAGCGCGTCGGCGCCGAGCGTCGTCCCGGGCGCAATCGTGACTTCGAAGACGATGATTTCAGCGATGAGACCAATGACGCGCCTCCTCAGGTCCGCGTCATCGATCTCTCACAAGAGTCTGAATAAGACGTTTCAGGCCGCGAGGCCGAAATCGTCGGCGCCGAAGTCATCCGCATCGTCGGCGCCGAGCCAGTCGTCATCGACCACCGCGCGGTGATGCACACGAATCACCTTGGCGAGCTGCTCGGCGAAGATGTCTTTCATCGCGGTGAGCTGCGCCGTCAGGTCCTCGTCAAACGGCTTCTCACGATCACGGAAGAACGTGACAACCGCGAGGCATTCGTCCTCATGGCGGCACGCGAACACGATGACGCGCGAATCGCTCAGCCAGTTCGCATCGGCGCCGAGGTGTGATTCCAGATCCTGGTCGTCGTCCATGATCAGGACGTCGTCAAGCTCCTGAAACTCCGGCGCCAGCACATCGGCGAGGTGGTCGAGCAACACATCGGCCGTGTCCTTGGGGCAGTCGTAATTGACGTACGCGCCAAGGCTGAAATCACTGTGATTGCTCGGCAGATAGATGGCCGCATTGGTCGGGCCGGTCTTGCGAAGCATGTACTCAAGCGAAGCTCGGAGCACCGCTTCGATGTCGAGCTCCTGCTCGATCATGGCTTTGAATTCGGAGGCGAGCTTCAGCGTCTGGACATGATCCTTCAGCTCTTCGCACGTGGTTTCGAGCTCATCGCACAGCTTGCCGACCTGCGCCGATTCCGCCGCCCGACCGCTGCCCAGCACATTGCACAGTCGCTGGAGCTTGCGAATTCGCAGGTCACGCGCCTGATCGTCTCGTGATCGACGCACGGCCGTCGCGACGCTCGAAAGCGTTTCCTGATCATCGATGGGTCGTGAAATCAAATCGATGGCGCCAAGGCGAAGGGCCGTGACGGCGTCTTCGAGCATGGGCTCCTCGCCCAGCATGATGACTTTCGTTGATGGCGAACGCTCCTGCAGCGAGCGGAGCATGTCGTTGCCGGATCCTTCGCGAAGCCGAAGACCAATGATGGCGACGTCGTAATTGGCGCCGGACACCGCGCCCATCGCTTCACTGACGCGCGACACCGGGTCGCATTCATAGCCATGGCGGCGCAGCAGGCCCGCGAGCGAACGGCGCGTCCGTGACTCTGACTCCACGATCAGGATGCGCGCCGCTGATTCGTCGTTCGTGAGCGCGTTGATCTGCGATGCCGAGGCCCCATCGTGGGGCGTCGCGGCGTCAGGTCGATCGTGTTCCGGTGATGGCGTCGGCATGATTCCTCTCAACCTCGGGATCGCTCGTCACGCGGCTTGCGCTGTTGTGCCCCGCTCCCGCTCCAGGTGTTCCCGTCTCCAGACATCCAGCACGATCCGCGCCTCCGCGCCGCGGCCATTGGCGCCGGGAAGCAGTTCGAATCGACCGCCATGCAGCTCGACGATTCGTCTGACCTTGGCCAGCCCCATCCCGGTGCGCCGTCCCGCCTCCTTGCTTGAGAAGAAGGGGTCCACCGCGTGTGCCAGCACTTCAGGCGGGATGCCACGCCCGTCGTCCTGCACCGACACCATCAGTCGGTCATCTTCGTCCTCAGTTTGAATGTGAAGTTCAACGTGGTGCGAATCTGGCGCCTCCAGCGCATTTAAAATCAATTCTCGAAGCGCGACCGAGAAGAGGTCGACGTCAAGATGCGCGGGAGGGAGCGGTCCGCGAACGACAAAACGAATCGGATTTGGCTGGAAACCCTCACGTGTTCGCTCTTCTCGAATGTCGCGGATCACACGAGGCGCAAGATCAGTCAGATCAACGGCTCGACGCTTGGCGTCCGGCGGCGCGGCGACAAAATGAAGCCCCGCGACCAGATTCGACAGATGCGCTGCGGATTCGACGATGGTGACCGCCGCGTCGCGATGTGGTCCAGCCTGGAGGCCATCGCGCAACAGTTGCGCTCGCCCGCTGATGATCGCGAGCGGATTGTTCATCTCGTGAGCCGCGCCCGCGCTGAGTTCGCCAAGCCGGGCGTAACTCTCAATGTCCGCCGCGCGGCTTTGCGTCTCGACCAATTCCTGATTCAGCTCAGACACCTGCTCGTAGAGGCGGTCCGCCCGTTCGCGTTCCAGCGCTCCGCCGATGGACGCTCGCCAGGACGCGATGGCCGCGCCTCGCTCCCGATCCAGCCGCCAGGAATGCAACATGATCGCCGCGCTGTGCTCATCAGCGTGCAGCACCAGCGGATGCATGGACAAGACATCAGCTGAATCAACCGCCAACTGATCGGCGACCGCGCTGAGCACGTGCTCTGGGAGCTCCGTGACAGGTCGGCCGTGGCACACCAGCGCATCACTCGACAATTCAAACGCGCCAAACGTGCTCCGGCGAATTCGGCCGTCTTCATCGATCAGCGCCAGGTTCCACGACGGGGAGTCATCGATGCGAAGCAGCGATATGACGCGCTGGGCGTCAAACATCGTGCGCCCGCACGCGGCGATGTGCTGCATGACATCAATGGGCATGCCGGCCGTGGTCAATTCATCGCTGAAGGTGTGCAAGGCGCGCAGGGTCGTCTCGAGCTGAATCTGACGCTGCGAGCGCTTTCGATGCATGTCGTTCAACTGCACCAGCGTTCGATTGGCGATGCCCAGGGACTGAACCAGCAATTCCGCCGGCGGCGTCTGCTCCATGCCGAGTTGACTGCTTCGCACGCTCACGCGCCCGTGCAAGCCAACGGCGACCTGTTCAAGCCGATCGGCGTTGAACCCCCACGTCGAGGCGATGCGCGTCAGCGACATGGGCATGGCGCCGCTGCCGGAAACGCCAACGTGCATCATGCGCGCGATTTCGTCCGCCGCGCTCACGACGCCGATGACCTTCTTGTGCGGCAGATCAGGAATGGCTCGCGGCGCGCGACCATGCAGCCAGATGACATCGCGAATCGGTTCGGGCAGCCCCCACCGTTCGGCGAGACGCTTGCCGACCAAGGCGTGATCAATGCCGATCAACATCTTTTCGATCGACGCCAAAGGCTCGCAGCGCCGCTGCGCCAATTGCACCGCTTTCCAGGATGACCGGGGCAGCAGCAAATCGAGCGCGATCTTGCCAATATCGTGCAGGAGGCCGCAGACAAACGCCTCATCAGGCTTGAGGCCGCCGAGGTCGTCCGCGTGTGTCTGCGCGATGCGCTCAGCGGCGCACGCCACGGCCAGCGCATGGCGCCAGAGTCCGGTTCGATCGATGTGCGGGCCGTCCGCGTCATTCGGCGCGGCGTCATCCAGCTCCTCCTCACGGCGCGACACCATGAATTCATGGATGTCCACGCTGAGCAGCATGGCGCGGACCGCATCCATGCCGAGCATGACGACCGCGCGCTCCACCGTGGTCACGGAGGATCCGAGGCCTGTCACGGATCGCCGACACATGCCAAGCAATCGCGCCGTCATGCCGGGATCGGACTCGATCAGGCTGACGATTTCTGAAAGTTCAGCGTTGTCGTCCGACGCCAGGCTGAGGAGCTTCAACGCAATCGGCGATGGCGTCGGAATCGTGTCCACCTCGCGCAGGATCAGCTCGATGCGCTGCGAACGAGATGGATCATTCACGGTGGTCATGCATGGACGCCGCGGCGGGGTGCTTACTTGACGGCCGACAGCTCATCGATGCGTTCGATGAGGGCTCGGATGTCAAAGGGTTTGCGAACGAATTCATCGGCGCCCGCTTCGAGCAGCGCGTCAACCTCATCATGCTTGACGACGCCGGACACAACGATGATGCGCGTGTCGGCCCGCTCCGGATTCTCTCGCACGCGTTTGCACACGAGGTTGCCGTTGATGTCGGGCAGCATGTAGTCAAGAAGAATGACATGCGGCTTGAACGACTCGGTCAACATGCCTGCGTCGTATCCGCTCGAGGCCGTCTCCACTTCAAAGCGGTTGTCTTTCTCAAGGGCTTCCTTCAGCACGGCGACGATTTGCGGATCGTCATCGACGACCAGCACCCGCGTGCGGCCGGACTCGAGCGAATCCGTGGGGATGCCGTTCTTTCGCATAAAGCGAATCAGCTCCGCGCGAGGAATCCGTCGAAAACGCGATCCCGGCACCCGGAAGCCATCCAATCGTCCGCTGTCGAAGCACCGGATAATCGTCTGCTGACTGACATTGCACACCTTGGCAGCCTCACCGGTGGTGAAGATCTGCTTATCGCGCATGTCCTCTTTGCCATTCGCGGATCCCGACATCGCTTCTCTCTCCTGCACGCAAGCCGGCCGGCGCAGGGCGCATCGGCGCAGCTTTCCCAATCGCGAATCGGCGTACAGATCGCCTGGCTTGACACCGCGCGGTGCGCACGAGACAGCCATGCCAGTCCAAACGGAACCGCCGATAACGAAGTTGGGTTAGCGGGCAGAGGAAAGGCCGCTGGTGCGATCCAGCTGCATCTGCACCATCGAGGGCAGCAGGAAATTCTGGCCGCGATACAGGAAGACGCGACCGCTCAGGATGAACGGGGCGTCCGCGCCGTAGACGTCAATCAATTCCTCGATCAACGCGAGCGACTGACACGGCATGATGGGCATGGGCGCCTCGGCGCCGGCGGCTTCATCAACATCATTGTCAATCACAAACGCGAGGGAGCCCGAGACGCTCCGGACGATGGAGCCCAGGCGAGGCTTCAGGAATGAGCTGTCACTCAGGAGATCCGCCGAGGGCAGCAGCATGGTGTCGAGCTCTTCGCTTCTGGCGATGGGCGTCAATTCATCGAGTTCCGCGATGAGTTCTTCAACGGAGGGATCAGCGTCCTGCTCCGTGTCGTCGGCGGCTTCCGCCTCATCCGCGGGCGCCGCCTCCGCATCGACCTCTTCAGCGTCTGCGAGCACCTTGTAGAACGTCGGCAGCAGATGATTTCGCCCTTCGTAGACGAAGACCTGCCCACTCACACGAAACCGAGCCTCGCCCTCGCGCGCTTCGCGGATTTGCTCCATCCGCATGAGCGTCGTGCATGGGAGCATCGCCATCGGCGGCGTCGCCCGACCTTCGGTATTCCGATCGAAAACAAACGCCGACCCGCCCTGCTCCAGCGCGACGAGCCGGCCGGGCTGATCCGCCAGAAACGCGCCTTCGTGCAACAGGCCGCGCGAAATACGAACGGGTCGCTCATTGCGGGGCGTTGCCGGCGGCGCATCCTGAGCCCACACCATGTTCGGGGCCAGGATCAGCGCCAACGCAATCAGTGCGCCGATCACCGTGGCATTCTGGGACGGTCGTCGTCGGGAGTGGCTCATGAACCAAGTGTATCGGCGAGGAATTCGCCGCTCCCCCAATCCTCGCGCCTTGACCGCGACGACCGCCTTTCGTAGCGTCCGCGTGCAGATTTTCCGGCCGCGTACCCAAGTGGACTAAGGGAACGGATTGCAAATCCGTCATTCGTGGGTTCGAATCCCACCGCGGCCTTTCGACGCCCGGTCATCCCGGCGCGTGAAAGAAGAATCGCCCGAGGCCGACCGTGAAGATGAAGCACCCGTACAGGGCGTGCTCGACGGTGGCGGCGGGGATCGACTTCGTCCTCAGATAGGTCCAGCCAAAGAGCACGCCGCCGATCGCGGACAGCCCGATCGCCAGCGCGTTGCCCATGACGATGTGCACGTACCCGAAGACGAGAGCGCCCGCGATGATCATCGCCCACGGGGCGCGAAAGAGCGGTCGATATCGATGAAAGAAGAAGCCGCGGAACACGATCTCCTGCGGCAGCGCCGAGAAGATCGGATAAAGCATCATCACCATCGCCCACCAGCCGGGGCTTGATCGCGGAAAAGCGAGAAAACGCTCAGGAAGAAGCACAAGCACCGCCGCGGTCCCGATGACGCAGGTGGTGAGGAAAATCAGCGCAATGCGCGGCGCCTCTCGCTTAATGGGCGAAAGCCGCCAGATCGACGCCCGATCAAACTCGTGATCGACGAGGAGCACGATCGCCGCCGTCACACCCAACAGGCCGATCGCGGCAATCAACGGGATCTGGATCAGGCCGAGGCGAAACGCCGTCGGCAGCGCGATGAACACGACGCCAAGCTCAACTCCAAGCCAGAGCCGCCACGCCAGAGGCGACACCGACGGCGGAGCCTGACCAATGCCGTCGAGGTCTGCATTTCCTGACTCAGTGGTCGTCTCGGACGGGTCCATACGGGACTGAGCGTAGGCCATTTGCTGCACCGCTGGCGTCGAAGGCTGTGGAGACGCTGAAGTCGTTTCCAGCGAATCTGCGGGTACACTGTCTCGCGCTGGACCACGGAGGGCCCATGGCTGAGAGCACCACATCAGGGACGACCAAATCGCGCTCCAATCCGATCGTCGTCGCCTTCATGAATCAAAAAGGCGGCGTCGGAAAGACGACAACGGTCGTGAATCTCGCGGCGGCATTCGCCTCGCAAGGCCACCGCGTCCTCATCGTAGATATGGACCCGCAAGCCCACGCGACGCTTCACCTGGGTCACGACCCGGGCGAGCTTGAATCGTCCGTCTATGACGCGCTGTTGTCGCCGGAACAGACTGGCGACTGCATCGTGCGCTCCCGCGACAACCTCTCCGTCCTCCCCGCTGAAGTGGACCTGGCAGCCGTTGAAGTCGAACTGGCTGACGCTGAACGCCGCCATGCGCGGATGAGCGAAGCGATCGATCAGGTCGGATCGCAATACGACTTTGTCCTGATCGACTGCCCCCCTTCGCTCGGGCTTCTGACGCTGAATGCGCTGGCGGCGGCGCATCGCGTGATTGTGCCGATGCAGGCCCAGTTCCTCGCCCTTCAGGGCGTGAGCAAGCTGCTTGAAACGGTTCGACTCATGTCGCAGCAGGTCAACCCGGACCTTCGCGTCGCGGGTGTTGTGCTTTGCATGCACGAAGAACAAACGACGCACGGCCGTGAGGTTGTGTCTGATCTCGACGAGTTTTTCTCCGGCGCCGCCGGAACGGATGCGCCGTGGTCAGGCGGACAAGTCTTCCGGCCGGGCGTACGTCGAAACATCAAGCTCGCGGAATCTCCGAGCTTTGGACAAACAATCTTTGAGTACGCCCCGCAGGCGCCCGGCGCCGCGGATTATTCGAAGCTTGGCGAGGTCATCGCGGCGAGACTCAACGAGACCGTTCGCGCCACGTCCAATGATTCAGACCAACCTGAAGTCACCGTCGTGGCGCAACAGGAATCTGTGCCGACGCCAGCGACATGATTCACCGTGTCACGGCTTCGGTGGTTGGACATCGAATCACCCGCGTGACGTTCGTGTTGTACGCACTCGCGTTGACGATCGGCACGCATTGGCCTGACTTCTCCGTCGCCACACCGGGCATCGAGTTTTCGGACAAGATCCTTCACGCCGGCGCCTTTTTCGGAGGCGTGCTGCTTCTCGGACTGACCGGCTGGCTGGGCCCTCCCGGGCTTCGAAGCGCATGTTGTGCAGGGGCGATCGGCGTGGTGTGGGCTGCGACCGACGAGCTCACCCAGGGCATCCCGATCTTGAATCGGAGCGTGTCATTCTTCGACTTCCTGGCGGATGTTCTGGGGGTGGCCGGAGCGGTCTTAGCCCTTGTCCTTATCGGGCTTAGGCATGTCTCGGACCCACCGCCAGAAACTTTTTGAGGTTCTGAAGCAATTGTCTTGACTGGGTTTACGCCCTGTGGTAGTTGTATGACCAGCACAGGGAACCAGCAATCGGCTGCACACCGATTGCGCAGTGAGAAGAGAGTCAGATCAGCGGTAATCAGTGGCGCCGAGCACCCCTTGCGGTCGGTGTCCAGCCGCGCACAGGAGAGAGTCAAAATGAAGATGCGCAGCATTCTTGCGTCCACCCTTGCGCTCGGGGCGAGCGTTGCGGTGGCGACCCAGGCCGAGGCGGGTTTCATCGTGGCTGGGTTCTCGAGTACGGAACTCATCCCCTCGACCGGCCCGACCGACCGAGCCAACACCAGCCTGAGCGGCAACTCGGTGTATCGCGTTCAGACGTTTAACACGTCCGATGCGGTCTCCATCGACACCGTCTCAATTCTGGCTGACAGCCCAGGCGGCGATGACGTGACCCTTTGGATCACGGACGGCCTGAGCGGTGGCGACAACATCCTCTACACGGGGACGTTCGGCACATCGACGGACGCCGGAGGCGTGGCCTCATGGCACAACTTTGAGCTTTCGGGCGCCGACCTCGGCCCCGCCGGCCAGTACTTCCTCGTGATTGGCTCACCCGGCGCCGACGGATTCAAGATCCGCCGCACCAGCCAGGAAGGCTCAATCCAGCTCGGCGATCGCGGCGTGGCCGTGATTGATCAGAACGATCCCATCATGGGTGCGGACTACGTGTTCTTCTCTGATGGCGACGTGCTCGCCGTCCAGTTGACGGGCTCACTGATTCCGGCGCCGGGTGCAATCGCCCTGGCCGGATTGAGCGGCATCGTCCTGGTCGGACGTCGACGCCGCTGAGATTGAGAGCGCACAGGACAGCCTCCCTTCTCGTCCCAATACGCTGATCAAGATCCCGCTCCACCTCGTGGGGCGGGATCTGTTTTTTTGCCGACAATGGGCTGGTGACTCTCACTGCCGAATCCGAATCTGAAGCGACAGCCGCGATCTCGGCTGACGACCCAGCGGAAACCGCCCAGGGGTTCGGGCTGGGGTCAGCCCTTCGCACGATCGCATCACTCACGACGATCAGCCGCTTCACAGGGCTGGCCCGTGATGCGGTGTGTTCTCGCATCTTCGGCGCGGGCCCCATCTGGTCCGCGTTCGCGTTCGCCTTCTTGCTGCCGAATCTCTTCAGGCGTCTCTTTGGCGAAGGCGCCCTCGCGGCGGCGTTCCTGCCGGAGTACGCGCGGACATCGGATGCGGATCCTGACAAGGCCCGCATCTATGCGGGCGCGGTCATTCGTGTGGTCACGACATGGCTCGTCGCAGCCACACTGCTGGGCGAAGCCTTGCTCCTCGCGCTGGTGTTGATTGGAGCCGGCGCCAACGACAGCCTCGCCCTGCGTTTGGCGATGATCACGATCCCGTTCACGCCGATGGTGTGCGCCACGGCGATTCTTGGCGCCATGCTTCAGTGTCATCACCGATTCGGCATTCCTGCCGCGGCGCCGATCGTCGTCAACTTTTGCATCATTTCAGCCGCGACGGTGTGGACCCTGGCACTTGACGCGGGGCCGCTCGCGACGATCTATGCCGTGGCTGGCGCCGTGATCGTGTCAGGGTCCGTGCAGGTCGTATGGTCGTACGCCGCACTCGGAGCGCATCGTCCCAGTGTTCGCAGCAGCGCGGCGACCGTGAAAGAGGAACTCAAGCGGACGATGCGTCGCATGGCCCCCGTGGTTGTGGGCATGAGCGCTTTGCAGATCAACACGCTGATTGATGGGTTTATCGCGAGCTGGCCAATTCTGGTCGGCCCGACGATTGCGCTGCCGTTCGTCGCCCAACCACTCGCGTATCCGCTGGATGAAGCATCAAATTCAGTGTTGTTTTTCGGTCAGCGTCTGTACCACTTTCCGCTGGGCGTCTTCGGCATTGCGCTGGCGACAGCGGTGTTTCCTGCGTTGTCTCGAGCCGTCAACAACTCGACGGTGTTCAATGACACGTTGATTCGTGGGCTGCGGCTGAGTTTCTTCATCGGTCTGCCCGCATCGGTCGGCCTGATTCTGGTGCGCGAACCGCTGATCCACGTGATCTACCAAGGCGGCGCGTTCTCAGCTGAAGACGCCTCGCGGACAGCGTCCGTGCTGCTCGGCTACGCGCCCGGCGTCTGGGCGTTTGCGCTGATTCATGTGTACACAAGAGCGCTGTACGCCCACGGCGACACCAAGTCGCCCGTTCGAATTTCACTGGTGGCGATCGCCGCAAACACGATGCTCAATCTCGGGTTGATTTGGGTGCTTCAGGAAGCTGCGCTCGCGTGGTCGACGACGGTGTGCGCCATCGGGCAATGCGCGGCGCTCGCGCTGCTCTGTCGCAATCGCTGGGGACAGGGCGAGACGGGGAAAGCGCTCTTTCAACCGATCGTTCGAATCATTGGCGCCAGCGCCGCGATGGCCGGGGTCGTGATTGTTCTGGACGCCGTCGTCCCGTTCGGGTCATCCTGGGTTATGCAGGGGCTGCGCCTGGCCGTGCTCGTCGCCACGGGCGGCATGACGTTTCTGATCATCTGTGTGGTGAGCCGCGCCCCTGAACTCGGTTGGCTGCTTGAACGAAAAAAGCCCGACCTTTCGGCCGGGCTTGAACAAGATTCACATGAATCGTGACGCGATCATTTATCGCAGAGCGAACCCCAGTTCGACAGCAGGATCGCCAGATCAACGCCATCAACGACGCCGTCGGTGTTGATGTCAGCAGAACCGCCCGCCGCGCCCCATGACGCGAGCATGATGGACAGATCCGTGCCATCGACCGTGTTCGTGCTGTTGAGGTCGCCGGGGACAATGATGCCTTCACAGGAATCGAGGATCCCGTTGTCGTTGCAATCATCCATGCCCTGCGCCAGATCGACGAAGTCGGGCACGCCATTGTTATTGCAATCCGCCTCAGCGGCGACGCCCTGCGGATTGTTCAAGGCGTTCTGGAGATTTGAATCCTGAATCGCCGTGCCTTGATTCGAGCCCGTGCCGGCGGACGTGCAACCGGCATTCGTGTGAATGCCAATGACCAGCCCGGTCGTCAGATCAACAACCGCAGAGCCTGAATTGCCGCCCGTCGTGTCAACCGCGTATCGGATGATGTCGCCGAAACGGTCTTCGTAGGGGCCCGTGCTGGTTTGCTGCACCGAGTTATGGGAAGAGGGCGATGTATCCGTCCCGTAGCCCGTGATGCGAATCGTCTGATTCAGCACCGGCGGCGCTGCGTTGGCCAGGAAGTGAAACACGCCGCTCGCCTGGAACGGCGTCAGACCCGTATTGGAATTCGGGAAGACACCGAAGTACGCCCAGTCATTCCCAATGCCCGAGAACTGCCACTGAAGCGAATCAGGATCAACCGGATACTGATCCTCCGGCGGCGGGTTGACGAGGCCGCCGCTCTCGGTTGAGAGCGGGACATTGAATTGCACGACCTGAAGACCCGTCGCGCAGTGCCCGGCGGTCAGGAAGTTGTGCGTCGCGTCGTCAATCATGAATACGGTGCACTGGGCCGGCAGCACCCGCGCGCTCTTGGCGTCTGAAGACAACTCACGGTTGTCCGCGCCGCACAACGAAAACGGCGTGAAGTCGGCCGGTGGACCGGCGAGAATCGTGTCCATTTTGAGACGGTTCTTGCCAGCGCCGGGATACGCGTACAACTCGACGCGAACCTCATCGCCATTGAAGTACGCCGAGGTGTATCCCCAACGCTCCAGATCCTGCTGCGTCATGATCTGGACGGCGCCGTCCTCAAGTGAGGTAATCCAGAGAAACGCGTCATCGCCGAGCGAGTTGTCGCCGGACAAAATGACTTCCTCAAACTGGAGTCGAAGCCAGGGCGCGTCTTCCAGCCCGACTTCGGTGGAATACACAAGCTGCGGGCCGTCATTCGCGCCCGCGACGGCCTCGACCATCCCAGAGTCGGTCGCGACTCGAATGGGCATTTGTTCAATAGGCGTCTCGAGGACCGTTGAGGCGTCCTGCGCCGTCGCCACTCCAGCGGAAAGCGCCGCGCCGCAGGCGGCCAGAATCGCAAGTGAACGACAGCCCAGCCCTGTTGGCGAACACGACTTCAAAATCCCCATCTCTCGCTCCTGTTGTGCCCCGTACATCTCGCCAGGGACCGGTAAATAGACCACAGCCTTCCGGCATAGCTCTCGACGAGCACTTGAATTGTGAGCCTCAGGTGGGTCTCAGTCAATGAAAACCCTTGTGAATAAAGGTGAAAGCCTGATGGTCTTTTCCCTGCCTGCACCGCCACCCCCGCATAAACTCTCCAAGCCGGTCGTCCGATAGTCCAAATACAGTTCGCGATTGGTGCGGCGATGGTTCCCGCACGCTCAGGACGCGTGAGGAAATGGAGTGCCTCCAGGATGCTCGACCCCATGACGGCGAAAATCACGTCTTTCCGCGTGCTCCCGGCCCTTCCGGAGTCCTTGGCGCCGCTCCTCGAGATCGCCCATAACCTCTGGTGGACATGGCAACCTCGGGCGTCGGCGCTCTTCGAGCAGCTCGACCCCGATCTGTGGGAGCAAACGCACCACAATCCTGTCAAGCTTCTCAGTTCGATTGATCAGGCCAGCCTCAATCGGGCGGCCGAGGACCCGGCGTTCGTCCACGCGGTCGATCAATGCGTGGAGCAGCTCAGAGGGCATCAGAGCCGCCCCTCATGGTTCCAGGAGCAATACCAAGCGCTCCCCTGCCCGGAAGGCCGGACGCCGCTGGTCGCATACTTCTCAGCCGAATTCGGGCTGACGGAGTGCTTCCAAATCTATTCGGGCGGGCTGGGGTGTCTCGCGGGCGACCATCTCAAAT
>MRWG01000881.1_pt1 | contig 24164 bp, 24 predicted proteins | sample 1013341 | NCBI WGS metagenome assembly MRWG01 (sample SAMN06117577, study PRJNA244670) | biofilm metagenome | biome: Water; feature: Cathode Biofilm; material: Biofilm; isolation source: microbial consortium enriched at the cathode of a solar microbial fuel cell | place: USA: District of Columbia ... | reverse complement strand
TGCGACTCGGCAAATCACCGCTCTGGCTGATACCCGGCATGATCTCGCTGGCGGCTTTCGCCTGGCTGCTGACGCTCAGTCCTGCTGCCCTCGCCGGCCGCGCCTACGCGGCCTACGGCGGCGTCTACATCGCCGCCAGTCTTGCCTGGCTGTGGCTGGCCGAGGGCTTCCGGCCTGACCGCTGGGACCTTGTCGGCGCGCTCATTTGCCTCGTTGGCGCGTCCATCATTCTATGGGCACCGCGGCCTGTGTAAGGGCAGTTCGCTGAAGCGATCCTCTTCGCGCTGCCTCAGGCCGGAGGTCCGCTTGTGGCAAGCTGCCATTCCTCATGGTCAGCGGGCACATCCGCTCAACATCGCTAAGCCGACTTCGAGATGACGGAGGGCATCGAGCGTGTCCTGCGCCTTGCTCACAATAGTGTTCGTGGTCGCGTCCATGATCGTTGTCCCCATCTTTCGATTGCGGATGTGAGAAGGGGCAGGGGAGGGGCCGCCTAGGCGGCACCCTCCGTCTCGATCCACGCGCGGAGCTTCTCGCGCTCTTCTCGGGCTCTGGCCTCCAAGCGAATGAAGGCGCAGCGGAGCTCGATCCGGCTCTCGGTGATACCCTGCTTCTGCCGGGCCGCCTCCGCGTAGGCACCGAGCGATGCCCAGGCGGAGAAGTGCAGGTCCCGCTCAATCTTCAAGCCGCCCGGGCCACGAACCGACGCGATCTCCGCCAAGCTCAGATAGCCGAGTTCCGGGAAACCCTGGCCCAAGTCGCACAGACCGAAGAGCCGATCCTGGTCTTCCGGGTCCATTTCGGTGATCAGCCAGGTGGCGCCTGCCCAAGGGGTGAAGAGCTTCAACACCGGCGCGTGATCCGGCCCCCGGTCTCGGGCATTGGCCAGCAGGCGCGCGCGAATCTCTTGGGTGATCAACTTCATTGTTCTCGTACTCCGTTCTGTTTCCCCGGATAGGGGTGATGCCGCGCATCAACCCCTGACCCTCCGGCGAGGAGCGGGGTAGCAAGTGCCAGGGCCGGGGCAGGGGAGGGGAATCACCCAGCCTGCACGGAGCGGCTCGTCCCCCGGAGCCTTTGCGAAGGGGGAAGCGGAGGAAGATTGGGGAGACCCCTGCCGCGGTCGCCCGCGTGAAGCGGGCGGTTTACCCTGGCGGGCGCGAGGGCAGCGCCCTTAGCGGGATCACTACGGAGTTGGCGAAATAGCGATTTCGCGACTTAGGTCCGGGACCTGCTCATCCGGCAGACTGTCACGGCCGATTCGCGCCCTTGCGGATGTTGGAGGTGTTGATCGAACGAAACCCTGTGGGCGACTGTTTGCCGCCCTCGGAGTTGAGGGTTGGCGTGCAACACTGGGCGGTCACGTCACGGAGTTGCCCCCATGCTGTCAGCCGACCTTTTGACCCCGTTCTTTCTGGCCTCCGCGGTCTTCGCCTGCGTGCCTGGACCTTCAATGTTCTACGCTGCAACGCGGGCGCTTGCGTCGGGCCGAAGGGTCGGTTGGTGGTCGGCTCTCGGATTCTATATTGCTGGTCCCGGACATGTTGCAGCGGCCGCTTTCAGCGCGCAGCGTCGACACGCCGAAAGCGCCCGATCCGAGCGAGGGAAAGAGGGACCATGACAAAGCGCGAATGCATCATCCCGCTGCCGCTCGGGCGGCCTCGCGATGATTGGGCAAAGTGTCTGCGCGACACCCTGTTCCTCTTCGCCGCCGAGCGACGCCTGGAATCATTCGCCATGCGCCGTCTGCAGTCCGGCGGTGTTGTCGGCAACGGCTGGACGGTGACCGTTGAAGGTACCGACAGCCAGCTCTCTGAGGACAGCGACACGCTGTCCGCTAAGCTGCGGGATGACGCGGAGAAGGGCTGGCTGCTGGCCTATGACATCGAGGGGGATGAGGGTTTCGATGTTCGCATCCCCGCGCCGGAGCGCGACAATAACTAGGCGCTCTCCGCCAGCGGCTCGATAAGTTCCGGCCGGTCGTTCTTGGGCGAGCCGACCGCCTTGTCGACCGGATAGGCGGTCATCTCGCCCTCGTAGGGCTTCAGCAGCGCCTTGGCATCCGCCGGGGCCGTCTCGGCTGATAGCCACGCGTCATAGTCCTCCGGTGGCAGGATGGCCGGCATCCGGTTGTGGATCTCGCCGGCGACCTCGTTGGGCTCGGTGGTGATGATCGTGCAGCTCGTCACGTTCAGGCCGTCGTTGCGCTCCCACATGCCGGCGAAGGCGAAGGGCACCTGGTCCTTCAGGCAGAGGCGGTAGGGCTGCTTCTCGCCGCCCTCAAGCTTCTCCCACTCGTAAAATCCGTCCGCCGGGATGAGGCAGCGCCGGCTCTTGAAGGCGTTCCGAAACGACGGCTTCTCGTCCACCGTCTCCGCCTTGGCGTTGATCATCGTGTAACCGACCTTGAGGTCTTTCGCCCAAAAGGGCACCAGGCCCCAGCGGGCAATTGCGACCTCGCGGCCATCGTCCACCGGGCGGACAATGGGGATTTCCTGCGTCGGGGCGACGTTATAGCGCGGCTTCAGATTGAGGGCCGGCTGGTCATGGATGCGGTACAGCTCGACCAACTCGCGCCAGGTAATCTGATTTGTGAAGCGCCCACACATGCGTTTTAGTGCACCATGTCACCATCAGTTGGGGAGGTCCTCTGCAGCTGCCTGATCGCGCGCACGATCTGCAGCCAGGTGCCGTAGCCCTCGATGTCCCCCGTGTCGAGCAGACTGTCGCCCCGACTGCCGGCCTCGAGGGCGGCGCCATCGCCGTATCGCCGGATCATCACCGCCGCGGAGCGGTAGATGTCCCGATCGCTGATCATCGCCGGCCCCTTCTTGACTTGGTTGCCTTCCGACATTTAGCGGCGTTTCCCATCGTCGGTATTTCAGCAACGTTTTGTCTTCAGGTTTTCGAGATCGGGAAGAATGCCAAGGTCACGATGACAACACGGGCCGTCTCCGCCGACAAGACCGGCGCCGACCTCATCTGGTGTCTCGATTCTGGCGCATGCCTCCTGGGCCATCCGCGTGCGATACGGGCGGCCGGGACCGAGATCCAGGATCACGCGGCGCTTCGCGCGAAGATGATCTGCCAACACTATCAAAGGTAGCACCCTGTGATCTTCTGTCCGAAAAATGCAGCATATTTCGGACTAGAGCTTGACCTGTCCGAAATATGCTGCATATTTCGGTCATTGAAAGTGAAGCATAATCCGGACATGGCAACCACCACGCGTTCTAGCGCCGCCGACCTCCGAAGCCGCATGTTGGATCGCATGGCGAGCGGGCCGCATGCGGTCTGGACACCCGGTGACTTCGTCGACCTCGCCAGCCGCGCCGCGGTCGACAAAACGCTCCAACGCCTCGCAACGGCGGGCAATCTCCGCCGCATCGATCGCGGTCTCTACGATCGCCCGACCACAAACCGCCTCACAGGTCGCCCATCCGTTCCAGACTACAGGGAAGTGATTCAGGCCGTAACGCGCCGGGACAAGGTCCGATACGTCGTCGACGGCATGACTGCCGCCAACGATCTTGGACTCACAACGGCTGTGCCGGCACGCATTGAGGTGCTGACCGACGCCCGCCTTAAGCCGATCAAACTCGGCAAGCAGGAAATCCACTTCAAGGCAGCCGCCCCCAGCCGCCTGTATTGGGCAGGCCGTCCCGCCATGCGGGTTGTCCAGGCGCTCTACTGGCTGCAGGACGTCTTGGCGGACCGCGACGAACGAACGCGTATCGCCGGACAGCTTCGCCGCTTGCTCGCCAATCCGACGCACGGACAGAGCATACGTGATGATCTGCGCGAGGGTCTCTCAGCCCTCCCGATCTGGATGCAGGAGTTCTTGCGTGACCTGATTGGAACAGGGGAGGGCGCTGAGTGACCGCAGACTCCTATCGCCAAATAATCGGCGCTTCAGCCCGGGATCGCCTCGATCTTTTCCTGACGACCGCCAATCGCCTCGGCGCGCCCATCGGCAATATCGAAAAGGACTTCTGGGTGTGTTGGACGCTCGACACGCTCTACCACCGTCTGCCGGCGAATAGACCCCGGCTTCTTTTCAAAGGCGGCACCTCACTGTCGAAGGCCTATGATCTCATCCAGCGTTTCTCCGAAGACATCGACATAACAGTCTTTCGTGAGGATCTTGACCATGCTGCGACAATAGAGGATCTCCAAGACCTCTCCAAAAAACAACGCCGGCGCCGGCTCGACGCGATCCGCGACGCCTGTCGTACTTACATCGTCGGCCCACTCAAGGATGACCTGGCGACTGCACTTTCTGCGGATACTGGCGGCCTGGGGCGCGTCGAGGTCGATGCCGACGATCCTGATGGCCAGACACTGCTCGTGTGGTATCCGGAACTTGAACCGCGCGACGGCGCCTATGTCAGGCCTGCCGTTCGCATCGAGTCCGGCGCGAAATCCGCACTGGATCCCCATCAACCGGTCTCAATCAGACCCTACATCGCCGACGATGCCACCGGTCTTGATTTCACCGTTCCCGACATCACGACAATCGATCCCGGCCGCACCTTTTGGGATAAGGTCGTGATTGTGCACGGGCTACGCCGCTGGTACGAACGTCGCGGCGTCCTGCGACAGGAAGGACAGCGTGTTTCGCGCCACTACTACGATCTGCATTGCCTGATGGCTTCGGATCTAGGACGTGCCGCATTGGCGAACTCGGCGCTCGCAGCGGACTGCGTCCAGCACGCCCGAATGTTCTTTGATCGGCTGGACTACGATCTAGCGTCCGCTGCGCCTGGATCGTTCGCCATTGCCCCCGTGGCCGGCATGATTGAGGCCCTTCGACGCGACTACAGCAACACTGCCGCGATGATTTTCGGTGCGGCACCAACATTCGATGAGATATTGGCCTCCGTGGCCACGCTTGATGAAGCCGCCAACATTGCCACAGCTTGACGAAACGCCCGGTGCCAGCTCACTGATTATCTTCGGTTCCTTCTTGTCGCCCATCGGCTCCGGTCTCGCTGCGCCTGGCACATCTTAAATGCCCTCCGGGCGCTTTGTCTTTATCTGGCCGAACCGCCGACCAGAGCTCAGCACTCGGGCAGGCCGTGGGCTCACCCGGGAATTCGGCGCTGCGATAGATACCGACGACGGACGAGAAGCAACGCGCCCGGAGAATCACGAAGCAAGTCCTGACGGAATCCTCTTTGATTCCGTGCCTCCTTTGAACCACTGTCCTTAAATCGGGCAAAGCCCGCGCCCGGATGGCGGACTCAGGGGGAGGACAATGACCAACGCCTTCACTACTCTCGTCGACATTGAGACTCCGATTGTCCAGGCGCCCATGGGTGGAGCTAGTTCTCCAGAATTTGCCGCCGCCGTTAGCAATGCAGGCGGTCTCGGGATGCTCGCCCTCGGCTGGAGCTCGCCCGAAGCGGTACGCGCAGAAATTCGAGCCACGAAGGCCCTGACCAAACGGCCGTTCGGCGTCAATCTCGTGTTGACTTGCCCGCAGGAGGAGCGCCTCGCGACCTGCTTGGAAGAAGGCGTGCCGGTAGTCTCATTTTTCTGGGGCCAGGCAGGCTCGTTGACGGCTGCGGCGCATCGTGGCGGGGCAAAGGTCCTGCATACCGTAGGAAGCGCCGAACAGGCTCGGATATCAGCCGAAGATGGTGCCGACGCAATCGTCGCGCAGGGCTGGGAGGCGGGTGGCCACGTTTACGGTACAGTTGCTACGATGGCGTTGGTTCCGGCGGTTGTTGACCAGGTCGCGACGGTCCCCGTTCTTGCCGCCGGTGGCATTGCGGATGGACGCGGTCTAGCCGCGTCGATGGCACTTGGCGCCGCGGGCGCTTGGATCGGTACCCGCTTTCTCGCAAGCATCGAGGCTCCAATCCACCCGCGCTATCGCGACCACATCCTCACAGCCAAGGAGACGGACACAGAATACGGGACTGTTTTTGACGTCTGCTGGCCCGACGCTCCGCATCGTAGCCTCCGCAACAAAACGATTGAAGCTTGGGAGGCAGCCGGACGCCCGCCGGCGGGTAGGCGTCCCCACGAAGGCGCGGTCGTCGCAAAGTCACCATATGGTGACGTGGTTGCATACCAATCTCATACGCCGGCATCGGGTGACGAGGGTGATATTGACGCCCTTGCCCTGTGGTCGGGCCAGGGTGTCAGCCTTGTCCGCCGCGTCCAGCCGGCCGCCGACATTGTCCGCGAAATCAGCGATGAGGCGCGAGCAATACTCGCACGGCTCGGGAACGATCCAACTTTCTGAGGGCCGGGTGGGAAGAACCCGAAGGGGCGAACCAGGTGAGCACCCTGGATGCCGAGTTTTGTTTGCGGTGCAAGGGCCGGAACGACCGGCGAAATAAAAGTCAGGAAGGGTATTGAGGAGATTGGCACCGGACCAGATTCGGCGTCTTCGAAAGAAGGGATTGCCCCCGCAACGCAGACCCGAGGACAGAGCACCCGCAAGTCTCGAGGCATCGTCACCGCAGCGGAAGAGGGCGCCGGCGGTCGGAAGAAGCTGGCCAGGCCAAAGTCCCGCGGTCGACGGCCATTGCCGAAGCCAGGAGCGCCGACCGCGCCCGGCAAAGCCTTTCGCTGTCGGAGGGGCGACGTCGCCGGCATAGCGTGGATCCTAATGCCCGTGACCGCCGGCATGATCGTCTGCCGGCTGCCGCTGCGGACCTGGCCGACCCCAATGCTCACCCTTCTCGGTCAAGAGCGCGAACAGGCTCTTGTTCAGGAACAGCTCGCCCCTCTGGGCCCGCCGTGTCATGGCCCGGAGATAGCCGCCAGGGCTCCCAATCGACTGCTGCCGCTCGAGGATGATCGCCACCGCGACCGCGGCGTGATTCCGGCCCATCTTGTGGCACGCTTCTCCCCATGCGTGCTCCGAAACACCGAGCCAGCCGCGGACCTGGGCGGCGGCCTCGACCAGCTCGGACCAGCTCTTCGGTTTGAAGCCGTACTCCCCGATCTCGGCACAAGCTTTCTTAACGAGCTCTAATGGAAGCAACGAGTCAGGTGTCAGATCGGGATTCTCGGCCGAGCCGCTACGCCCTCCTTGGGAGGCAGGATACATATTCGATTTATCGAATTGAAGTTTGGTTGTAGTTAGTATGTGGGTGTCATCTTCGGCACCCGTGGGTGTCATTTCATCTCCATCAAGAGCACGAAGGCCTGCTTCCAACCGCTCCGCCAGTGGGCCGTAGAGCGCTCTCAGGGCCTCCACCGTCCCGGCGGCTTCCGCAATGCTGATCGGCTTGCCACCAAGCAAAGTGTCCGCCTCGTCGGCCGCCGGCGCCCACTCGCCGTCCAGCTCGCAGGCAAGCGCCGTTGCGACGGCATTGTCGATCCGCCGCTTCATGCGGACGGCCTCGCGGCGCAGCTCGCGCAGCTGGCTCTGCTCCATCAGGTGGGCCTCGTAGACCGCAGTGAACTCTGCGTAGCGGGCCGCCAGGGGCGAGAGGTCCAGCCCGACGGCTTCGACAATCTGGCCGGTGCGGTCGTTCGGCATCCTGTGGCCGCGGCGCTGGCCGTTGGAGTCCGAGCGGTCGGCGACGAAGCCCTTGCTCCTGAGCTCTCGCAGAGCGCGCTGCACCTTGGAGAGCGACCAGGCCAGGCGCGTGGTGAGGGCGTGGTTTGACGGCCAGACGATCGGTCGGGATCCCGCCGTCCAGTCCTGGTCGAAGCTGTAGGTCATCAGCGTCGAGAGGACCATCACGGCCGGGTCTGACAGGCCGTAGAGCGGGGCCGCCCTCCTGGCGGCTGTGAGGACCTCGCTGCGCGTGAGTGTCTCGGGAAGCCCCTCGAAGTTCTCCGTGAGCGAGGCCGCACGGAGGCTTTCGGCCGAGAGCTTAGGAAGCCCCAGCCGTTGGATAGACTGCATAATCGACTGCATGTGCCGTTCTCCTTTGTTCGAACGGCAGGCACAGAAAACCCGTGGCGCGAATCGCGCATTTTCCCTTGCATCGGTGATTCGTGCGGACTATCTTCTGTGGTGCTGAGTCACTTGAGATAGTCCGTCACCGAGATTTCCGGGGCGGACTTTTTCTTTGCCTGCCCTTGGCTGCCTCTATGGTTTCAGGTCGAAGCTCCTTGCAGTGATGGGCATAAGCGCCCTCCTTCGGGCACAACTCTCCCGTGCCCGGAATCCGGTTCTGACGTGATCGAAGGTGATCTACGGGTTATCGGCCGGGAGGATCTCCTGGCCGCTTGGGGCCTCTATCCGCCTAGGGCGGTCGCAGCTTCATCGTCACGGGTCGATCCCCCTTCAGGCGACCTTCTGAGCGGTCGTCTCCGCTGTGTCCGCGTCCACTTCGCCGGCAGGCCCGACGATCGCATCCGCGGCGCTCTGGTGGTCGCGCCATCTGAAGACGACGCGGACCTGCGCCAACGATGCGGCTCGTGCGCTCAGGGTCTGGCCGAATCCATCCACTAGGTGAATCGCGTAGTCGGGCAGACGATCGCCTTCGCTAATCGTGGCGAGCTGGGCTCGGAACTTGGCGAGTTCGCTGTCGGATCCAGTGAGCTGGCGCAGCGGTTCGAGCTGGATCGTCCACTGCGCCTCGTCTTCGCAATGGACCCGGGCCAGGTCATAGAGGCGGCGCTCGATCGGCCGAAGGCTGAAATAGGCGTCGCAGTACTCCAGCATTTTGCCATCACGCAGGATGGCCCGGAACAGCCACTCGCAGAGCACCACCCGGATCATCTTCAAGCGCTTCTCGCCGGTCACCTTGTCCCGGGCGTACTGCAGGGCGGTGCCGCTGTCGAACCAGTTGAACCAGCCGTCAATACCTTCTCCGCCGGTCTCGATGTTCGTCTTGATCAAGGTGCCCTTCAGGCGCTCGACCGTGTTCTCGAGGTTGCTGTAGGACCGTTTGGAGCGGTCCCGGCCGGCGACGCGAAAGAAGTCATTGGCCGAGAACTGGAGCTCCCGGCGCGGTTCTCCGCCCTTGGCCAGGTCCTGGACGATCAGGGAAGCGACATAGACGATCATGTCCTTGTCGTAGATCGTGGCGATACCGGAGCCTTCCACGGCCTTGATGTCGATGGTGATGCCGCGCTCCGGATCGTTGTAGCTTAGGCGCTTGCGCCGGGCGCGGCGGGAGAGGTCGAAAAAGGGGAACTCCATGATGTGGCGTTCGCCCTTGACCTTGCCGTGCAGGGGGCTGTCCAGCAGGTCCATCTGTCTCGTTACGGCTGCCATTTCTGCCTCAAATCCCGAATTTTGGTGGTCCTGCCTAAAATCACGTATTGGCCCGCTAAGGCCGACTCCAGCCGATTTGCACCGGCGTTCCGATCCAAATTGACGCTAAATCTGGTAGCTGTCGAGAAACGGCCCACGTGATTTTGGGGATGAACGTGGTTTTGTTTCGTGATTTCAGGCAGTTCGGCGGCCCGTCTTCGTGATTTCGGGCAGCGCGGATGCGTGATTTCAGGCAGATCCAGGGGCGCACCGCCACGAATCGCCGCCCCGGATTCCCGAGTCTCTCGGCCGGCCGGGGCCTCCGAGTCGCTTTTTCGTGATTTTAAGCAGGAAGGCGGCGCCAGGATTTCCATATGGCGAGAGCGGGACCCAACGCCGCGATTCACCCGCCGAATGGCGGCAACGGCAGATCTGTCGCCACCGCCGGGTAGCCGATCTGCACGGCCCGGCCCTGCTGCTCGCAGAACCAGCAGAAGGCCTCCTGGATCACCGGCGACAGGCGCACGCCGCCGGTCTAATGGATCGGCCGTAAGGCGTTCCACACCTTGACCGACATCCAGACGCTCTTCTGCCGGGAGTACAATGGGTGGCCGTCGCGGCGCCGGGACATCCTGCCGGCGTCCCGTTCCCGAACGAAGGCCTGCAGCGCCTGTTCGAGAGTCTCTGCGCATGTCCACACTGCTGCTCCTTAGCAACTTGCTCCAGGGCGACGATCAGCGCCTACGGCAGGTCCGCCGTGACGCTCGCCTCGTGTGGCATGTGCTTCGGATTCTTCGTGTGCTCTGCGTGCTGTGGCCACTAGGAAGCAAGGTAAAGAATCAAGTCCTTACGTGCAATAGTGGTGAAAGATCAACCCGGCCGAGCTTTAGTCGTCAGTCGAATACTAAAGGTCTGGCGAATGAAGGCTGATCCCACCTGAGCCTCTGCGCGACCGCACCAACTCGTCCGAGAGGCTTCCTTCCTCAGGGTCGGCAGCGATGCCGTCCACCTCGTAGGTCGGGGCGTGGCCGCTCACAAACAGGCCGCCTTTGAGGGCCGCCTACCGCGCCAGAGCTCGAAGAGCACCGGATGTGCCCCCTCTTACCACAGGCCTTCCGGGGCGCTACAGCGCGAGATAGGTGAGCGCGCGCCCCTCCAGGCCTGCTCCGCAGGCTCCGGGCGCCGGCAGAGCCGACGCCTGGAAAGCGGGGACACATCCTGGAAGGCCCGCGCCGCTGCGCGGCGCGGACGGTTTTCTTGGTGGCGTATTTGATCAAGGGTGTTGGGGAGAGATAGACTCGACCTGCGGTACAGCCTGGCGAGGCGATGACCGTCAAGGGTGTTGAGGCCGGACTTAGATGACCCTAGTCCGGCCTTAACCGTGCCGGCCTCGCTACCCAGCAATACGACTGTGATGATCAGCGCGGCTTGCAGTAGCCGGGCCGGGGCATCGACCTCGCAGAATCACGCGCCAGCTCCGCGTAGCGGCCACGAGAGTACCGGGGGTAGTCGCTGCCGAGAGGGGAGAAGGCAGGCCCGCCGGAGCGGGCCTGCCCGGTTTTCTATGCCGCTTCCTCGGCCTCGGCGGAGAAGGCCTGCAGGTGATCCACTGCCCGCTGCGCATGACTGGCGGCGGTGATAATCGCCCGCTTGTTGTTCTTCAGAACCTTGAGCCAGGACCCGATATAAGCCGCGTGATCCTCGCGGGGCTCCGGCGTCAAATCCAGGTCTGCCGCCAGGAAGGCAGAACCAAGCTCGGCAACAAGCTCCTCCATGGCATAGCCCTCGTCGCCCCAACGTTTGCGCCCGAAGTCCCGGTTCAGGCGCGAGGGGTGCCGAGTCCAGTGAGTACTCTCATGCCCTAGCACCGCGTAGTAGCTTTCGGCATCGCGGAAGGACTCAAAGGGTGGCATCTGTACATAGTCCTGGTGGATGGCATAGTAGGCTTGGTTGCCGCCGTGCCGGATCTCAGCGCCCGTCGCCGCAAAGAAGACCTCCGCGTGCTCGATGCGCTGCACCGGGTCAAGCCGGGGAGCCGCAGGCGCGTAAAAATGCTCCGGCAGGCCCTCGATCTGCTCGACGTTGAAGACGGTATAGCCCTTCATGAAGGGGATATCCCGCTCCTCTTCCTCGCCGGTCTTATCGTCGGTTTCGGTACGAGTGACGGTCGAGGCATAGACCACCAGGTTGCCTTTCTCGCCCTTGCGGACGCTCGCCCCGAGGGCCTTCGCTTGCTTGAAGGTCATCCAGATAGGCGCCGCGAAACCCTGCTCCACCGCAGCCCACCAGAGCATCACCACATTGATTCCTTGGTAGGGCTGGCCGTTATGCCGCAGGGGCCGGGTGATCCGCCCGGCGGCATGCTCGGCGTCCCACGGCTTCAGCCAGGGACGCACTCCGTTTTCAAGCTGCGTCACGATTTGCGCGGTGATCCGCTCATAGACATCGGGTTTCCGGGCTTTTGTCGGCTTGGCCATGTCGCAGTCCTCCGTCTTTGATCAATTCCCGAGAGGGGGGTGATGCGCCGTGCATCAACCCCTGCCTCGTGGCGAACAGCGGAGGGGAAGGGGGCAAGGGGAATCTGCCGGGGTGGTGCGGCCCGCAGCCGAAGGCGAGGACACGGCCCGGCTGATTGTCCTTGCAGGGAAGGGGGGTCGGAATCCCCCTTCCCTCTGAAGACAAGCGACAGCGCGGACGCCACCGCGGCCGCTCCGTATTGGCACCAAGCGGCGTCCCATCAGCTGGCTGACACGTTCGCTGACCACCGGGGGGCTGCCTTCCGCCTGCCCGAAGGTTCAAGGAATTCTGCTTTGGAGCGCTGACCGGCTCTGACCTGGCGTCCACCAAAAAGACGGCACGTGACCCGAAGCGGCAATATGGGCTTGTTCTTCTCATGAGCGCTTCGAGCCCAATAGCGAATCCTCCGGGGGCACATAGAGCGAAGACTGCGCTCGTTCTTGCAGCAAGCAGGCTCGGCCCTTTAATGTAATGTGACTGTAGGGGGCATCCCATAATCTGACATTTATACCGAAAGCGTAGAGTGGCGGGTGCGCGCAACAGGGGCGACCTCGATCATTAGTCGTACGTTAATCGAATCGCCTAAGAGCGCTGCCAATTGTGTAAGAGTTACCTGCATGGCAAAGAAAAAGACGGTGATGCATGTCTTCTATTCTTGGCAAAGCGATGCGCCGAAGAAGACCAACCTCAATGCAATCAGGAAGGCCCTCACGCAGGCATGCAAGCGGCTGGAAAACGAGATTCCAAAGCTGACGCTCGTCCCGGATGAAGCGACCCGCGACACAAGCGGCAGCCCCAACATTCCGCTCAAAATCCTGCAGAAGATCGAGGAGTCGGCGATTTTCATCGCGGATATAACGACGATTACTCCGCCGGAGGCCCCGCGGCCCTGCCCCAATCCCAATGTCAGTTATGAACTCGGGTACGCGGTTGCTACGTTGGGATGGGATAGAGTCATTCTACTGTTCAACGGCGCGATCGGTCAGTTCCCTGCAGATCTACCGTTCGACTTCATCCAAAACCGGGCCAGTCCCTATTACTATGCAGAGTCCGACTCATCGTCGAAGCGCGACGAACTGAGCGCATTACTTGAGACCGCAATCAAAGCAGTACTCGATAAGAACCCCAAGCGGCCCGCCGAGCTCAAGGGGCTGACGCGCGAGAAAATTGAGCATGATCATGATGTCGAGAACATGCGCTGGCTCATGAAAGCGCTCCATCTGCCAACGCTTCAGGAACATATTGAAGAACTGCCCCACACGATCTCGAACAAGGCGCTCTGGTTCTTCGAAAACTTCCGTGGCGTCGTCGACAATAGCTTATTCAGCGTTTATGACCCGATCCTCAGAGATGCTGTCGATAAGCTGTACGCGGGTTGGCTCGCGGCCGTAGCTCACGACAATCAGTATCACCAGACGCCGAGCGGCAAGACGCACGTCTTCACCAATCCGGGTGACATGCCGCTAACAGCCGAGCGGCAAGCAGTGTGGGACGAAATCGATGCTGGGCGCCGGGATATGGCAGCAGGAATCACGATCATCCTCGACCGCCTTCGCGCTGACTACATCGAGATCAACATTCACAAGACGAATGAGAAGGCATGGAAGGGCTATGTCGACTTTCAGCGCGAGGTCGAAGATCGGTGGAGCTCAAAGCAGAAGCGCCAAAAGAAAAGGCGGAAATAGGTAGCAGACGTCGGCGGAAGGAGGTTCGATCATGCCAGTCTATTTTCTCGGTGACGATGACAATGGATGTTCCCCCATCAAAATCGGGGTCGCAAAGAATATCGAGGCACGTACGCGCAACCTCCAGACCGGCAATTCACTTAAGCTACGGCTTCTCGGGTGGATCGTAACGCCTAACGATTTCCGGTTTGAGAGAGACTTGAAGAGGCACTTCGACGCTGCCCGCGTGCGCGGCGAGTGGTACGATCTCGAGCCGGCGGCAATTCTGCCTTTCCTCATACGCGCGGGCCGCGACGGGTTTGTTGCGAAGAATGCCAACGCCTTTCAGATCGTCGGATATGACCACGATGCGGTCCCCGAATATCTCGGCGTGTGGGAATGGGCGGATCTGGAGATCGACGAATGCTGCCCGTTCTGCGGATGCCTGTGTGGTATGCATGTCCAAGAGGCGTCGCAGATGTACTACTGCATTCGGTGCGACATGCTCACGGATTTCTCGGAACTCAGTCCCCTTGATGAAGAACCGGATTATTGGACTGTAGGTCGCAGTCGTGATGAGCAAGGGTGACCTGGAATGAGCGAACAGTGGCTAGAGGCGCGCGCGCCAGGCTTCAGGGATCTGCCCGAGATGGATCGTCGTGCGATCTTCGATTTCGTCTTCCTATGGAGCCTCTTCGAAGGGCAGATTATGGACAATTTCGGTCGCGCCGATCACATTCGCGAAAAGGTCAATGCCTGGGCCGCGGCCGGAACGCTCGCAGCAGAGCTGTACGACGGTGAGCTGACCTATTTCCGATATCGCTACTTCGCAAATGGCGCCCTGACGCACCATTTTCACTATCTCCAGCTCCGCCAGTCGGACCAACCCGCCCTCGTGCAAGCCGTATGCGAGGGAGCGAACGATGGTTCTCGCGATCGTATGCTCGCGCTGCTGATGATCGTCTGGCGTTTGCGGAACAACCTATTCCACGGCGCCAAATGGGCTTATGGGCTTCGCGGTCAGCGGGAGAATTTTACCCATGCAAATAGCGTCCTCATGCGCCTGCTCGAGCGACACGGACAGCTCGGTTGACATGCATGAACGGCCGGACTGAGAATGTCCGCTTTAGCGGCATCGTGTGGGCGCGACTCTGCCAACGCAAAAAGGCCACCATCCATCCACCACGAGGATCATCCTGGCAACGGTGTCCGAGGCTTAGGTTGCCACAGCGGACGTCCAAAAGGTCCGCATCTCAGACGTCGCTGGCTGGGGTTCGTATGTGTGGTCATGGCACGAAACGGCTGTCGCGCCAGGCGACAAGCAGTTCTGCTCGTCACCAGCACGCCGTCGTTGGTTAGCGAGAGGCTCCAGGACTTCTGCTCGGAATCGTTGACCGGACCTGTGGGGACGATGGCCGACCCGGCAGGTCGTTGGCCCGAAGCGGCCTTCGGAGAATGCGTTCGACTAGAGTTGGCTTTTGGCCAGGAACGGTTATTCATACTACTTGCAACGAACGGCTGAAATGAGCCCCATCTATGACGTTCGTCGTGAGCGCTGCTTTGGACACGAAGGGTCGAGGGCGGCCTGACGCAATTGCGGCATGGCGCTCGCGACAATCTATCAAAGCGGTCGTTCATGCTAGGTGGTATCCTCGCCGTCGTGCCATCGCACGCGGGAGGCGATGAGCAATCGATGCAAGTGCGATTTTGGCTGCTTCAGGCATTTCAGAAAGCAATCGTTAAGATAGGTTAGGACCACAAGCATTGGAGAAGAGCGTGGCCGCCCCTCATACATTAAGTCAGACCGGCATTGGCGCAGCTTGGGTTGGTCAGTTCTCTCAAGCAGACCAAGTTCACGCAGCCATGATGATGGATACCATGCTCCTTCTAAATGAGGATCAGGTGATTACGTCTCTCAGAACGGCCCTCGACCGCATTGCTAAGGGAGTCCGGTACCGCCGCGGGACAGTTGCTTTATATGCAGAGCGAGAATTTCAAGAGAATGCCATCTTTCCAATCAGCGAGGTGCGGGATGCGAAAGGGATTGTGCGACGGCGATCCCAGGGACGCAAAGGACCGCCTGCTGTTAAACCTATTCGTGGAGGGGCTAGGGTTGGAAGCGAAGGCTTGATCGCATTTGTCATCTCTCAAGAGAAGGAGGCGTGGCCCAAGATCTTCAAGAACCAACCGGGCCCAGATAGTCTTCGCGCGAGGACGTCTCCCGCTGGGGAAATAGTGATCGTTACTGATTTTATAGGGTCGGGCGATCGAGTGATTTCGATGCTAGAGAAGTTTTGGGCAGTGCCGACCATTAGAGCATGGATGTCGAGAAAGCTCATCAGGTTCAGGATCGTCTCTGCGGCAGCCACCGCTTCCGGAATAGCAAAAGTAAAACGCCACCGCCTCCGCCCCGAGGTGATATACGATTGGATTGCTCCCACGGTCGAGACACAGCCCAATTGGATGTTAAAAACCGAATGGAAGCGCTTAATTGCTAATTATGGCCCCATCGAAGGGCGTGGCGCTGGTCAATACGGTTTTGGCAAGGATGCTGCATTAATAGCCTTTAGCTACAGAATCCCGAACAATGCACCCGCGATGGTTCATCACAGTCAGGATGGATGGAAAGCGCTTTATAACGGGCCAGCTCCTGCCGAGTTGCACAGCCTGTTCGGAGTGAAACGCGTCGATGAGGTTATCGCAGCTGCTGCCGAAGAGAACGGAATTTGTCTAGGACCTACTCTGTCAGAGGGGGACCGCACCACTATCCTCGTTCTTAGTCTGCTAAAGGGACGTTGGCACAAAGGATCAGAAATAGCATTGTCGTCCAAGACAGGTTTGACTGTGCCGGCGTTAATGGATGTTCTGCGCGATGCGCTCAACACTGGCTTAATAACGAGCTCGGGCCGCCTGACTGACAAAGGTTATGCATTCCTTCAAGCAGGAAGGGCGCTTGAGCGACAAAGACCGCTCATTGCAACGGCTCCTGAACCATATTATCCTGAAAGCCTGAGAGTTCCCCGGTAGCATCTAGTCATTGTCGTCTGAGAAGACGACCTGGATGGGGGGTACGAACCCGCTGTCTTGGGGGATGGAGTTTTCCATTGCCGCTGAAAGAGCTCATGAATGCAAGTCCACGTCGCGTCATCTATCGTTGCCCGTTGGGCAACCTCCTCGGAGGCTCATTTCGATAGACGACGCGACGCCGCCAGGGCCGCACTAAAGTAGATGCATCATCCGTGGGACTCTCAGACCTTCGTTTCAGGATGCAGAAAAGAAGGGCGCTCCGAAAGCACGATACAAGCTTGTCTAGCGGCAGCGCGGGCGGTGAAGAGAAAACATCCCGATCTCCCTGTTATATTTACACTTAACCACCTAGCCTCGCTCACAGACGTATCCGCCAATTTTCTGCAGGAAATTGCGCATCGGAAGGTCGACCCATACCGCGTTTTTCGCGTGAAGAAACGCGGCTTGCCCAACAAGGTACCTGCTCCGCCGCGTCGCTATCGGACTATCTGCGTACCAGACCCGAAGCTGATGAGAGTGCAGCGGTGGATTGCTCAGAATATCTTGAACGTCACTCCTGTTCACGATGCTTGCTTTGCCTTCTGTGAAGGCAGAGATTTGGTTGGTGCCGCGAAGAAGCATGCCGGTGCCAAGTGGTTGGTAAAGATGGACGTCAGGCACTTCTTCGAGTCGATACACGAGAACACAGTGTACCGAGTTTTTAGGTCGTTTGGATATGGTGCGCTTCTAAGTTTTCAGATGGCCCGGATCTGCACGAGACTGCCCAGGCACAATGTACCTGGCGCTCGAGCTTCATTGGGCCGTGGCGGGGGTGGACCATACCGTTGGCACATGATGGGGCACCTGCCTCAAGGCGCCCCAACCAGTCCAATGCTCGCGAACAGGGCGGCCGAAGCTCTTGATCAACGACTGAATAGAATTGCCAAACATGAGGGATGGATCTACACGCGCTATGCTGATGACCTTGCATTTTCTCGGCAGGCCGATGCCTCACGCGATCTCGCTATGAGGGTGGTTAGGAAAACTGAACGTGCTTTGGAGGCGGTGGGATTAGTCGCCCATCGGCAAAAAACAACCATCGTGCCGCCAGGTGCGCGGAAGGTACTCCTAGGGGTCTTGATTGATCGCGATAGTCCCAAACTAACCAAAGCCTTTCGCAATAACGTTGAGACGCATCTCTATGCTCTGAATTGCCCAAAGGTCGGCGCTGAAAAACACAGGCTGAATCGAGGCTTCTCCTCTATGATCGGCATGCGACGACACATTCTGGGGCTGATTGCATTTGCTCATCATGTGGATAGAAAGTATGCGACCAAACTGTACCGCGACTTCAATCTAGTGAATTGGAGCAAGTAAGCATCCAAGGTCCGCTTTCCGAGCGCTGCAATGCAGCGCTGTGCAGCGTGCGAAGGTCGGCAAAGGGCCGGGAGCGCCAGTTCCACTGATCAGTGCGAAGGTCCGAAAGGTCCAGCATAGGCGTCGTTCGCAGGGTCATTGCCAAACGGTCGGCTGCGGTCATTCTGTTCGAGTAGCAAGCTCGCTATTGTATGACCGCTCCTGGCACCGAGCTGTCGTTCCATAAGGTCAGAGCCCGTGTTCGTTCGACGGTGCTCAGCCGACATCAGGGTGCTGGAGCGTTTGAATGCCAGATCCACATTCCCAGTCGGATCTAATGCAGCCGGCGGCGAATGGGGTGATCATGATTTATTTGCGACATGCTTGGCGCGCCCAACAGCACAGTACGCCCTGAGCGCCGTCAGAGCTGCTCCTCAATGATCGTCCGCAATTCATTGATCTCGGATTCCAGCCTTTCAAGCCGCTGCAGCAGTTCCTCTCTGACCGCATCATTCGGCCCCATCCCGCATTCCTCGCCCCAGATCAACGGAACGAACTCGGGGTGATCGATGAAGGGGTTGCGGTTGCCTTGCCAACTGTAAACCACGTCGTTGCGGCGTCTTTCGTCAGGCGAGACAGGGTCCTGACTGCTCCAAGTGACCAACGTGCAAAGCTTGCCGAAATGAGGCTCGCCCGTATCTGTCAGGCGGTCGACGAGTTCGAGGTCCGGCGTGTCGCTCTGGTCGTTTCCTTCATATCTCACCGCCATGTAGAACACCATGCGCGCGGCATCGCCTTTCACCCTCGTGGGCGGCTCCCAGGTTCCATCCCCCTCTCTGCACTCGGCGCACTCGTCATCCAGCTCGCCGCCTTCCGCATAGTCGTTGTTTGATCGATCCGTGTTGACGGACCGGTCCGCCGCACGGATGTGGTGAGCGTCCGTGTGCGCATCCTGACTTCGATTGGGGAAGCCTTTTGACTTCGCCCAGATATGCTCCCTGTTCCACGAATCCTGATCGCCCGAGCCCGTATCCCGACGGAGCTTCGGGATTGGCCGACCCGTATAGAAGGCGATGACGTTTGCGGGGTCCGACGGGTCTTCGTCGGCTTCTTCCAGAATCTCCCAGACGCAGGGCGTGTAGGAATAGGCGACGTGACTGTTGATGATCTGGTTCAGCGTGGCCTTCAGCTCATCACCTGTGCGACCAACCGTGTCGGCATAGTAGAGAGCGAGATCGACGGGTTCATGCTCGACCTTTTCGCAGGCGCCCTGGGCGGTGACCGGCGCCAGCATCACGACGGCCGCTAGACAGATGACGAACCTCGACATAGCTCATCTCCTTCTCCTAATTCTATAGGCTCAGCGGTATCGGCCTTCAGGGTGCCGGATTCCGGCGAACGCCACGCCTTCAAGAGCCCTTCTCTAGCTGGTCTGCCACCAATAAGGACGCTATTCTACCTTCGGTAGCTCCCTTTGCTATCGGGTATTCGGGGGTCCGCATGCGCAAGGTCATCCCCTTTCGCCGACGCCAAAAGCGTCCGCCACCGTCGTCCGGCCCGTGGGGGCCGCGCCGGAATGCGCCCTGGCTACTGGCCTTCGCGGTGCTTTTTGGGGGCGCTGGCGGCTACCTCGCCTTCGATCTGCTATCGCCGGCCTCCGTATCAGGTGGGAGCGTTCAATCGGCGGCCGCGGCCTCAGAGAACATCATGGGCCAGGCCTCCATCATCGACGGCGACACCCTCGAAATCCACGGCACCCGCATACGATTGCATGGCATTGATGCCCCCGAGAGCGACCAGCTATGCCTTCTCAACGGCGGACCTTCCCAGTGCGGCCAGGAGGCGGCTCACGTCCTCTTTAACAAGATTGGCGACAGCGTAGTAAGCTGTGAGCCCCGGGACATGGATCGCTACGGAAGGGTAGTCGCCGTTTGCTTTGCTCATGGCGAAGACCTGAATGCCTGGATGGTGTCTAACGGATGGGCCTTGGCATTCCGGGAATACTCGCTGGACTACGTGCAACAGGAGCAGGCGGCGTCCGCGGCGAAGGCGGGCATGTGGCAAGGAGAATTCGTCGCACCCTGGGAATGGCGTCGTCACGAAGATGTGGTGATTGAGCTTACGCCCTCGGTTCCGGCTGAAGAATGCGCAATCAAAGGGAATATCAGTTCCAGCGGCGAGCGCATCTATCACGTCCCTGATGGCCAGTACTACTCCCGAACCAAAATCAGCCCATCGAAGGGCGAGCGCTGGTTCTGTAGCGAGGCAGAGGCCAAGGCGGCAGGGTGGCGAAGGTCCAAGAGATAGAGAGCTGGTGACCGCGGTGAGAAGTCGGAGGAGTCAATGAGCCAACAGAAGCTAACGACCATCACCCTGCGTGAGGCCGGACTGAAGCTCGCTGAGCAGGATGGACGCCCTCTCTGCCGGGACGTTCTCCACAAGCGCAGCCAAATCTATCTCAGTCAATCTGGACATCGCATTCGTCTTAGAACTACCAATGATCGAGTTCTGACTGTCACGGCTTCCAGCACGAAACCCGCAGAAGCCACGCTCGACTTCGAGGACTGCTGCGTGTTGCTCCTCGTAATGCCCACAGAGCGAAGAGGCACATCGGCCGTCGAAGCTTACTGGGTGCCGTCGACAGATGCGGCTCGGGATGTGAAAACTGCACATCAGAGGTGGCTAGATAGCAACCCTAACACCAAGAGTGCAAATAAGACGTACTCGATTTGGTTTGATGAAGCGATGGCTGAGTCTGGAATGTTCCGAGAAAAGTGGTCTCAGTATCGTCTTCCGGCCACTCTGCGGTTAAGTGAATAGCGTGTAGGCCAGCCGTTGGCCGCCTCTAGTGCGCGAGAACTTGACATGAGACGAGACCCGAATCGCCGCAGCCGCCGAAGAACGTCCTCCTCCCAAACGACACGTCGAGCACGACCTTCGCGAATGATCGTGCTCACGGCTGCGGGAGTGGTAGTTGGGGCTGTTGGGGGCTTCGTCCTCTTTGAAGTGTATCCAACCGTTCTTGATGGTCAGGGACCGCTGGCACAGGAGTTGGCAGATATTCGCGCGTTTGCGGTTAAGACAATGAACGACAATGGATTCGGCTCTTGCCGTATCAAAGGCAATATCAGCGTCGAACGGGGCGAGCGCATTTATCACGTCCCCGGCGGAGAGTACTATTCGCGAACCAGGATCGACACATCAAGAGGCGAGCATTGGTTCTGTACTGAGGCAGAAGCGCGGGCGGCGGGATGGAGAAAGTCCCGACGGTGAAAGTACGTCGCAAACGTCCGGTGACGGCCGTCTTGCGGATCGCGGGCTAAGGGGAATCTGCCGGGGGTGGTGCGGCCCACAGCCGGAGGCGAGGACACAGCCCGGCTGATTGTCCTTGCAGGGAAGGGGGGTCGGAATCCCCCTTCCCTCTGAAGACAAACAACCGCGCGGCCGCCACCGCGGCCGCACCGTGCAAGGATCAAGAAAGAAGAGCTTCGTGGCGCGTGCGCCGCGTCCGCCCGGGCGCGACCAGCCGAGAAGAGGGAGGGGGAAGGGCCGAAGGCTGAACCCTTCCCCCACCGGGCTCAAGCGTCAGACGGGGAGGACATACCGTCGTCACTAGTCCCGGGTTCCTCGACCGCCATGCAGGCCGGAACCCATGCGGCAATGCGCGGGCGGGCCTTCGGGTAGGCGTCGTTGGCGTCGGGGCGCGGGTTGAACACGCCCGCCAGAGCGAACGCCAGGTCGCCCTTCTTGTCCTTGGAGTGGCGAGAAGCAAAGCCATCGTCCACCACCTGGGCGGCCACGGCCAGCATGTGCCCCTTGGTCATCCGGCCAAAGAAATCCGCATTCGGCGTCCAGTAGTCTGCGGCGCGGGTCTGCATGATCGCAGCGGCCCGCTCCAGGGACGGCTCGGCGGTGCCCTCGTCGGCCAGCTGCGGTTTAAGCGTCTCGGCAGCAACGAAGGCCTGCAGGCTGATCTTGTCGACCTCGGACAGAGAGCGGAAGGCCTCGAAGCGGTCGGCTACGTCCTCGATCTCGATCCAGTCGAGGGGCAGGGCGTCACGCGCAACCTTGGCGGCCTCGCGCCCCTCGAAAGTGCCCATATCGCCTTTCTCGGACTTCGTTCGCGGCCCATAGGGGCGGTGGGCATTCAGCTCGAAGGGGGAGTGCCAGCAACCATTTTCGACAACCTTGCAGACCATATGGAAGGCCAGCAGGTCGCGAGCGACTTCCGGGTTTTTGACAAGCTCGGCGCGGAGGATTTCAAGGCGCAGAGCCGAGAGATCGTCGCGCAGGCTGGCGCTGTAGTCGCTGCCCTCGGTGCCTGTGGCCTTGCCGGCCTTCTTCTTCTCGGCGTTGGCTTCCGGATCGTCCTCGCGGCGAACAAAGCCGCCCTCGAAGTTCAAGGTGCCGTCATGGGCCAGGGAGAGGAAGCCGCCGGCGACGGCCTTCTGCTCCGCGGTGTAGACCCGGCGCTTGCACTCGAAGGCCTCCAGCTTCGCCTCGATCTCGTCCCACTCCTGGTAAGTCTCGTCGTCGTGGCCGTCGCTGTCTGCCTCCAGCTCTTCAAGTCGAGCTTCCAGGCGCTCCTTCTCAGCCTGATCCTCTTCCGAGAGGGGCTGGCTTTCCGGGTAGACGCGGCGCAGGCCTTCACCCGCCCGCCAGTCTTGATCCAGGGCGGTTTCGACCCAGGCCCAACCCGCGTTGCAGACCTTGTCGGCCTCGGCCTCCAGGGCCTCGCTCGCCAGTCGGATCAACAGTTCACGGTCCTTGAAATAGTCGGTGTCTCCGAAGAGGTCCCGGCGGACTTCACCGCCTGCCGCCTCGTAGGCCTTGGTCCCGACAAAGACCGCCAGCTTATTGGTGCCCGGCACTTCACCCTCGGTGAGCGCCTGCTTGATGGTGTGCGCCTGAAGGCCCCAATGGTGCTTCCGCAGCGCCTCAAAGACGGCCTCCTGGCGGGCGTGGTCATCGGTCAGGGTAAAGGAGGTGGCCGCCTCCACATTGATCTCGTCGGCCCGCAGGGCGTCCAGGATCACCGGGGAGAGACGGCCAAGGCGTAGCCGTCGCTCGACAAGCTTCCGGTTCGCGCCGTGGCGCTTCGCGATCTCATCGACGCTAAGGCCTTCATCGTGCATCTGCCGCCACGCTTCGAACTGATCGGCAGGATGCATAGCCAAGCGATGGACGTTCTCCGACAAGCTGGCGCTCGTCGTCTTGCCCTCTTTGACCTGACAGGGAACCTCGTCGCTCGGCTTCATCTTATTCCGCTTGACCAGCAGGGCCAGGGCGCGGCGGCGGCGCTCTCCGCCGACAACGGCGAACTTGCCGCCCTTGGTTTTGCGGACGATCAGGTTTTGCAGGAGACCTTCGGCCTCTATGTTGTCCGCCAGGGCCGCAACACTGTCGCCTCGGCGGGTCTTGCGGACGTTCTTCGGATCGGCAACCAACTTGGAAAAGGGGATGCCCTGGGTCGGGGTGGCAACGGTGGCGGTTTCGGCTTGCTTGCTCATGCTCTCGTGTCCTCCGAGTGGGTGTTGATGATGTGCCGGGTGAGCCTCAAAGGAGGCTCATTTGCTCGGCGTTCAGTACGGGGAAGGTCGTTGGCGATGCGGCCAGCTCGGGCGCGCGCTCGCGGTCGGGGAACTCGCAACAAACGACTTCGCAACGCGGGGAAACGCCGCGCCAGCCGTCTTGATGGACCGTCGTGTCGATGCCGCAACCGGCCTCCAGGTAAAGGCCTGTTTGGCGGGCAAAGCGGCGGTATTCCTCGCGCTCCCGGCGCTCGTAGTAAGGGGCACCGGAAAACACGAAGCCCGCCGACTTCTGGGGAACGATGAAAGCGCCAAAGGTCGCCAGGTCGGCCGCCAGGTCGATAACCTTGAACTCGAACTCAGGGCCACGATATCGGGGGGCCGCCAGGCCTTTGATGCTGCGCCCAAAGGGCGGATTGGCTATGGCAACATCGAAGCCCCCCAGGTCGCGGCAGACCTCAAAGACGTCTCCACAAATCCATGTCGCCTCGGGGAGTACCTTCTTGCCGACCTCGACATAGGCCGGATTGATGTCAATGCAGGTGATATTCAGCCGCCTGTCGTGGGTCTGCCGGTGGTAGTGCATGAAGCTCAAGACGCCGATCCCGGCGCAGAGGTCAATGACCTTGGAACCGCAAATCTCGAGCTTGAAGTCGCAGGCGAGGTCCACCGGGGTAAAAAAGGCCCCGGCGGCGGTGTTCAGATGGCTAGCGCCTTCGTGCCAGTTTTCCAGAACGAACCATTTCTCATTAAAGGTTAGCTCGTCCTTCTCCAGCAGGGCGCAGGCCTGCTCGTGTTGGCGGGTCTGGCTCTTGGTCAGTTTCCCCATGTCGCTGTCCTCCATCGTTGTTCAATCCCCGAAGGGGGTTGATGCCGTGCATCAACCCCTGCCTCGTGGCGAACAGCGGAGGGGAAGGG
>MRWG01000880.1_pt1 | contig 24177 bp, 23 predicted proteins | sample 1013341 | NCBI WGS metagenome assembly MRWG01 (sample SAMN06117577, study PRJNA244670) | biofilm metagenome | biome: Water; feature: Cathode Biofilm; material: Biofilm; isolation source: microbial consortium enriched at the cathode of a solar microbial fuel cell | place: USA: District of Columbia ... | reverse complement strand
ACGTAACTCGACTGCCGGACGTCGATCTCCGCAAGATGGCGTTCTTCCTGGATTTCGATGGCACGCTCGCGCCGATCGCCTCTCGGCCGGACCTCGCCAGCATGGCGCGGGAGACGCGCGGCGCATTGGAGCGGCTGATCCGGGCGAGCGGCGGCGCGGTGGCCGTCGTGTCGGGGCGAGCGCTCGACGATCTGCACAAAAAGGTCATGCCGCTCTGCGTAGCGCTTGCGGGATCGCACGGTTTGGAGCGGAAGAGCGCCTGTGGCGGCGTCCGGCCGTCCCCCCTGCCCTCGTCAGCGGCCCAAGCGCTCGACCGTCTGGAAGCTTTCGCCAGGCAGCACAGTCTGTTCTACGAGCGGAAACCCGCAGGGCTCGCATTGCACTATCGCGACCGCCCGGACATGGGCGCGGCCTGCACGGCGGAAGTCGAGTCCGCCATTGCACATGTCGGACTCCGGGCGCTGCATGGACACATGATCGCCGAAGCGGTCGCCGCGTCCAGCAGCAAGGGCGCCGCGATCCGCGATCTTATGAGCGAACCGCCTTTCGCCGGCCGTACTCCCGTAGCCGTCGGCGACGACACGACGGACGAGGACGCGTTCCGCGCCGTCGTCGCCATGGGGGGCCTGGCCATCAAGATCGGCGACGGGCCGACGGCGGCGACGCACCGCGTCCCCGATATCGCGGATTTTCTGGCCTGGCTCGCCGGCCTGACGCCGCCGATGCGCGCAGGTCTTGCATAACGACATCCACGATGGAAAGCGGCGTAGGTGCGCGGCGACAGATTCCGACTCCTGGCCGATATCGGCGGAACCAATGTCCGGTTCGCGCTCGCTGACGCCAATGGCCTGACCGCGGGAGGACGCCGCCCGGTCGTCGATTTCCCGTCGTTCGAGGCGGCGCTTGCGGACTACCTGAACGATGTCGGTGTCGCGCCCGGCGGGGCCGCCATTGCGGCGGCTGGTCCACGGGAAAGTGGGCGCGTCCAGTTGACGAATTCGCCGTGGATCGTCGATCGCGCCGAGGTCGCGGCGATGCTCGGCGGCGTTCCGGTCGCCCTGCTGAACGATTTGGAGGCGACGGCGCACGCGCTGCCGCACCTGGCGCCGGCGGACGTGGCGGAGGTGTTCGCCGGCGCCGCATCGGCCGACCTGGCGCCACGTCTTGCGTTCAATGTCGGGACGGGCCTCGGCGCGGCGCTCCTCGTTTCGACGCCCCACGGCCCGCGTGCGGTCGCGACCGAAGCGGGCCACATGCGGTTCGCCCCAGTCACGGCAGCGGAAGCGGCGCTGGGCGAGTGGGCTATAACTTATGAGGACGTGCTGTCCGGCCGCGGCTGGCGCCGCCTCATGGACGTAATTTCCACGACCGAGGCGCGACGGCGCGTGTTCTCCGCCCTCGTCGGCCGCGTGGCGGGCGATCTCGTGCTGGCGACCGGCGCATGGGCCGGCATCTGGTTCTGCGGCGGCGTGTTCGCCGACTGGGACGGGAAGATCGACGCGTCCGAAATGCGCCGCGCCTTCCAGGATAAGGGGCCGATGCAGGCGCGGATGCAAGCCGTGCCAATGACGCGGATTCTGTTGGAATCCCCGGCGCTCATCGGTCTGGCGCACGCCCCCATCGACGATTCTTGAGCGACAGGACGCTCAACTACCGATAGGCTGCACCTTGTGAGCGAACCGTCCGGAGGGATCATGATGACCCCAATCGACAATCGCCAGGAAACGATCGCGCTCAATCACGCGATCGACACCCTTGCGCCGTTCCCGATCGGCGCGGGCGGCACGATCGGCGCGACGCTCGGCATGATCCGGATCTACGGCTTCGCGTTCGAGCCAAACGGCGCGCTCGACGCCGATGCGCAGCTCTATCAGCAGCCTCACAGGGGAGTTTGTTCACCCTCTTCGGCACGACATATGGCGGCGACGGCGTGACGAACTTCGCCCTGCCCGACCTCCGCGGCCGCCTCGTCGTCGACAATGGACCGGCTCTGCCGATCGGCGCCGTCTTCGGCCAGTACGACGTGCAGTTGACCGACGCCAATTTCGACGGCCTTGCGCCCAATCGCGCGCCGATTGCGGGAGACGACGTGTTCGTTCTTGGATTTGGCCCCGACCTCGTCGCCAGTCTGCTCGACGACAATGGCGGCGGGGCGGACTTCGATTTCAAAGGCCAACCGCACTCGACGGCCGCGGGCGAGTTCGTAACCTCCGGCGGCGCATGCGTCCGGATCACGGATGACGGCAGTTTCGGCTACGACGCGCCGGCCGCCGGATCAGGAATCGACGGGTTCTCATACACAGTCGTCGATGTGGGCGGACGCACGGACGTGGGGTCCGTCCTGATCGACGTCGGCGGCGTCGGCGGCCTCACCTCCGCAGCGGACGGGCCGGAGGCGCTGCATGGCGGCGGCGGGACGAACGACGCCCTGAGCTATTTCAGGGCTTCCAGCGGCGTCTATGTCCGGTTATTCGACGGCGCCGCGAAGAAGGCCGCAGCGGGCGACGTCTTCGACGGGTTCGAAAACCTGATCGGCGGCGCGTACGGCGACAATCTGGTCGGCGACGTTGCGGAAAACGCCTTGCTCGGCTTCAGCGGCAACGATTTCCTGCGCGGCGGCGGCGGGAACGACCGCCTGGCCGGCGGATTGAACGACGACCGGCTGGAGGGCGGCGCCGGGCGCGACGCCTTCGTGCATCGGCCGGGCGACGGCCACGACCGCGTGCTCGACTTCGAGATCGGCGTCGATACGCTCGACCTCCGCGGTCACGGCGTGTCGGACATCGAGGCGCTCGCACGATATGCCATCGAACGTCCCGGTTCCGTCTATCTCGACCTGCCCGGCGGCGACGGCGTCGTACTGGACGGACTCGGCCGCGCCGACCTCTACGCCGCGGACATCCTGATCTGAATCGCCGCGACTGGCGGAATGAACTGCTCAGGTCCGGAACTGCGCCCATGGGACCGCGACCTTGCCGGCCGAAAGTCGGGCGAACGGGCTTGGCGATCGCGTGCTGCGTCCGCATGCATTGTCCGCCGCCTTCCCAAGTCACGTGGACTGGGGAAAGGCGGCGGGGCGGCATTGTGGGGGTCGCGAGGCGTTCGGTTCGACGTCATCTTGTCGCTGGACGTCGGATGACGCTCGCATTTAGCCGAGATGCAGCTTGAAGTTATCGCCCTCTGAAAGGCGGAGACTCAGCTCGACTTCGTCGACCTCCTTCTCGCCGTCCAGATCGTACAGCGAGCTATCCCATGCGATTTCGTGTACGGCCGGCGCATCGCCGTCGTCGATGACCTTCAGATCGAGGTCGTCGCCGACCGTCCGGTCCAAGACGTCGATATCGCCGACGTTTCGATAGTCGCCCACGAGGAAAAAACCATCTTCCGGCATGTTACATACTCCCTATCATTTGTTTCATTTGCAGCAATCTGGCTGTTTTCGCCTTTGCTGCTGAAGAAATGAGAATAAGCATCCTTAATTCAAGACAGTGAGATGTAACCGCCGTCACGCCGCCGCCCAACTTCTTGGCGTCTGGCCCCGAAACCGCGCCTGACAGAACGCATACTGCGGCGCCAACGCGTCATGAAACGCCCGCCGCGCGTCCGCCGGCAGGTCTTGCTCCAGCGCATTGGCGTTCGCCCGCTCCGCCGCCCGTCCGGGCCGGTAGGGCGCGCCGGCGAAGCCGCATAGCCGGCGAAGCGCCGCCTCTGTGAACAAGTCCTCATAGAAGAGATACAGGACGTCGGCCTCCGAGAATGAGGCGTCCAGGGCCTCGACCGTCGCGCGGTAGTTCGCGCGGGCCATGATCGGCGCCGACCGAAGGGCCTCCCGCCATCGCTGCGCGGCGCCGGCCGCGGGGTTGAGGGTTTGCATATGACGCAGCTGCGACCAGAGACGCTCGACCGGATCGCGCATGATGAACAGGATCTTCGGCCGCAGGCCATGCCCGGCGACAAACGTCCTGATGTACTGAAATCCGGGCTGGCCAATCGCCGCATAGGCTGGCGTGATATCGCAGAGCGTCGCCGTCTCCGGCGTAGAGATCCGAGCGAAATGCCCAAAATATGCCATATCGTCATAGATCATCTGCGCACGGTCGATGCTGGCCTGATACATCGGCGCGCCGAGCAGATATTTTACGGGGTCGCCTTTTCGCCCCGCATGAATCCCGAGGCGCTTCAGCGCCAATGCGTCCATGTCCGTCAGTGAATTGACGGGGAACTTCGCGTTGAAGAAGTGCACTTCCTTGATCGGCGACACAGCGACGCCCGGCAGCGCGGCGAGGTAGTGATAGAGCCAACTGGTGCCGCACCGCATGCCGCCGACGCATATCAGCAGCGTCTTGCCATCAAGTTCGGGAAATCGCCCAGCCATCGCCGTTCCGATCGGATCTCTGTGCTCGAAGCTCGACCTGCAGGCCGCGAAAGACCTTCGCGGCTCGAACGTCGCGCCGCTTCAATCTATCGCGCAGGCACGCAACGGCGCATCAGCCTTGGCTCCCGACCTCCCGGAACATCCGAAGCGTCGATGTCGTGACAGCGGCGCCGAATACGACCTTGAGCGGTATGGGTAGAGGCGCGCGGTCTGCGCGAGACGTCGATCAGGCGGGCGTCTCAGGCGGGCGAATGCTGTCGGCAGGCGCAGACGCTGGAACTGTTAGTCGTTCCATGGCTGGCTGCTGACGGCTCGCCGTGACTTCCTTGGCGTTCTGCGCCGCCAATTGCGCAATGCCGGCGCCCGCCGCAACGAGCAATATCGCGAGACCGAAGAGCGCGGGGGCCCACTCTGTTCTTGGCGTATCGATCTTCAAACCGCGACTCGACTCGATTCTCTTGTGCGCGAAAGATTACGCAATCGAGACCGGGCGGCCATCCAAAAGACCGACAGTCATACACAGGGTTATCCCCAGCTTCGTCGCCGGCGCCTATGGACATGCCCTTGCTTCAAAAGCGTACGCCGATTGAGCAATATGTCAGGCAAGAAAAATGTCATAACCTTATGTTATAAAATAGTTTTAACCCCCATATTGCGCCTCGACCCACAATTTACCCGCGTGGCGCGCCGGCGCAGGACGGAAACCGTCATTCCGCCGTCACCCTGGATTGGCGCAAGCTATCCTCAGGCGACCAAAATGTCGGAGGCCTGGACGGTCGGCGTCCCGATGAGCAGCGCGAACTGGATTTGCGCCGTCCCGCCGGTACCGTCCGCATCATAAAACATGGCCCCTGTCGTGCTGTCGTAGACAATGCGGTGGTCGGCTGTCGTCGCGGCGGCGCCAACGACGAACTCCGCGGCCCCAAGCGGCGCGCCGTTTGGCGTCGCCATCGTCGCAAGATTGGTGAAGACGTTGTCGCGCAGCACGATGACGTCCCCGTCCCCTGGCGTGAAATCGGATAGCGTGTCGACGTCGCCCGTCAGATTCGACGAAAACTTGAACTGATCCGCATCCGGGCCGCCGAGATAGATGTCGCTGTCCTCGCCGCCGTCGAGCAGGTCGTCGCCGCTGCCGCCGCGCACCTGGTCCGTGCCCGCGCCGCCGCGGATCTCGTTCGCCTGGGCGTCGCCGACCAGATAGTCGTTGCCGAGCCCGCCCATCAGGAACTCCATATTGCTGAAGACGTCGCCCGTCGCATCCCCGCCGGATGCGCTGAGGTTGAACAGGCGTACGCTCACATTGCCGGTCGAGTTGGCGTAGCTGAGCGTGTCGCCCGCGCCCGCGCCGCCGTCGAGAACGTCTGCGCCGGGGCCCCCTTCCAGATAGTCGTCGCCCGCCTGCCCGCGCAGGGTATCGGCGTCGTTTTGACCGTACAGGATATCGTCGTTCGCGCCGCCTTCGAGCAGGTCGTTGGCGCTGCCGCCGCGCAGCATGTCGTTTCCGTCCTGGCCGAACAACTGGTTGGGCGCGGAGTTGCCGGCGAGGAAATCGCCGCCGGCGCCGCCGATCAGGTTCTCGATGCCGGAGAACGTGTCGCCGGCCGCGTCGCCGCCGGTCGCGCTCAGATTATGGATGCGGACTTCGACGCCGACGGTATCGCCCTGATAGCTGAGCGCATCAATATCGGCGCCGCCCGCCAAAACGTCGCCGCCCGCACCGCCGACCAATATGTCGTCGCCCGGGCCGCCATCCAGATTGTCCGTGCCGGACATGCCGAACAGATTGTCCGCGCTGCTGCCGCCGCGCAGGATGTCATTGCCGCCGCCGCCATTCAGGTCGTTCGAATTTACGTCGCCGGCAATTTAGTCGTTGCCGGAGCCGCCATTGACGCTTTCGACCGCGGTGAAGCTGTCGCCCGTCGCGCCGCCGCCGGCGGCGGTTCCGTTGAACAGGCGGATGTTCAGCCCAGCCGTTTCGGCCGAATAGTCGATGACGTCATTGCCAGGGCCGCCGTTCAGCACGTCGCCGTCGGCGCCGCCAACGAGCGTGTCGTTGTCGTTGCCGCCGTTCAGGGTGTCCATGCCCGCTTCGCCGCGCAGGAGGTCGACGCCGCTGCCGCCGTTCAGGGTGTCCGAACCGCCCATGCCGTTCAGGATGTTCGCCGTCGTATTGCCCGAAAGCGTATCGTTCCCGCTGCCGCCTTCGAGGTTCTCGAAGTTGGCGAACACGTCGCCTTCCGCGTCGCCGTTCACGGCCGAACCGCCGAACAGACTGACGCTGACGCCCGTCGTATCCGTCCGATAGGAAAGCAGGTCCACGCCCGCGCCGCCGTCCAGCGTGTCGGCGCCGGGGCCGCCGATGATCGTGTCGCCGCCGCCGAGGCCGCCGATAACGTCGTTGCCGGCCAGACCGTTGATCGTCTCGCCCGCGCTCGTGCCGGAGAGCACGTCGTCGAGGGTGAGCAGGCCGGCCGCCACGTCGGCCTGGATCAGACCTGCCCCCGTCGCAGCGTCGACGCCGACGTCGAAGCCGGGCGTGTTCGGATCGTCCATATCGATGGCGGACGCGATCAGCGCATCGTTGATCATCGCCGGCGTGGCGTTCGGGTTGATCTCCAGCAATAGCGCCGCGACCGCGGCGGCGTTCGGCGCCGCGGCCGAAGTGCCGAAGAAGTTGGGATTTCCGTCCGGTTCGACGTCCTGGCCGAAGAAGGTGTTATTGGAGCCGTCGGGCGCGACGAAATCGGGCGCCTGGCGGACTTCAGGCGTCACGAGGCGCGCGCCGGTCACATCGAACAGGATCGGCGTGTTGCCGAAGGAGGAGAAGCCTTCCTTCTCCGGCGGGCTCGTGCCGAACGCGGGCGTGTCCTGGTAGAACGCCGCGCCGACGCCGATCGCGTCTCGGGCGTTCGAATGGCCGATCGACGTGCCGGACTGCGTGTCGAATTCGCTGACCGTCGTGCCGTTCGCGCGCAGGAAGACATACTTCAGGAAGTTGTCGTTCGCCTGCGCGCCCTGGTCCGTCCGCGTGATCGCGAAGTTGCCGTTGAAGCCGCCGGCCCCCGCCGTCACCTGCCAGACCTCGACCGGATCGCCGCCGATCGTCGAAGCCGACCGGGTGATAACGACGTTGCCGACGCCATCGGTGATCAGGATGTCATAATCTTCCGTCGCGCCGCCGTTCGCTGCACTGACCGACGAAAACGGCTCGTCCCACTGGAATGTCAGCGTGAACGTAACATTCGCTGGAATGCTGAGCGATTGCAGGGTATCGACGCCGGCGCCCGGGTCGAAGTCGTGCAGCTGGCCGACGACCGCCACGTTATTGCTGTTCATGTAGCTGACGGTCATGCCGCTGTCGCGGAACGTGCTTTCGTAGGAATCGTCCGACGAGTTCCCCGCAGAGGTGTAGTAGGCGACGCCGGCGGCCATGGCCTGATCCGCCGCCTGGGCGATGATGCCGTCCTGGAAGAAGGGCTCGGCGAAATAGAAGATATCGTCGACGATGACGTCGGCGCCGGCGGCCGCGAGCGTCGTGATGCCGTTGGCGAACACGGCCTGCCCGCCGAAGGCGGTGTGGAACAAGAGGTCGGATCCGGGCGCGATGTCGTGGACCAGCTGCAGCATCGCGCGGCCCTCGTCGATGCCCCCACTGTCAAGGTCTCGGATGACCGTGACGTCATTCGGCAGATCGCCCGTGCCGACGTCGGTCGCGGCGCCGCCCAGGTTGTCGTAGCTGTCCGACATGACGCCGATGGCGACGCCGGTCCCGTCCACGCCGAAGCTTGTTCGGAGCGCGTCGGAGGCCATGGCGATGTCCGCGTCGTTCTCGACGCTGCCGACATTGCCCATGGCGCCGGACCCGCGCGCGAACGCCAGGTTGCCGATGCCCGCGGCCGCCTCGATCGCGCCGATCGGCAGCCAGCCGGAGACGGTATTGCCCCAGGCCGCGCCGCCCTCGAGTCCGAGCGCTTCGAGTTCCTACAACAAGGTTGCGACATCCCCGTCGGTCGACGCGGCGTCGATGACGACCTTGCCGTCGACGATGAAGAGCGGCGCGGCGTCGCTGAGGCCGGCTGCGGCCGCCCGCGCGGCCGCCTCGTCAGCGCCCGCGTCGTCGGAGACGCCGCCAAGCGCCAACCGCGCGAGATCGCCGCCGACTTTCGCGGCGATCGCGGCGAAACGATCTTCGCCAGGAGCTCCGGCGCTCGACGCGCCGGCTATCGGGGCGGCTTCGGGCTCGTCCGCCGCGGCGACGGGCGCCGGCGCTGGGCCCGGTTCAGGCGCGATCAGCAGCGGCGACGCTTCGGGCGCATTCGGAGCGGCGAGGTCGGGGGCGGCGGACAGGACCGGTTCGGGCGCACGAATCGGCGCCTGCTTCCCAGCGTCCTCGTCGAAGCCGTCCTGATTTTCGGAAGCGCTTTCGGCCGAACCTCCGGACGCATCGCCCGCGGCTTCGAGGAGCGGATCCGAACCGCCGGTCGAGGCTTCTTCGAACGTCGCGGGATCGATCGCAAGCACATCGGTCGGCTCGACAGCGCCGCTGACGGGAACGTCGTGATCGCCGCCTGCCACGGGCACCGGCGGCGCGTCCTCGGCGTCCGGGGTCGCGGTCGGCGTCCCGTCGCCGAGAGCCGCGAGGTTGGCGAAACGGTCGGTTAGGGGGGCTGGCGCGGTCGGATCGGCGGACATGGCGACTGGGTCCTTCTAACGTAGCCTGGACCACAGTATGTCGAACCGAATAGCGCCTCGCTACCGGGCGCCGACGCCCGGTCAGTGGATCGTGATGGCGGGCGGCGACGCTGGCCGCCGCCCGCCACGTTACAATGCTACGCGGGCGACTGGCTGACGAACTTGACCGTCAGATAGCTCTCCAGGCCTTCAACGCCGCCTTCCCGGCCGTAGCCGGAGCCCTTGACGCCGCCGAACGGCGTTTCGGGCATGGAGATGTTGAAGCTGTTGACGCCGACCATGCCGCTTTCCAGGCGGTTGGCGATCGCGGTCGCGCGGGCGGCGTCGGCCGTGAACGCATAGGCGGCGAGGCCATATTCCAGACGGTTCGCCTCCGCCAGTACCTCGTCGAGGTCGGTGAAGCGCATCATCGGGGCCACGGGCCCGAACGGTTCCTCGTTCATGATCCGCGCGGAGACGGGCACATCCGCCAGGACGGTCGGCTTGTAGAAGTAGCCCTGGTTGCCGATCCGCTCGCCGCCGGTCTTGAGCGCAGCGCCGTGTTCGACCGCGTCCTTGACGAAGCCATCGATCGCTTCGATTCGGCGTTCGTTGGCGAGCGGCCCCATCCGCACGCCCTTCTCCATGCCGTCGCCGACCGTCGTCGCCGCCGCCATCTCGGTGAAGGCGTCGACGAACTTGCCGTAGACCTTGTCGTGCACGAAAAAGCGCGTCGGCGAGATGCAGACCTGACCGGCGTTCCGGTATTTGCCCGCGACCGACATCTTCGCGACCTTGTCGACGTCGACGTCGTCGCAGACGATGACCGGCGCATGGCCGCCAAGCTCCATGGTCACCGGCTTCATGCCGGCCGCCGCCATCTGCGCCAGCTGCTTGCCGACGGCGGTCGAGCCGGTGAAGGAGACCTTGCGCACCTCTTCCCTGGGGATGAGGTAGGACGACACGACCGACGGCACGCCGAAGACGACGTTCAAGACGCCCTTCGGCAAGCCCGCTTCGTCGAGCGCCCGCGCGAAGGCGACGACGGTGCCAGGGGTTTCTTCCGACGGCTTCAGGATCAGCGAGCAGCCGCTGCCGAGCGCGCCGCCGATCTTGCGGGCCGGCGTCAGCGCCGGGAAGTTCCAGGGCGTGAACGCAGCGCAGACGCCGATCGGCTCCCGCTGCACGATGTGGCGCACGCCAGCCTGGCGCGACGGGATCACGCGGCCATATGTCCGGCAGCCCTCGTCGGCGTACCAGTCGATGATGTCGGCGGAGACGAGCACCTCGCCTTTCGCCTCGCCGAAGGGCTTGCCTTCTTCCAGGGTCAGCGTCTCGGCGATCGCGTCGGCGCGCGACCGGACGATTTCCATGCCCTTTCGCATGATGGCGCAACGTTCGAAGGGCGACATCGCCGACCAGACCTTGAAGCCTTCGACGGCCGCGCCGACCGCCTCGTCGAGATCTGCCTCGGAGGCATGGGGCAGTTCGGCCAGCGTCTGTTCATTGGCGGGATTCAGCACGGCCTCGCCGCCGCCCGCGCCCTTCCGCCATTGGCCGTTGATAAAAAGATCGAGCGGTTCGTAGCCCATGGGTTCGCCCTCCGTCAGACATGAAAGAAAAGCCGCGGCCAGAAGCGCCGCGGCCTGTAGTTCAAGGAATTAATTCGACCGGTCGCCGCCGCAAGCGCGGCGGAGAGACGCGTCCTACTTCCAGCGCAACTTCGGCTCCAGGCCAAAGACCCGGGCGGAATTCATGCCGAGGATGTTGCGCTTCGCCTCTTCGTCGAGCCACGGGATTTCGGCGATGACGCGGGGGGCGTCGAAGTCGAAATGCGGCCAGTCGGAGGCGTAGAGCAGTTGGGTCTTGGCGTTGATCATCTCGAACGTCGCCTTCAGGCCGACCTCGCTCGACTTCTCCATGGGCTGGCAGGTGTACCAGCAATTCTGGCGCATGTAGTCGGACGGCATCTGCTTCAGCAGCGGCGCCTCCGACATGCGCATCAGGTACTGGTCGTCCAGGCGCTGCATGACGAAGGGGATCCAGGAGAGGCCGCTTTCGATCCAGACCGACTTCAGCTTCGGGAACCGCTCCGGAATGCCGTTCAGGATCCAGTTGGTCATGTGCACGATATTGCACCAGGCGAAGCCCAGCGCGTGCATCCCGAGGAAGCTGTTGCAGGTCGCGAGCGACGGGTCCTGCCAATGGTAACCGGCATGGAAGGCGATCGGCTTGCCGGTTTCCTCGATCATCGAGTAGAGCCGCATGTACTCGTTGGCGTGGACCGGCTTGTAGCGCGTCGACGTCACGGTGAAGCCGATCACGCCCGGCTTGTCCGCGAAGTCCTGAACCGTGCGGCAAGCGTCTTCCGGCGAGTTGAACGGCAGGAGCACCAGGGCCGCCATGCCGTCGTCGCCCGGCAGGACCCGTTCGGTCAGCCACTTGTTGTAGGCGCGGGTCAGCAGCACCTCCATCTCGATCTGGGGGTGCATGCCGAGAAACAGCATCGGTGTGGGGAAGACGACCATCTTGTCGACGCAGAGCGCTTCCATCGCCCGGCGCGTCAGCACGACGTCACGGTGGACGTCGGTCTCCTCGACCTTTTCGCGCTGACCGGACTGGTGCGGAATGCGGCCGCCGACGTCCTGGTAGCGAAGGCCGAGGTCGCCGTTCAGGCCGTAGGGCGGCGCGCCGAAGCGCTCCCGCTGATACATCAGCGCCTGGTGGCGGACGACTGGGTCCTCGATATGCTCGATCACCTCGGCCCAGTGCACCGTCTCCAGGTGGTGGGCGTCGATGTCGCAAATGAACCAGTCGGCGAAGCCCATCTCGCGGGCGTCCCGGCGGGCGGGGGCGAGATAGTCGCGGGTGTCGGTATAGACGTCCATTTCCTGGACGGGCATGGCCTTCGACGGAACGATATTGGCGTCCATTGAGCGTGCCTCCTTATTTCCGCTCGTCCGTGTCGTCGGGGAGCGGTTCGGGCTGATCCATATGATAGTCCTCGGGCCGGCGCCGGGACCAGAGGCCGAATTCCATCGGCCCCATGCGCAACGCGCGCAGAACTTCGGTGACGGCCGTCAGCGCCTCCGTCGGCGTCACCACCTCGTCCGAATGGCCGAGCACGGCCTTGGGGCTGCGCTGCTCGCCGTCGGCCTTGGCGGCGTAGAGCTTGACGGCCGCCGTCATGATGCGCGCGACCGCGACGTCGGACAGGCGGCCCGCCTCCCCGTCCGCCAAGAGCGCCTTCGCGTCCTGCCAGACCCGGTCGGAGAGCGCTTCGAGCTCGGCCGCCGGGTCGTTGGCGCGCGGGTCCTCCTGGGATGGTTTATCCGAGGAGGACATAAACCACGCCGTCCTGCACCTGGGTCGGATAGCCTTCCAGGTTCATGATCTTGACGGCGGACGCCCCGGCGAACTCGCCGGTGCGGACATCGAATTCGAGGCCATGCCACGGGCAGACGATGTGCGCGACGCTCTCGTCATAGTCCCGGCCGTGGCTCTTCATATCGGCGTCCAGCTTCTCCAGCACCTTGTTGTAGATGCGGCCCTGGCAGACCGGCCCGCCCTGGTGCGGGCACTTGTTCTTCCAAGCGAAGAACTCGTCGCCGAGCCGGAACACCCCGACCTGATGGCCGTCGACCTCGACGACGATCTTGCCCTGGTCCTGCAGGTCGTCGGTCCGGCAGACCTCGATTGTGCGCACGCTGCTTCCTCCTGAGTTTCTTGTTGGGGAGAGTATCGCGCCTATTCCGGCAGGAACACGCCCTTGCCCGTCTTCTGCTGGTCGAAGAGCTTGTAGGCCTCGTCGGCCTGCTCCAGCTTCCATTTGTGCGTGAAGAGGCCGTCGACGTCGATCTTTCGGTCGGAGACGAAGCGGGCGCAGTCGGCCTGGCCGACCTTCGAGAAGGTCCAGTGGCCCATCAACGTCACCTGACGGCGGATCAGGTCGGGCGAGACCTCGAACATGACCTCGCCGCCTTCGCCGACGAAACACGCAGCGCCCCAGGCGCGGGTCGCCTGCACGGCCGCCCGGCGGGCGTCGGCGGACGACGAGGCGTCCAGCGTCTTGTGGGCGCCCTCCCCGTGCGTCAGGTCCTTGATCACCTTGACCGGATCGTCCGCGGCCGGGTCGATCACGGCGTCTGCGCCCATGTCGAGGGCCATCTGTCGCCGCTCCGGCGAGATGTCGATCGCGATGACGCGGGCGCCCATGGCGACGCCCAACTGCGTCGCGGAGAGGCCGACGGGTCCCTGGCCGAAGACGGCGAGCGTCTCGTCGCCCTCCAACCCCAGCCGCTTCAGCGCGCCATAGGCCGTGCCGGTGCCGCAGGAGATCGCCGCGCCCGCTTCGAATGAAAGATTGTCGGGCAGCCCGACCAGGGTGTGCGCCGGCGCGCGCATGTACTTGGCATGCGCGCCGTTGCCGACCGAGCCGAAGACGATGGCGCCGTCGACGCACATCTGCGTCCAGCCGGACTGGCAGTGCCGGCAGACGCCGCAGCCGTCATAGTGATGGTCCATCACCCGGTCGCCGATGCGGGCTTCCTTCTCGGCGACGGCGGAGCCGACCGCGACGACGACGCCGCAGGGTTCGTGGCCGGCGATCACCGGCTCCGACGAGCGCTTGATGCCGCCGCGCACCACGCCCGGCTCGAACTTCGGCCGATAGGCCTTCAGGTCCGTGCCGCACATGCCGGACGCCTTGATTTCCAGCACGACGTCCCGCGGGCCCGGCGTCGGATCGGGAAAGTCCCGAAGCTCGACCTTCCGTTCGCCCAGAAATACAACGCCTTTCATCGAAACTCGCTCCTAGTCCGCCGGGCGGAGGCCGAAGACGGCCTCGAACCGGTCCTGGAATTGCGGCCAGACGGCCGGGTTCAGCAGGCGCGGCGGCTTCCTGCCGTCGCGCACGTCGATCAACTGCTCCGCCGCGATCTTGGCGATATTGCGTCGGCTCTCGACCGTGATGCCGGCCGTGTGCGGCGAGACGATGACGTTCTCGATCTGCAGCAGGCGGTGGTCGGTCGGCGGCGGCTCGATGTCCCAGACGTCGAGCCCGGCGCCGAACAGCTTGCCGGACTCGAGCGCATCGGCGAGCGCATCCTCGTCGTGGATGTAGCCGCGCGCCGTCGCCACGTAGATCGCGCCCTCGCGCATCGCGTCGAAGAAGGCGCGGTCGAGCATGCCGCGCGTCTCCGGCGTCAGCGGGCAGTTCATCGAGACGAAATCGCTTGCCTCGGCCACCGCCTTCAGACTGTCGACCTTCTCCGCGCCCTTGGCCGCGATCTCTTCCTTGGTCAGGTAGGGGTCGTAGGCGAGCACCTTGCAGTCGAACAGGCCGTTGCAGAGGGCGGCGAGCCGGCCGCCGACATGGCCGATGCCGATGATGCCGACCGTCTTGCCCTTGAGCTCGACGCCCTTGAAGACCTCGCGCGCCTTCACCTTGCCGGCGCGCATGTGCCGGTCGGAGACGATCAGCTTCTTGGCGACCGTCAGCATCATGGCGAGCGCGTGTTCGGCCACGCCTTCCAGATTGCCGCCGGCCTGGTTCACCACGGCGATGCCGGCCGCCGTCGCGTCGTCGAGGTCGCAGACGTCGTAGCCCGCGCCGTAGGTCGAGAGCATCAGGATGTTCGGGCAGCGCTCGAACAGCTGCTTCTCGCCCCAGAGCGGCTTCGGCAGTTCGTCCTTTGCGGACGAGATGCTGTAGACATGCGTCTCGGCGAGGGCCGCCAGGTTCGCTTCGAGGTCGTCGCCGAGTTCGCGCTTTTCGATGGCGAAGCCGCCGTCTTGGTCCAGAACGTCCAGAAACGTCTGCTCCATCACCCGGTCGAAATACAACAGACGCATCGCGTTCATGTGCGGTCAGTCCCTTTGGTCGCTGAGTTCGAGAAGTTCGCGGTCGAGGCGGCCGATGAGCCAGAGCCAGAGCATGCGAAAATCGCTGACGAAGGACCAGAGGGGATATTTGAACGTCGCCGGCCGGTTCTTCTCGACGAAGAAATGGCCGATCCAGGCGAACAGGTATCCGGAGACGAGCGCCACGGGCAGCAACGTCCAATCCAGCATCACGATCGCCGCCGCCAAGAGCGCGAGACCGAGGCCCGTGCCGAAGTAATGGAGCGCCCGCGTCTCCGGCCGGCTATGCTCCGAGAGGTAGTACGGCCAGAACTCCGCATAGCTGGCAAAACGCTTTTCGGAGCCTTCGGATTTGTCGGGCATCCGGGCGCCCTCCCTTGCGATCAACGCCGCTTCGGCCTATCTCACGCGGCCTGTTCCTAATTCATCCTCTTGCTTAGGACCGATCGCCATGGGCTACAAGGTCGCCGTCGCCGGCGCCACAGGCGCCGTCGGACACACCATTCTGGAATGTCTCGACGAAATCGATTTTCCGGTCGACGAGATCGTGGCGCTCGCCTCGTCCGCCTCGCTCGGCAAGTCCGTCTCGTTCGGCGAGCGCGGCAACCTCAAGGTCAAGGATCTCGCAACCTTCGACTTCGAGGGCTTCGACATCGCCCTGTTTTCGCCGGGCGGCAAGGTCTCCGCGATCCATGCGCCGCGCGCGGCGGAAGCGGGCTGCGTCGTCATCGACAATACGAGCCATTTCCGGATGGAGCCGGACGTGCCGCTGATCGTGCCGGAGGTAAACCGGCATGCGCTCGAAGGCTTCCGCGAGCGGAACATCATCGCCAACCCGAACTGCTCGACGATCCAGATGGTCGCGGCCCTGAAGCCGCTGCATGACATCGCGCGCATCAAGCGGGTCGTCGTCTCCACCTACCAGTCCGTCTCCGGCGCCGGCTAGTCGGGCATGAACGAGCTCTACAATCAGACCAAGAGCGTCTATCAGCTCGAGGAGCAGGAGCCGAAGACCTTCCCCGTGCCGATCGCCTTCAACGTCATTCCGCAGATCGACGTCTTCATGCCGGACGGATCGACCAAGGAAGAGTGGAAAATGGTCCACGAGACGAAGAAGATCCTCGATCCCGAGATCGAAGTGGTCGCGACCTGCGTGCGCGTGCCGGTCTTCGTCAGCCACGGCGAGGCGGTCAACGTCGAATTCGAGGAGCCGATCGACCTGGATCAGGCCTACGAGGCCTGGCACGCGACGGACGGCCTCGTCGTGATGGACCGGCGCGAGCCCGGCGGCTACACGACGCCGAAGGAAGCGGCGGGCGACAACGGCGTCTTCATCTCCCGTGCGAGGACCGACGACACGGTGCCCTACGGCCTCAGCTTCTGGTGCGTCTCCGACAATCTGCGCAAGGGCGCCGCCTGGAACGCCGTCCAGATCGCCCAGGCGCTCGCAGAAGACTATCTCTAGCCGTTCCGCGCGTCCTTGACCGCGTCGACGACGGTGTGGGCGTCGGCTTCGCTCATGCCGTGGTGGACCGGGATGGCCAGGATCTCTTCGGAGAGCCGTTCCGTCACCGGAAGCGACTGCTTGCCCTGCAGTTCCACGTAAATCGGCTGCTGATGGACGCCGCGCGGGTAGTGGACGCCGGTCGCCACACCGCGCGTCTTCAGGCGCTCGCCCAATTCGTCCCGATCGCAGCCGAATTCGTCCTTGTCGACCAGGATGCAGTACTGGTGCCAGGCGTGATCGCCGCCGGGCGTCGTCGTCTGCGGCGTCACGCCGGCGAGCTGGCCGAGGCCGGCGTTCAAGATGTCGGCGTTGCGGCGGCGGACCGCCAGCATCTGGTCGAGCCGCTTCAGCTGCTCCCGCCCGATCGCCGCCTCGACGTCGGTCATGCGGTAGTTGAGGCCGAGCACGATGTGATTGTACTTGCCCGAAACGCCGTGGGCGCGCAGCAGCCGCATCTTCTTGTCGAGCTCGGCGTCCGGCGTCGTTGTCATGCCGCCCTCGCCGACGAACATGTTCTTCGACGGATAGAACGAGTAGCAGACGACGTCGCCCCAGGCGCCGACGTCGACGCCCTCATAGGCGGCGCCGTGCGCCTGCGCCGCGTCCCAGACGATCTTGAGGTCGTGCTTCTTCGCGAAGGCCTCGACCGCGGTCCGATCGCATGGGTTGCCGAAAAGATGGACCGGCGCGATCGCCTTCGTCTTCGGCGTGATCTTCGCTTCCGCGTCTTCCAGGTCGATCAGAAACGTCTCGGGGTCGACGTCGACGAAGACGGGCTTCCCGCCCGAATAGGAGACCATGCTCGCCGTTGCGATGAACGTGAACGAAGGGCAGAGCACTTCGTCGCCCGGCTCCAGCAGCGCCAGATAGGGCAGATGCAGCGCGGCCGACCCGCTGGACGACGTCATCGCGTGAGCGGCGCCGACATGCTCGGCGAACTCGGTTTCGAAGGCGCGGCAGATCGGGCCTTCCCGGAGGCCGCCCGAGCGCAGCACGGCGACGGCCGCTTCGATCTCGTTTTCGGTCAGCTTGATTTCAGCGATGCCGATCATGGCTTGCGGCTCCAGCGCGCGGGAGGAATTCGCAGACTTAGAGGCCGCCGCGAATGCGATCAAGCGTCTCCATCAGCGTCACGGCGTCGCCCAGGCCGCCGCGGTCGGGCGGCCTGCGAGTCCGGATGGCCTCCAGGAAGGCGGCTGACTGGCCGACATAGAAGTTCGCTTTGCCCCCGATGTCCGTCCACCCGGCCGGGAAGTCCGGCCGGTCGGCCATGACGAAGAGCTTCGATGCGACGTTCGGCGTGACGGACGCGATGACCGTGCCGTTCTCCCCCTGCACTTCGAGCGACTGGGCGAAGGCGGGCGTGATCAGGTCCGCCTGGATCAGAACCTCGACGCCGGACATGGTGCGCATGCGGGCCACGACGAAATCCTCGGCGTCGACCGTGCACATCTCGCCCTGGATCATGCGCTGTGGACGCAGCAGCTTCGAGGACAGCAGTTCCGTTTCCACGGGCTCGCCGAAATACCAGATCGCGAGGTCGAGCATGTGGACCAGCATCTCGTTGATCGCGCCGCCGCCCGAGGCCTGCATGTGTTTCCAGGGCTGGCGGGAGCCGCGCCCGCCGATGCGGAACACGGCCGCCGCGACGCGGCCGAGCGCCGCCGACTCCCCGGTTTTACGTGCGCCGGCCAGCGCCTTCGCCGCCGCCTCGAACGCCGGCGCATAGCGGTAGATGAACCCCACCATGCCGATGCGGCCGGCCGTCGCCGTTTCGGAGTGCAGCGCCTTGGCTTCCGCCAGGTTCCCGCAGAGCGGCTTTTCGACCAGATAGTCCTTGCCTGCCGCGATCGCCTGACGGATCAGCGGCGCATGCGCCGGCGTCGGCACGCAGAGCACGACGCCCTGGACGCCCGGGTCGGCCAGAACCGCCTCGACATTCGGCGCCGCCGCGACGCCCGGCATGGCGGCCGCCAGTTTGTCCGCGGCCCCCTGGGCAATGTCGGCGGCCACGATCTCGATGTCGGGCGCCGCCGCCTGCAGGCCTTCGATGTGCTTGGGCGCCTGCTGGCCGCAGCCGATGACGCCGATACGCATGGGCGTCGTCATCCCGCCGCGCCGCCTTTCGTTTCCGCCGCAAGCACGCGGGCCCAGGCTTTCGCCATATTTCGCTCCTTCAAATGATCCGGCAGGGGACGGATTTCGGCCGGCGCGCCGATCGCCAGGCTGTCCGGCGGCACATCGCGCGTCACGATCGCGCCGGCGGCGACAAAGGCGTCCCGGCCGATGACGACCCCCGGCGTCAGGGTAACGCCGCCGCCGATGGTGACGCCGTCTTCCAGCGTCGCGCCTTCCGGCCGGTAGGCGTCCCTGAGCTTTAATGGATAGCGGTCGTTGGTGATCGTGACGCCCGGACCAATGAAGACGAATGAGCCGATTTTCACGTGGGTTGGGATATAAACATGAGTCTCGATCTTAACGAAATCGCCGATCTCGACCTGGCCGTCGATCACGCTCTGCGTACCCAGAAGGACATGACGGCCGACGGTCGTGTTCTCCCGCAGCAGCACCTGGTGGCCGGTCTGGAAATCATCGCCGATCCGGACGTCGCCGTAGATGATCGCGCCCGTGCGAATGCGCGCCCGGGCGCCGATGATCGCGGGTCCCGCATCCGGCTTGTAGCGAAGGCCGACGAGCGCGCCCGGCTGCACCTCGCAGTCCGGGCCGAGTTCGGCGATACAGTCATGCGTCATGTTCGATGGCGTCCTGGGGCTATTCCGACGCGACCGCGGCGCGCTGTCCGGCCGCAGATTCGACGGCTCGCGCTTCGGGCGACGCGGCCAGGCGATCGGCGTCGGCGACCGCGCCGCGCGCCTTCGCCAACGTCGCCCGCGCCGCTTCGATATCGCCGAGGCGCGTCAACGCCCCGATCAGGCCGATCCAGGCCTCGGCGTCGTCGGCCGTCAGTTCCGTCACCGCGCGCCAGCGCGTCGCGGCGGCGGCGTCGACGCCCCGGGCCTCCGCGATCCGCGCGGCCTCGGTCCAAAGTTCGGCGTGCTGGGGAAATTCCCGGATCGCCGCGCTGACGAACAGTTCGGCCTCCGCCGTGCGCTCCAGGCCACGCAACGCGCGCGCCGCGCCACGGGCGGCCTCGCCGTCCACGCTGTCGAAGCGGCCGATGGCGGTCCAGGCGTCCAGCGCGGCGTCCCAATCCTCGGCGGCGCTCGCCGCGGCGGCGAGAATGCGGGCGAGCGGCACGTCGTCCACGTGCTTCGCCATGCCCTTCTCGGCGAACGGCAGCGCGCCTTCGACGTCGCCGCTCGCCGCCAGCAGCAGGGCGGCTTCGCGATTGGCGTCGGCGTCTTCCGGATCGGCCTCGGCCGCCGCCCGCCAGCGTTCCAACAATTCGTCGGTACTGCCGGATGCGCTTGCGATCTCCGCGCCGACGCGCAAGAGCGCCGCATCGTCCATGCCGCGGTCCAGCCCCTGCTGGAACAGCGTCTCCGCCGCCTCATGGTCGCCGACGTCCAGTTGCTTGCGGACGTGGACGGCCCACCAGGCCCCGTCGGCCGGCCCCAGGACATCGAGCACATCCGCCACGTCCTTGTCGTCCGACTCGTCGATGGCGTCGAGGATTTCCCGCGCGAGAGCAAGCGCCCCCGCTTCGTTGGGCGCATCGACCATGAACGCCTGCAGCGCCGCGACCGCCTCGTCATAGCGTTCGAGGCGAAGCTGCGCGCGTATGGCCTTCAATCGGTTCGAATAGGCGGCGGGATCCAGGTCCGCGGCCGCGTTCCAGAGCGCCGCCGCCTCCGCATCCGCGTCGTCCGCCTCGGCGGCGGCCGCCCCGGCTTCGGCGAGGCGCGCATCCTCGGGCCAGCGGTCGGCGAAACGATGATGCAGCGTGCGCGCTTCCTTGGCCCGGCCGCCCTTCAACAGCACCTGCAGATAGGCGGACGCCGCGTCGGCGCTCATTTCGTCAGCCGCGAACGCGCGCGCCCAGTAGTCGGCGGCGGCGTCCCAGTCGTCCCGCGCCGTCGCGATCCTGGCCGCAAGGCGCAGCGTCGCGGGATCGTCCGAGGCGATTTCAAGCGACCGCTCCAGATGTCCGAGCGCCTCGGCGTGGCGGCCCAGGCGAAACAGGACGCGGGCGGCGGCGTTCAGGGCCGGATAGTAGTCCGGGAATTCCTCGATCAGCTTCTGCCAGAGCTGCAGACCCTTTTCGGTCGAGCCCGCGTCGGACGCGCGCATACGAAGGAACCGGACGCGCTCGACCGTGTCCTCGTCGTCATAGTTCGCGAGCGGATTGTGCCGGAGCGGCGGGAGCACCTGCGCCGGCAGGCGGTCGGCCGCCGATGGCCGGGGTTCGGACTCTTCCTCCAGCGCTTCGGGCGCCCCTTCCGGCGTGGGTTCGTCTGATGCCGGGCCCGCCACGCTGGGCTCCGGCGCGGCTTCTCCGCCGCGCTGCTCGGCCAGACGCGCGGCTGCCGCGGCCGCGGCGGCCCGGTATCGCCTGAGCAGCGCGAACGCCATCGCCAGGCCAGCCGGCGCGAACAGCAGAACCGCGGCCAGATCGCCGAGATACGGATTGCCGCGGATCAGGAATATGCCGCCGGCCGCGACGACCAGTCCAAGCGCCGCGACGGCAATCGCAATCCGGCTGATGCCGGCCGCGGCCATCGCGATCGCCAGCCAGGAGATGCTGAGGAGCGCCATCGCCAGGTCGGTTCGCTGAAATGCGATCGACGCATGCAGGCCGCGATCGGCCTCCGTCGGCGCAAGCATCGCGGCGGCGCTGATCACGATCAGCGCGAAGGCGATTCCAATGGCGAGACGCAGCTCGGCCTCCTATGGGTCCGGTCCCAGGGGCGCGACGGGTTGCCCAGTGCAAATCCGCGCGCGGGGCTACATAACGTGATAGTTAGAGCGTGACAAAGCCTGGATGCGCAGCGCGCCGCCCTGAACGGGCCGACAGGAGGATGACCCCGCCCATGCGCCGAAACGATTACGAAGCCTTCTTCCAGGACGGCATCGCCGCGCTTAAGACGGAAGGCCGCTACCGGGTGTTCGCGGCGCTGGAGCGTCAGACCGGGCGGCACCCGCGGGCCGTCTGGCACCGGCCGGACGGCGGGACACGCGAAATCGTCAACTGGTGCTCGAACGACTACCTCGGCATGAGCCAGCATCCGGCCGTGCTGGACGCCGCGAAGGCGGCGCTGGAATCCGAGGGCGCCGGCGCCGGCGGGACCCGCAACATCGCCGGCTGCAATCACTTCCATGTGGAGCTTGAGGCCGAACTGGCCGACCTGCACGGCAAGGAAGCCGCCCTGCTGCTGACGTCCGGCTATGTGGCGAACGAAGCGGCGCTCGGCGCGGTCGCGGGCCGGCTGCCGAACGCCGTCGTCTTTTCGGATGAGTTGAACCACGCCTCGATGATCGCGGGCGTGCGGACAAGCCGCGCCGAAAAGCACATCTTCCGCCACAACGACATGGAACATCTGGAGAGCCTGCTCGCCGCCGAACCGCCGAACCGCCCGAAACTGATCGCGTTCGAATCGGTCTATTCCATGGATGGCGACATCGCGCCGATCGGCGCGATCTGCGATCTCGCGGAGAAGTATGGCGCGCTGACCTATCTGGACGAGGTGCATGCCGTCGGGATGTATGGCGAGCGCGGCGGCGGCGTCGCCGAACGCGACGGCGTCATGGATCGCATCGACCTGATCGAGGGGACGCTGGCCAAGGCGTTCGGGGTCGTCGGCGGCTATGTCGCGGGCTCGGCGGCTGCGATCGATTTCATCCGATCGAACGCATCGAGCTTCATCTTCACGACCGCCCCTGCCCCCGCCCTGGTCGCCGGCGCGATCGCCGCCGTGCGCCATCTGAAGCAGAGCGGCCAGGAGCGGGCCGCCCAGCAACGCCAGGCCGCGCGGATGAAGGCGTCCTTGAAGGCCGCGGGACTGCCGCAACTGCCGTCCGTCAGCCACATCGTGCCGGTGCCGGTCGGCGATCCCGTGCTCTGCAAGCAGGCGAGCGACATGCTGCTGGAGCGTTTCGGCATCTACGTGCAGCCGATCAACTACCCGACCGTGCCCCGCGGCACCGAACGCCTGCGCTTCACGCCGGGCCCGATGCACGACGATCGGATGATCGACGACGCGGTCTCGGCCCTCTCCGAAGTCTGGCGCGCGCTCGGCCTGCCGATCCGGACCGCCGCCGCCTGACGGGCGGCCCAGCCGGTCGCCGCCTGTGCTCGGACGCCTCTATCGCCGGATCTATCGTCACGTCGCGGAGATGCGCTGGGATGCGCTGCTCCTGCTCGGGCTCGGCCACTTCCTCTCGTCCTGGGCGCTCGCCCGGGCGTTCGAGCCGCCCAGCCTCACCGCGCCGGACGTCTTCTGGTACTACTACCTCGTCACCGCGACGACGGTCGGTTACGGGGATTTCGCGCCGCAGACATCGGTCGGGCGGCTTGTCGCGGTGCTCTGGATCATGCCGGGCAGCATCGCGCTCTTCACCACCGCCATCGCCAAGGGCGCGCAGGCGATGGCCGAATCCTGGAGACGGAACATGCGGGGCGGCGGCGACTTCAGCAAGCTGGACGACCACATCATCCTGGTCGGTTGGCGCGGCGAACGCAGCGAACGCCTGCTCGATCAGCTTGCCGACACGATCGACTACGGCACGCCGAAAATCGTCATCCTGTCGGACACGATTTCACAGAATCCGGCGCCCGACCGGGCCCACTTCGTGAAGGCCGAGAGCGTGACCGACGCCGCCGCGATTCGACGCGCCGGCGTTGAGACGGCGTCGGCGGCAGTCGTCATGGCGGCGACGGACGCGGACGCCCTCGCCGCGTCGCTCTCATTCGCGGCGATCGCGCCGTCCTTGCGGGTGGTCGCCTTCTTTGAGGACGAGCGCATGGCCAACCTGCTGAAGGCGCACAGTCCGTCGTCCGAGACCGCGCCTTCGATGTCGATCGAACTGCTGGCCCGCGCGGCGCGCGACGCCGGCTCGGCGGAACTCCTGCACACGCTCGCCTCAAGCCAGATGGGACCGACCGAATACAGCATGGTGCTGCCGGACGGGATCGCGGCCGTCACGTTCGGCGCCGCCCTGACGGCTTTCAAACGCGACCACGATGCGACGCTGCTCGGCATCCGGCCGACCGACCATGCCGCCGTCTGGCTCAATCCGCCGTGGTCCCAGGCGCTCAAGGGCGGCGATCGCATCTACTACGTCGCCGAAAGTCGGCTCGACGCCGAAGCGATCGACTGGCCGGGCCTCGCCAAGGCGGGCGAATAGCGGCCATAGTTCGGCCTCGACCCACAGTCGGGGCCTAGAATGCTTCACACGCCTGAGACCTTTACGACCCTGAAGCCCGTCGTCCGTTCGGCCGGCGGCATCGTCGCCGCCCAGCACTGGGAAGCCGCCGAGGCGGGCGCCGCCGTGTTGCGCGCGGGCGGCAACGCCGTCGACGCGGCGGTCGCGACGGCGCTCGCGCTCGGTTGCGTCGAGCCCTGGATGAGCGGCATCGGCGGGGGCGGCTACATGCTCGTCGCGCTCGCGGACCGGAAATCGGTCTACCGCGTCGACTACGGCATGGTCGCGCCGAAGCGGCTCGATCCGGCGCGCTATGCGTTGGCGAACGACGGCGAGGCGATTCAGGATTTCATCTTCGTCTGGCCCAGGGTCGTCGATGACCGCAACGCGCTCGGGCCCGAATCGGTCGGCGCGCCGGGCGCGTTGCGGTCATCGACGA
>MRWG01000879.1_pt1 | contig 24196 bp, 14 predicted proteins | sample 1013341 | NCBI WGS metagenome assembly MRWG01 (sample SAMN06117577, study PRJNA244670) | biofilm metagenome | biome: Water; feature: Cathode Biofilm; material: Biofilm; isolation source: microbial consortium enriched at the cathode of a solar microbial fuel cell | place: USA: District of Columbia ... | reverse complement strand
CCGGGTGAATCTCGATGCCGGTTAACAGGCGTCCGACCTGCGACACGAAACGCCCGAGAAACCGCAGGCCCGCCTGCCACAGCCAGTGCGCGAAGCGATAGAACACCACCGCATGGAAACCCTGGTACAGAATGACGACCTCGATCCGCGAACGCGCGGCCGGGTCGCGTTCCAGAAAGGCATCCAGATCGGCCTTTAATCTCTTGAAAAGCATGGCATGTACTTTATGTTCACTTCGCCCCGGGATTGCGCCATCTCCCGGACACGACTATGTCACGACGGAAAAGCGCACTTTCTTAAGGGGTATATAGGAAAACCGAGTAAAGCGGTCAAGTATTAACAGGTTGATTTCTCTTATGCCCCGCAGGCAAAGGCCGCACACACCCGGATTACCCGACGTATTTACTCGAATTTTTTGACGCCATTCCAAACCAGAGGTTCCACCCATGCCCGACGTGATTTTCAACGGACCGGAAGGCCGCCTCGAAGGCCGATATCAGCACGCCAAGCGCGACGACGCGCCGGTGGCGCTGATCCTGCATCCGCATCCGCAGCATGGCGGGACCATGAACAACAAGGTGGTCTATTCGCTGTATCACGCCTTCTCGCGCCGTGGCTTCTCGACGCTTCGTTTCAACTTCCGGGGCGTCGGCCGCTCGCAGGGCGCGTTCGACAGCGGCCTGGGCGAGCTTTCCGACGCCGCCGCCGCGCTCGACTGGATGCAGGGCCACAACCCGAACGCGACGGGCTGCTGGATCGCCGGATTCTCGTTCGGCGCCTGGATCGCCATGCAACTGATGATGCGCCGGCCCGAAATCAACGGCTTCGTCGCCATCGCGCCACCGGCCTCGATCCACGACTTCTCGTTCCTGGCGCCGTGCCCGGCGTCCGGCCTGATGGTGCACGGTGACAGCGACGACATCATCCCGGAGGAATCGGTCGCCAAGCTCGCCGACAAGCTCGGCAAGCAGAAGAACATCACCATCGACTACAACGTGGTGAAGGGCTGCGACCACTTCTTCCGCGACCACCTGGATGCGATGGAGAAGCACGTCGAGAAATACCTCGACACCAATCTGGAAACGGCGGAGTAGGTTTCCTGCGCCGTCGTCCTGAACCGTGTTCAGCCACCCCCGCTCATGCTTCGAGACGCTTCGCTCCTCAGCATGAGGAAATCTTCCCCTCATCCTGAGGAGGCCTGAAAGGCCGTCTCGAAGGATGATCTTGTAACGCGTCCGGGGTGACGGCCGTCTACACGGGCGACCGCAGCCAGCCGTCGCGAAACCGAACCTCGGACAGACCGACCAGCCTGCGCACGCGTTCGAGCGCGCCTTCCAGCCGCGCCATGCGGCCTTTACCGAACGCGACACCGGGCTCGGGCCAGAGCGAACCGACCACAAGCGTGTCCTCAGTTCGCTCGGCCTTCATGTCCAGGCGACCGATCATCCGTTCACCCTCCAGCAGCGGAAAAACGTAGTACCCGTACGTGCGCTCGGGCGCCGGCACGAATATCTCGATCCGGTAGTCGAAATCGAACAGGTGCTTGAGGCGTTTGCGGTCGCGGATCACGGGATCGAACGGGTTGAGGATACGCAGGCGCTCGGTCGGTTCTCGCGTTTCCGCGAGGCGCGCTTCGATATCCGCGAACGCGTAGAGCTTGCGCGGCGCGCCGTCACCGGCGCCGTGAACGCGGACCTCGGCAATCTCACGGCCCAACCGCGCGTCGCACCAGGCCTTGGCTTCCGATGCCGTGATATTGCCCCAGTAACCGGCGATCTCGCCCGCCGTGCCGAAACCGAGGCGTTTCAACGCCTCGCGGCAGGACCAGTCGATATAGGCGTCCGCCGTTAACCCTGGCCCACGATACGTTTCGGGAATCACCCGCTCGGTCAGGTCGTACGCTTTCTGGAACCCGCGCCGGTGACAGATGCACAGCCCGCCCGTGCGCCAATGGTATTCCAGCGCCGTCTTCGACGGCTTCCAGTTCCACCAAGCGCCGCCGCCCGCCGCGCCGTCAGGATCGCGGCTGTCCGGCATATCGCGGGACGTAATCGGCCCGCCCGCCGCCGCGTGCGCCAGCACGTGATCCAACTCCTTGCGGTGATCGGGGCCCTGCCGACCGGCCCAGCGCCGGGCCAGACGTGACGCCTCGCGTTCGAAACGCCCTTTCCAGACCGGGAAAAACTCGACCGGCAGGATGGCCGCGTCGTGGGTCCAGTTCTCGAACAGCATCCGGTCCGTTTCGATGAGGCGGTGGAGGTTCTTTTGCCGGTAACCGTCCCAGCGGCTCGCCATGATCATGTGATGGGCGCGCTCGACCCATTGAATGGAATCGACCTGAACGAAGCCGAGCCTGCGGATCAGCTCCAGCAACCCGTCCCGGCCCAGGCGCCGGCGCGGACTTTCCGCCAGCCCTTGCAGGTCGAGAACCAGCCGGCGCGCTTCAGCGGCGGAGATGTCGAGGGACGCGTTTTCCATGGTGCGTGATCGAACCCGCGCGATGCGGTTAAGTCAATGGATAGAGCACCGTCACAATCACGTTCGAAGGAAAGTTGTTATTTAAAACAACAAGGTCATTCCCGCACAGGCGGGAATCCAAAAGCCGGCTGTATTGTAAGATTGGATCCCCGCCTGCGCGGGGATGACGACTATTCTTGCGGCTCGTGCAAAGCCCCGCCCGGCATGGGCTCGGTGACGCCGGTGGTCGACGGCAGGCTGAGCGGCAGGCCGTAAAGCGAGCGGACCGCCAGATACGCGAACGCCTGCGCCTCCATGGCGTCGCCCGACCAGCCTGCGGCCTCAACCGGCTCGACCGGCCTGTCCAGTGCACGCCGGAGCGCCGCCATCATGACGGGATTATGCCGGCCGCCGCCCGTGACCAGCCAGCGTTCGGGGAGTGCGGGCAGCATCGCCTGCGCGCGCGCCACGGCTTCGGCCGAGAACGCCACCAGTGTCGCCGCCCCGTCCTCGAGCGACAGCCCCATCACCGGCGACGGGTCGAAGTGATCGCGGTCGAGGGATTTCGGATACGGCTGGTCGAAATAGTCGTTCTCCAGCAATTCCGCCAGAACGTCCCCGTCGACCCGGCCCTTGCGGGCGATGGCACCGTCGGCGTCCATGGCCTGCCCGGTACGCGCCAGCACCCAGTCGTCCAGCAGCGCGTTGGCGGGACCGGTATCGAAGGCGACGATGCCGCCGTCGGGGCTGATCCACGTCAGGTTGCCGACGCCGCCCAGGTTGAGCACGCACACCGGCGGTTCCAGCGGTTTCGCGAGCGCGGCGTGATACAAGGGCGCGAACGGCGCCCCCTCGCCGCCCGCGGCGACGTCGGCGGCGCGGAAGTCGTTGACGACGGCGATCCTCAAACGTTCCGCGAGCCGCCCTCCGTCGCCCAGTTGCACCGTCACCCCGTTCGCCGGGTCGTGGAATACCGTCTGGCCGTGAAAACCGACCACGTCGACGTCGTGCGGGCTCAGGCCCGCGCGGCCCAGGAAATCCTCGACCGCTTCCGCGTGCGCATCGGTGATATCGCGGATGGCGTCCGATACCGCCCTGTCCCGGCCCGGCTTCCGGCCGGCCAGCGCCTGCACCCGCTTCCGCAAGCCCGCTTCATAGGGATAGGACGCGAACGCACCCCGGCGTTTGACCGTCTCGCCGTCGGTGTCGATGACGGCGACGTCGATCCCGTCCATGGAAGTGCCGCTCATCAGGCCGATGGCGGTCAGCACCTGCCCCTTCTGCGGGCGCCCGGCGCCGTCTAGGTCGTTGTCTGTCAGGGCCTGCATGTGCTAATCATCCGCGCCCTCAACAAAAACAGCAAGACCGTTCATGGCCCAGTACAAGTCCGACTTCGTAAATCAACTGACCGCGCGCGGCTTCATGCACCAGTGCACGGACCTCGACGCGCTTGACGAGAAATGCGCCGCCGGGCCGGTCACGGCCTATATCGGTTTCGACTGCACCGCGCCCAGCCTGCACGTCGGCTCGCTGGTGTCGATCATGCTGCTCCGGCTGTTGCAGCAGACCGGCCACAAGCCGATCGTGCTGATGGGCGGCGGCACCACGCGGATCGGCGATCCCACGGGCCGCGACGAAAGCCGCAAGATGCTGACCGACGCGGACATCGCCGCCAACATGAACGGCATCAAGCAGGTGTTCCGAAAATTCCTCGCCTTCGGTGACGGCGCGGGCGACGCGGTCATGGTGAACAACGCCGACTGGCTGGACGAGCTCAAGTACATCGAGCTTTTGCGCGATATCGGCCCGCACTTCACCATCAACCGGATGCTGACGTTCGACAGCGTCAAGCTGCGCCTCGACCGCGAACAGCCGATGACCTTCCTCGAATTCAACTACATGATCCTGCAGGCCTACGACTTCGTGGAGCTTTCCAAGAAACACGATTGCACGCTGCAGATGGGCGGCTCGGACCAGTGGGGCAACATCGTCAACGGCGTCGAACTGGGCCGCCGCGTCGCCGACAAGCAGCTCTACGGTCTGACCACGCCGCTTCTGACCACCGCGTCCGGCGCCAAGATGGGCAAGACCGCCGACGGTGCGGTGTGGCTCAACGACGACGCGCTCAGCCACTACGACTACTGGCAGTACTGGCGCAACACCGAGGACGCGGACGTGGGCCGCTTCCTCAGGCTGTTCACGGAACTGCCGGCGGACGAGATCGCGCGGCTGGAAAAGCTGGAAGGCGCCGGCATCAACGACGCCAAGAAAGTGCTCGCCGACGAAGCGACAAAATTGTGCCGCGGTGCCGACGCCGCCGCCGAGGCGCGGCGCACGGCGGAAACCACGTTCGAACAGGGCGGCTTGGGCGAGAGCCTGCCCAGCGTCGAGGTCGCGAAGGCGGAATTCGAGAACGGGATCGGCGTGCTCACGCTGTTTACCCGGGCCGGGCTCGCGTCGTCCAACGGCGATGCGAGGCGCCTGATCAAGGGCGGCGGGGCGAAGATCAACGACGCCCAGGTGACCGACGAACGGGCGACCCTCGGCCTCGATGCGGTGAACGCCGACGGCGTCATCAAGCTGTCTGCCGGCAAGAAGCGCCACGCGCTGGTCCGGCCTGTTTAATTCCCGGGGCGTCTCGAAGAATTCGGGGTAAAACCCGATTTACTGAACCACCGGTCCCGGCGCGATCAGCGGGTGCTGAGGCTTCTCGGGCGCGAACGCGCCGAACAGGTTCCGGAGGATGCCTGGCGTCAGCGCCGACAGCGGATTGACCGTGGTATTCGGATCCTCGGTCGGCCCGGTCACCGAGAAATTGGCAGCGAACACCCCACCGCCGTCCTCGGTCCCGGCAAGGATGTTGCCGAGAAGCGGAATCTTGCCCAGCACCGAGTTGATCGCATAGGCCGGGACCACGGTGCCTTCCAGGTTCAGGACGTCGGCGTGGGTATAGACGGTCCCGCTTGCGGTGAACCCGATCGAGGTCCCGGTCGCCTTGGCGTCCGCCACCTGTATCTCGCCCTCGGTATGGGTGAACGGGACGTCGAGTTCGGAGAAGTTGAGCCCCTCGCCCGTCAGCGCGTCGACGATGCCGGTCAGCGCCATGATCGACAGCACGCGCGTCAGCAACGGCGCGTTGCGGACCCGGTAATTGACGACCCGGAGCTTGCCGCGCAGCGGGCGCAGCGGCGCCGCGTCGTCGTAACGCCCGCGCAGTTCCAGCTTGCCGCCGTGCATGTTCTCGAACAGGTCGAAGAACCGCAGCGTGTCGCCGGCATTGTCCGCCTTGACGGTCAGGATGCGGTTGCCCTGCTCGTCCGGCGCCATGTTGACGTTGAGAAGCGGCCCGCCGTTGAGCTTGGCGTCCAGCAACGCCGTCCGCCAGATGCCGCGCTTGTGGACGAACGTTCCGGAAACGTCCGACATGAACCGCTGCTGCTCGACCCACATCTTGTCGAGCTCGACGGCGATGGTCAGGTCGGGGATGTCGATTTCCTCCTGGCCGGGACGGTCGCCGACCAGCCGCTCCCACAACGGCGAGAATTCCAGCTCCGGCCCCTGCAGACCGATCTCCCAGCCGCCGTCGGGTCTGGAAATCACGGCACCGGAAACGTCGGTGCGGCCGAACAGCACCTTCTTCAGGTTGACCCGTTCCAACCCGAGCCCCGCCGGCGCGTACTTCACGTCGCCCTTGACCGTCAGGTCGCCGGCGACGACATCGAAGCTCGGCACGCTTTTGACGAGCCCGTTCTCGAGCAGGATCGTGACGTCGACCCAGCCCGGATCGCCCGCCGCCTTGCGCCACTCCATGACCGGCACGCGCAGCTCGGCACGCTCGAGATTGGCGTTCACCTCGACACGGCCGCTGCGACCGTCGAAGACGGTGTAGCGCACCGTCGCGTCGATGCCGCCGGAGACGAAGTCGCCGGCCGGCCCCGGATCGACGCCGAGATCGCGCACGTTCGCGAGATCGCTGATCTTCGCCGCCATCAGGTACTGCGACCGGTAGGGTGCGTTCTTGCCGAATTTCTCGTTCCAGATCAGCGCCACCGGCACGTCGCCCATCATGACATTGCCGTCGACTTCCATGTCCTTCTTGTCGACGGTGAGCTTGAGCGTGCCGTCGCGGATGTCGCGGCCAAGCACCACGTCCTGCATGGCAACACCGGTCAGTTCCGCCACCGCCTTTACGTCCACGTCCTCGACGGCGAGGTCCTTGGCGAGCATGAAATAAAGATCGAGATCGACATTGGCATCGCCGAGCGTGCTTTTCGGGTCGATCTTCATGGCGCTGGCGAAATTGAAGGGATCGCGCTCGATCAGCGTCAGCGCCTCGGGCAGCGGCGATGCGGCCTGCAGCTTGATATCGATGTACTGATCCACCTTCTGCAGACCCGTGATGCGGATTTCCGCGCCGGCAAGCTCGATCTTGCCGCTCTGCCCGGTCTCGACGGCGACGTCGAAGGTGTCGGCGTCGAACTGCATCGTCGCGCTGACCCCCGTCACCGGCGGCATCCCGTGCAGGTAGGTGACATCGACGTCCTCTGCCGTCATCGAGCCGCCGAGTTCATCGACCCTGAAGGTGCCGTCCTCGTTCACCACGACGTCCAGTTCGGCATCCGCCTGGACCATGCGCCCGCCGCTCAGGTGCGTGGTGATCCAGTTGTAGGCGTCGCGGCCGACGCTTGCCGGCCAGTAGGTCTTGATCCGGTCGACCGCGACATCGGCGAGCGTGGTCTCGGCAACGAGCCTTGTTTCCCTGGTGCCGACACCCTCGACGCGGCCCTTGAGGTCGAACACGGGCCCGCCGAGGTTAAGGCTCAACTGCTGGATATCGACCGTGCCGGCAGCGAGATCGAACTTACCGGCGCCGGCCATGTTGACCACCGGAAACGCATGGTCGATGGGCGCCGGAATCCGGATCGCCGATCCTTCGGCGAGCGTCGCCTCGCCGTTGTCGATCGTCACCGAGCCGTTGCGCCTGTTGTAAAGACCTTCGAGCGCGACACGCTCGACCTTGAGTTTCTGCGCGAACGGGCCCGGCAGATTGAGCATGCCGTCGCCGCCGTTCACCTTGAAGCCAATAGTATTGATCCCCTCGTCGAGCGACGTGCCAACGATCAGCTTGCCGCTGAGCGGCATATCCACCACCTGCAACGCGGTGAATTTCGGGTCGAGTGCCGCGAACGACGCCGGCGAAATCTCCGCGAACGATGCGGTGAGATCGAGACGGCGGCCCTCGCTCCGGAACGAGCCGTGCAGCGATATATCCGCGACTCTGTTCTCGACATCGATCAGCAACGAGCCTTCCGCCAGCAGGCCGTGCGGCGCACGGTCCAGACGCAGGTAACCGACCGGCGCCTGCCATTCCTTGCCGGTCATGCGGTCGTCGAAAATCATGGTGGCGCCGGAGATACGCACCGTTTCCAGGTAGCTCATCGGCGAATCCGGTTCCGGTTTGCTGACCAGCCAGCGCAGCAGACCGGTCGCAAAGCGGTCGTCGCTGACGTCGCTGGCGGCGGCGACCTCGATCCCGAGCGCACCGCTCGTTTCGCGCTGAACCCGGATTTCCGGCCCCAGAAGCTCGATAAACTTGGGCGCCAACCGGCCGCGTAACAGGGCGCGGCCGCTCAGCGACATGGAAAGCTCGGGAATGCGCGCCTGCGCGGTGCCGTTATCGCCGACGGCACGCACGTTCTTGACGCGAAGTTCGATGGCCCGGTCCCAACCGGCCCAGGTCAGTGTCGTGTCGTCGATGGCGAGCCGGAAACTGCGGTGGCCGTCATTCAGCGCCTGCTCCACATAGGGCGTCAGGAACGACAAGGAAACCGGGCCTTTGTGAAGCTGCCAGGCAATCAGAAGCGTAATGATCGCAAGCCCGGCGCCGAGACCGCCGATCAACTGAACCAGGCCGACAAATGTCCGTTTGAAGATCAATCTACGCACAAACCTGCTGGACACGCCTAACTGCCCGGAAAATCCGGGAGAATCCGTGCAATAAGTATGCATACCCGCCGCTTAACGCGGAGTAAACCGCGGAATAAGTTCAGTACTGCGCCGGTTTTCCCGCAACCGCACGCTTTGCGTCCGGCGCCGGGATGCCGTATTGCAGATGTCATGGGAGACGCTTTCGAAATCGACGCCAATGCCCTGCCCGTCCCGGCCGACGCGGAAGCCGCCGAACATGGCATGCAGGACTTTCTCGAAAGCCTCGACGCGGCGCGGGAAGACGCCCTCGACGATGTACGCGCGGCGCAGGAATTCGCCGAGAGCGGCGACGGCAAGCGGCTTCTGGAAGGCGTGTTCGGCTGCAGCCCCTTCCTCACCCAGGTGCTGCTGCGCGAACCCGCGTGGCTCGGCCGGCTGGCGTCAATGGGCCCGGATGCGCTCACCCGAGAGATCATCGACGAGACGCGCGGGCCGACGGCCGCGATCTCCGACGAAGCGGCACTGATGAAGGCGCTGCGCGTCGCCAAGCGGCGGCTGGCGCTGACCGCCGCGATGGCAGATATCGCCGGTGTCTGGCCGCTCTACCGGGTGACGGAGGCGCTCTCCGATTTCGCCGACGCCGCGGCCGGCGCAGCGGCGAGTTTCGTTATCCGTCGCGCCGCCGAGCGGGGTGCCTGCAAACTCAAGCACCCGGACGACCCGCAGCGGGACTCCGGCTTCATCGTCATCGGCATGGGCAAGCTCGGCGCGCGCGAACTGAATTATTCGTCGGACATCGACCTGATCTGCCTTTACGACACCGACGTCATCGACACCGACGATATGGACGGTTTGCAGAAACATATGATCCGCATGACACGGACATTGGCGAAGATCCTGGATGAGCGCACCGGAGACGGCTACGTGTTCCGCGTTGACCTCAGGCTGCGGCCCGACCCCGGCTCGACGCCGCTGGCGATCTCGGTGCTGGCGGCGGAGACCTACTACGAGAGCCTGGGCCAGAACTGGGAACGCGCGGCGATGATCAAGGCGCGCCCGATCGCCGGCGACATCGAGGCCGGCGAGACGTTCCTGCATCACCTGCGCCCGTTCGTCTGGCGCAAGAGCCTCGACTTCGCGGCGATCCAGGACATCCATTCCATCAAGCGCCAGATCCACGCCCACAAGGGCGGCGGCGAAGTCGCCATCAACGGCCACGACATCAAGACCGGTCGCGGCGGCATTCGCGAGATCGAATTCTTCACGCAGACCCAGCAACTGATCTGGGGCGGCCGCGAGCCGACGGCGCGCGCCAGCCGCACCATCGAGGCGATCCGTCATCTGGTCGGCATGGGCCTCGTCGACTCGGAAGCCGCCGACGAGCTCGACGCGGCATACGAATTCCTGCGCCGGGTCGAGCACCGACTGCAGATGCAGGCCGACGAACAGACCCAGACCCTGCCCGGCGACGATGACGGCATCGCCCGCCTTGCGGCGTTCTGCGGCTATGCCGAAGCGGACGCGTTCCGCGCCGACCTGCTGCATCACCTCAATACCGTGCAGGGGCATTACGGCGCGTTGTTCGACGACGCACCGTCGCTCGCCGCCGAGAACGGCCAGGCCGGCAACCTCGCCTTCACCGGCGCCGACAGCGATCCGGAGACGCTCAAGACCCTGGCCGGGTTCGGGTTCCAGGATCCGGCACTGGTCGACAAGTCGATCCGCGCCTGGCACCACGGCCGCGTCCGCGCGACGCGTTCGACCCGCGCCCGCGAACTCCTGACGGAGCTGACGCCGGCACTTCTCGGCGCCATCGCCAAGCAGCCCGACCCGGATGCGACATTCATCCGTTTCGACGCCTTCGTTTCGGGTCTGCCTGCGGGGGTACAGCTTTTCACGATGTTCCAGGCGTACCCGGAACTCCTCAAGCTGCTGGCCGAGATCATGGGCGAAGCGCCCCGGCTGGCGGCACACCTGACCCGCCGCCCAAACCTGCTGGACAGTGTGCTGAGCGCGGATTTCTACGATCCATTGCCGGACGTCGACATACTCCGCGCCGACTGCGCCGAAGCGCTGACGGATACCGTGTTCTTCGAGGACGTGCTGGACGCGACCCGCCGCTGGAACAACGACCGGCGCTTCCAGATCGGCGTGCAGTTGCTACGGGGCGTGATCGACCCAAGCCACGCGGCGCGCCAGTTCAGCGATGTCGCGGACGCCGTGCTGCAGACCCTGATTCCGGAAGTGATCACCGAGTTCGAGCGCGCACACGGCCGCGTCGAGGGCGGACGGTTCTGTACGCTGGCGCTGGGCAAGCTCGGGTCGCGCGAACTGACACCGTCGAGCGACCTCGACCTGATCTTCATTTATTCGGCCGACGAAGATTCGCAGCAATCGGACGGCGAGCGGCCGCTGGCGGTCTCGCAGTATTACAGCCGCCTGGGCCAACGCATCATCAATGCCGTCATGTCGATGACCGCCGAAGGTACGCTTTACGAGGTCGACATGCGGCTCCGGCCAAGCGGCAACAAGGGCCCCGTGGCGACGGCGCTCGACGGTTTCATCAAGTATTACCAAGAGACCGCCTGGACTTGGGAATTCATGGCGCTGGTCCGGGCGCGCGTGATCTTCGAGACCGGCGGACTCGGCGAGACCGTGCGCGGCGTCATCGCCGACAATCTCGGCCGCGAACGGGACGCCGCCAAGACGGCTGCCGAAGTCGCCAAGATGCGCGGCCGCATCGAGGCACAGCACGGCACAAATTGCGTCTGGGCCATCAAGCAGGTTGCGGGCGGCCAGGTCGACGTCGACTTCATCGCCCAGTACCTGGTGCTGGCGCACGCCGCCGGCGACAGTTCCATCATGTCCCCCGACGCCGGAGAGATATTCCGAAAGGCGGCCGAACTCGGGCTCGTCGATGGCGGCGATGCGGAGGCCCTTGCCGCGGCGAAGGCGCTTTACCGCGACCTGCAGACGTTCCTGGCTCTGACCATCGAAGGCGAGATGACGGACGCCAAGGTCGAGGCGTTCTCGGCACCGCTCCGCGAGGATTTGACGGAGATCACCGGCAGCGCGTCCTTCGACGAGCTCTCGCGCCGCCTGACGGAAACCGAGAAAAATGTCCGCGCCATCTTCACCCGCGTCGTCGGCGACCCCAAATCCGGAGACGGCACCGACGCAGCCGATGTTTGAACCGGCGCCGGATTTACGGCGTAATGAACGTAACGAACATGACTGACCAGGAGTGAGGCGATGCTAGAGAGCGGCGACAAGGTCCCGAACTTCAACCTGCCCGTCAACGGCGGCGGCAAACTGGCGCTGAAGGACCTCAAGGGCAAGAAAACGGTGATGTACTTCTATCCCAAGGACATGACCCCGGGCTGCACCACCGAGGCGCAGGATTTCCGCGACCGGATCAAGGATTTCGAAAAAGCCGGTGCCATCGTCGTCGGCGTTTCCAAGGACAGCGTCAAACGGCACGACAATTTCGTCGAGAAGCAGAACCTGCCGTTTCAATTGATTTCGGACGAAAACGGAACGCTTTGCGAGGATTTCGGCGTCTGGGTCGAGAAGAACATGTACGGACGCAAGTACATGGGTATCCAGCGCGCGACCTTCGTCATCGACGCCAAGGGCGTCATCCGGCAGGCGTGGCCGAAGGTCAAGGTCAAGGGTCATGCCGACGAAGTGCTGGAGGCTGTGAAGAACCTGTAAAGGATTGAAAATTCATAAACTTAACGCAAAACATGGCGGTTCGGCGCAGCATCCCGGGAACCCGCCGTTGCGGCTTCCCACGATATCCGAAGCGGGGTGCAACTGGTATGCAGTTTAACGTCGACGTCGCGCCCCGGCGGACGGCAGGTATCGTCCGGCACGACGTATCCCGCAGTGGGTTGCACAGCGGGCCTGCGGGCAAGATGTCCGGAACGCGGTGATCATGAAACCAAGCATCAACGCCTTGTCGACGGATTCGCGGCTGGTCATCGGCATCGCCCTACTCCTGGTGATGGCATTCTCCGCATTCCTTTACGCGGCCTACGAACGGGTCAGCGACATCAGCGATGCCTGGCAGACGCAGCAGGAACAGGAAACGCGAAAGTCCAACGCACTCGCCGAACTTTATCACCACATGGGCTACAACGGGCTCATTCATAATTTTAAAAACTACGTCCTGCGCCAAGACGAAAGCTACCGCCAGAAGGCTGAGGTTAATGCGGCGCTCTCGCTGGATGCCGTGCAGCAGTTGCTGGAACTGAACCCCACGAATAACGAAGTCGAGGCGCTCAACACGGTCCGCAACGTCGTCATCAACTATCGCGACCGGCTGGGCGACGCCGCACTGGCGTTCGAAAATGGCCTACCCGTGGATCAAGTAGACCAGATCGTTCGTATCAACGACACTTCGGCGGACCGGGCGCTGACACAACTTCAGGAGATCGCGGTTCTGCAAAGCGAAACCGCGCTGATCGACACCGACCGGGCGATCGAGGATACGCTCAGATTCCTGTTCGGCGGCCTGGTGATATTACCGGTCATCCTGATCGGCGCCTTCGTCATTGTGCGTTACATTTACCGGATAAACGTGCTGCGCCAGCAGATGAAGGAACAGAGCGACCTTCTCGAGACGACGCTGGAGACCATCAGCGACGGGATATCGATGGTCGACAAGAACCTTAATCTCGTTATCGCGAACGACCGCTTTCGCGAACTCCTCGGGTTCGACAAAAACCAAATGCCGCGCGGCGCGCCGCTGGAAAAGGCGTTTCGGATCAACGCCGAACGTGGCGAGTACGGCCCGGGCGACGTCGAGGAACAGGTCAATGAACGTCTGGCGGTCGTCCGCAAATTCGAGCCTCACGAATTCACCCGAACCCGCCCCGACGGGACGGTCCTCGAAATCCGTGGTCTGCCCATTCCGGGCGGCGGGTTCGTCACCACATATGCCGACGTGACCCGGCGCGTGCGCGCCGAGCAGGAGGCAAAAGCGGCCCGGACCCAGCTCATCGACGCCCTTGAGGTGATGGACGAGGGCTTCGTCATATTCGATGCCGACGACAGGCTGGTGATGTGCAACGACAGGTACCGGGAGTATTACCCCAAATCCGCCGACCTGTTCGAACCCGGCAACAGCTTCGAGCACATTATCCGCGAGGGCGCCGAGCGGGGCGAGTACGACCTGGGAGACGAAGCGGTCGAGGACTGGGTCAAACGCCGCTGCACCGAACATCGCAAATCCGACCGCACCTTCGAGAGACGGATGTCCGACGGCAGATGGCTGAAGGTCATCGACCGGAAGACGCCGGACGGCGGCTCTATCGGAATCCGGGTCGATATTACCAAACTCAAGGAAGCACAGGAGGCGGCCGAGGCCGCCAACGTCGCCAAGTCGTCTTTCCTCGCCAACATGAGCCACGAGATCAGGACACCGATGAACGCCATCATCGGGCTGAGCCGGCTCGCCCTGAAAACGGACCTGCCGCCGCGCGCGGGCGACTACCTCCGCAAGATTTCCGGCTCCGCGGAATCTCTGCTTGGTATCATCAACGACATTCTCGATTTCTCGAAGCTGGAAGCGGGCCGGGTTGATCTGGAGAAGGTTCCGTTCCGCCTCGACGACGTCCTGCAGAACGTCGCCACGGTGATCGGCGAGGCGGCCGGCAACAAGGACATCGAGGTTCTGTTCTGGACCGAACCGGACATGCCCGATGCCCTTGTCGGCGATCCGTTGCGGCTCGGCCAGATCATCACCAACCTTGCCGGCAACGCGGTCAAGTTCACCGAATCCGGCGAGGTCGTGGTCCGCGTCGAATTGGTCGAGCGGACAGATCACCGGGGACGGTTCAGATTCTCCGTCTCCGATACCGGAATCGGCATGACGCCGGACCAGCAGGAAAAGCTGTTCCGGCCGTTCACCCAGGCCGACATCTCGACAACGCGGCAATACGGCGGCACCGGGCTCGGCCTGACGATCTCGAAGGAATTCGCGGAGATGATGGGCGGCACCGTCACCGTCGAGAGCACGGTCGGCGAAGGCAGCACGTTCACGGTCGAGTTGCCTTTCGAACTCCAGCAAGACGTCGCGGAAAACGACCTCCCGCCGGAGATCGATCCCGGCGAGATGCCGGTCCTCCTGATCGACGACAACCAGACGTCGCTGGATATTCTCGGCGATACACTCCGTGGACTCGGTTTCAGCGAGGTTGATACGGCGAATTCCGGGCGCGGCGGCATCGAAGCATTCGAGGAAAAGCAGAAAGCCGGTAACGCCTACCGGATCGTCATCGTCGACTGGCGCATGCCGAAGATCGACGGCATCGAGGCCGCCAAGCGGATCAAGGCCCTGGCCGCCGAACCGCCGGCGATCTTTCTGATCTCGGCACATGGCCACGCCGATGCGAGCCGCCAGGTGGAACGCATGGACCTTGCCGGCTTCCTCGTGAAACCCCTCAATACTTCGCTGCTGATCGACGCCATTGCCGAACATTTCATCGGTAGCGGCAGAACGGCACGCCAGCCGGGCATCGTGGTCGCCGGGAGTACGGCGCGCGATGAAATCCAAGGCATGCGGGTGCTCTTGGTGGAGGACAACGCCATCAATCAGCAGGTTGCAGTCGGCATCCTCGAGGAATCAGGTGTCCGCGCCGACATCGCGGACAACGGCAGGACCGCGCTCGAGCGGATGCGGGACGATCCACAGGGGATCGAGGCGATCCTGATGGATCTGCAGATGCCGGAAATGGACGGCTTTGAGGCAACCCGGCAGATTCGCGCCCTCAAAGGCATGGAGGACATGCCGATCATCGCCATGACAGCGCATGCAATGGCCGAGGAACGCGACGCCTGCATGGCGGCCGGCATGAACGACCATGTCTCGAAACCGATCGAAGCGAACCATCTGTTCGAAACACTGGCGAAATGGCGCAGGGCCGGCGGTGCCGAGCCGAACGGGCCGGGCGCGGTCACCGAGACGCCGGCAGAACCGGACGATGCTTCCGTCGTGCCGCCGCCGGTCTCCGGTCCCGCGCCAGGACCCGAAGCGCCCCCCGGTTTCAATTTCGAGGAAGCGAAGAAACGTCTCGGCCTCGACGACGCGTTTTTCGTCAAGCTGCTCGGCGACTTTAACGCCAAGTACGCCGACTTCGCGGCAGAACTGACCGGGGCCATCGATTCCGGTGACACTGAACGGGCCACGCGCCTCGTACATACGGTCGGCGGTCTGGCCGGCACCATCGGTGCCGAGGAACTACACCAGGAATGCCGGACCCTTGAGGACGCGTTCCGGGACTCATCCGGTGGCGTTCCGGACACGGCGTCCATCATCGCCGCGCATGCCCGCGTCAAGGCGGTTCTGGACGGGATCGCGGCGGAGGGCGCGCCGGCGCCGGCGCGCCCGGAAAAACCGCAATCGGCCGAGGAAACGAATCTGAGCCGCCTGATCGGCGAACTCGACGCCGCGTTCGCGTCTAAGCGCATATCCGCGAGACAGCGCCTCGACGACCTGGAACGCGCGCTCGGCGGGTCCGCCGGCGGTACCTTCGCCGAATTGCGGCGGGCGGCGGACAGCCTGGATTTTGAAAAAGCGCGGCATATCCTCCATAAACTGGGCGAGGAAACGAGCGGACACGAAGGCGGCAAGGCGTGAACATAAATTTACCGGACACGGTCTCCAGGATTCTCATCGTCGACGACGAACCCCTCAATATCGAGGTGATGAGCGGCGCGCTCGAGGAACTTGGCGACATCATGTTCGCCACCGGCGGTGAGGAAGCGCTCAAACTTGCGCTCAGCGAAAAGCCCGACATCATCATCCTCGATATCATGATGCCCGGCATCGACGGCTACGAGACCTGCCGCCGCCTCAAGGACAATCCGGAAACCGAGGCGATACCGGTGATCTTCGCGACGGCCATGACCGACGAAGCAAACGAAGCCAAAGGGTTCGAGATGGGTGCCGTCGACTATGTCACGAAGCCCGTGGTCCAGCCGGTGGTCGCGGCGCGCGTCAAAAACCAGCTTCAGCTCAAGCGCTACCGCGACTACCTGGAAACCATCGCCTTCGTCGACGGTCTGACCGGGATCCCGAACCGGCGCAGCTTCGACCAGCATATCCGCTCCGAATGGCAACGCGGCATACGCAGCGGCAGCGAGCTTTCGCTGCTGCTGATCGATATCGATCACTTCAAACAATACAACGACACTTACGGTCACCAGGCCGGCGACGCCTGCCTGACGCTGGTTGCCAAGGCGTTGTCGTCGTCGGTGCACCGACCGGGCGACCAGGTCGCGCGTTACGGCGGCGAGGAGTTCGTCTGTGTGCTCCCGTCGACCAATCTGGAAGGCGCCGAACTGATCGGCGAAACCCTCCGCGAGGCGGTCAACTTCCTCAAGATTCCGCACAAATCGTCCAGTGTCTGCGGCCATGTGACGATCAGCGTCGGCGGCGCGTCGGTCCAACTCGACCAGAAACAGGAAATCGGCGACCTGATCAGCACCGCGGACACCAACCTCTACAAATCGAAATCCGAGGGCCGCGACCGTGTATCCGTGGACTGACGCGGAGGCAAGCCCGTGTCGCCGGCCTTCCCCCGCCCCCCGCGAACCGCTAACCTCGGATTATCAAGGCAGATAATCCGCTAGATCGGGAGGGCCGGACGATGGCCGATGAAAACGGCGACAAGAAGAAAACGGGCAAAGGCAAGAAGAAGCTGTCGACCGGCAAGCTTCTGCTCGGGCTGATCCTCGGCATCCTGATTTTCTTCGGCGGCGGCGGCGGACTGGCCTGGTACATGGGCTGGGTTCACGCTCTCATGGGATGGGAGAAACCGCAGCACCGCGCCGAGCTGATGATCGGCAAGCCGGTGTTTCACCCGTTGCCGGAAATCCGCACCGATCTCAAGACCGGCGAATGCCGGTCGCCGTTCCTGCGCGCGACGGTCCACGTGCAGTTGATGCCCGAAGACGTACCCAGGCTCGAGGAGACGGAAATGCAGGTAATGGATGCGATCCTGACGCACCTGCGCGAACAGGAGCGTCAGCACGTGGTCGGCAAGGAAGGCTCGGAACGGCTGCGCTTCGAACTGGTGCAGATCATCCAGAACATCATCCGGCCCGCCAAGGTGCACACGATCCTGTTCAAGGACCTGATCGTACAATGACGGGCCTGCTCTCCGGAAAAACGGCGGTCATCACCGGTGCGGGGTCGCCGGACGGCATCGGCCGCGCCACGGCAAGGCTGTTCGCGGCCGAGGGCGCGGCCTGCGCGCTCATCGACATCGACAAGGCGGGCCTCGAGGAAGCGGCGGCGGAGATGGGTCCGCCGCACCGTACCTACGCCTGCGACGTTGCCGACGCGGCCGCCGTCAAGGGCACGGCCGCGGCCATCGCCGCGAACTTCGGGCGTATCGACATCCTGGTCAACAACGCCGGCATCGTCATGGGGACGCCGTTCGCGGAAATTTCAGAGGACGAATTCGACAACGTGCTCGGCGTCAATCTCAAGGGCAACTTCCTTATGGCCCAGGCATGCCTGCCGGCGATGCGTGCCGGCGGCGGCGGTGCCATCGTCTGCATCGCTTCCATCGCCGGGCAGAACGGCGGCGGCGTCTTCGGGCGCACGCACTACGCCGCTGCCAAGGCCGGAATCATGGGACTCGCCAAGGCCCTCGGCCGTGAGTTGGCGCCACTCGGCATCCGCGCCAACGCGGTCGCCGCCGGCCCCGTCGACAACGACTTCACCGGCGGCCGCATGACGCCCGAGATCAAGGCCGACCTCGCGACCAAAGTGCCGCTCGGCCGCCTCGGAACATCGGACGACATCGCCAACGCGTGCCTATATCTCGCGAGCGACATGTCGTCGTTCGTCACCGGCAGCGTGCTCGACGTCAACGGCGGGCTGCATATCCATTAGTGAAGGCGACGCGCCGAAGGCCGGATCGAAAGCCGCGCTGCCGGAAACCGTCGGGTTCAGGGCGCGCCTCGCGTCCGGGGTGACGAAAACACGAAGCTATTCCGTTACTTCATCGCCCTTGATCCTGGCCGCGAGCGCCGCTTCCAGGAACATGTCGATGTCGCCGTCGAGCACGGCGCCGGTGTTCGACGTTTCGACGTCGGTGCGCAGGTCCTTGACCATCTGGTAGGGCTGCAGCACGTACGACCGGATCTGATGCCCCCAGCCGATATCGGTCTTGGAGTCCGCCTGCGCCTGCGCCGCGTCCTCGCGCTTTTTCAGCTCCATCTCATAGAGCCGCGCCCGCAGCATGGACATCGCCTGGGCGCGGTTCTTGTGCTGCGAGCGGTCGTTCTGGCACTGCACGACGATGCCCGACGGCTGGTGCGTGATACGGATCGCGCTTTCCGTCTTGTTGACGTGCTGGCCGCCGGCGCCCGACGCGCGGTAGGTGTCGACGCGCAGGTCCTTGTCGTCGATCTCGACCTCGATGTTTTCGTCGATCACCGGCGAAACCCAGGCCGACGAGAAGCTGGTGTGGCGGCGCGCCGACGAATCGTAGGGCGAAATGCGCACGAGGCGGTGCACCCCGCTTTCCGTCTTGAGCCAGCCGTAGGCGTTCTCGCCTGAAATCTTGAGGGTCGCCGACTTGATGCCGGCCTCTTCGCCCGGGCTCTCTTCCAGCCACTCGACGTTATAGCCGTGCTGGTCGGCCCAGCGCGTATACATGCGCAGCAGCATTTCCGCCCAGTCCTGCGCCTCGGTGCCGCCGGCGCCGGCCTGCACCTGCAGGAAGCAGTCGTTCTCGTCGGCCTCGCCGGAGAGCAGAGTCTTCAACTGAGCCTTCTGCGCGCGGCCGAGCAGGTCCTTCATCGACGCCTCGGCGTCCTTCATGACGTCGGCATCGTCCTCGGCTTCCGCCAACTCGATCAGGTCGACGGTATCCCGCAGGTCACCGTAAAGCGCTTCGACTTCCTTGATGCCGGCCTCGACCTTGGTGCGTTCGCGCATCAGCCCCTGTGCCTTGTCGGGATCGTTCCAGAGGTCGGGGCTTTCGGCGAGCGCGTTCAGTTCCTCGAGACGGAGTTTGGCCTGATCGTAGTCAAAGATGCCTCCTCAGCAGTCCTGCGGACTGCTCGATCTCGTCGGCCATCGACTGAAGTTCTGCGCGCATGGGGGTGTATCCCTCTCTTGTGATCTCGATGTCTATTTAGCGGTCTGCAGGCGCGTGCTCAAGCCCGGTCATCGCGGGCTGCCCTCTCTTCGGGGAGAAGGCGGCAAGAATCGGGTTTCGCGGAAATGAGCGCGGGCGTACAGTCCCGGCATGGAAATCGATCCCGCCACGCTCGGCGTTTTCATCGCCGCCTCGGTCGCGCTTTATATCGCGCCGGGACCGGACATGATCTTCGTCGCGACCCGTGCCATGGGTCAGGGGCGGCGCGCCGGGGCGCTGTCGGCGCTCGGCGTTTCCACGGGCATCCTGGTGCACATGTTCGCCGCCGCCTTCGGACTTGCCGCCGTTCTCAAGGTCTTTCCGGCCGCGTTCGTGGTGATTAAATGGGCCGGGATCGCGTACTTGGTCTATCTCGGCGTACGCACGCTACTGAGCAAAGGCGAGTATCTCAGCCTCGCCCCGGCGGCAACGCGCCGTGACGACTGGCGGCTCTACCGGCAGGGCTTCGTCTGCAATATCCTGAACCCGAAGATCGCGCTCTTTTTCCTCGCCTTCCTGCCGCAGTTCACCGATGCCGCGCTCGGCGACGTGACGTTGCAGATGCTGTTCTACGGCGCCGTGTTCGCGTCGGGTGGCCTGGTGTGGATTCTCGGCGTCGCCTGGGTGTTCGGCACGGCGGGCAACTGGGTCGCCCGCCATCCCCGCGCCGTTCGCGCACAGAAGTGGATCACCGGTTCGTCGATGCTGGGCCTGGCCTTTTTCGTCGCAATCGACGAAGGCCGGTAAGGTTCAGTAAAGCCCGCCCGTGCCGGAAAGCGGCGCGCCGGTGTAGTTGTCGGTCACGCCCGGTTCGGTCCATCCCTGCCCCTCGATGACGGTAGTCTTGTCGTCCGGCACCGTGCCCTCCTTGAAGGCCTCCAGGATCACGTTGTTGTCACCGGGCCCGATCGGCAGGCCGGTGCGCGCGTTGACCCTAACCAGCCGGATGCCGGGCGGCGTACGGAACGGAATCGCCGGCTGGCCGGCCAGCGCTTCCTCCATGAAATCGCGGAACACCGGAGCGGCGACGGACGACCCCGTTTCGTGGCGGCCGAGCGGAATCGGCTCGTCGTAGCCGACGAACACGCCGACCGCGAGGTCCGGCGAGAAGCCCATGAACCAGGTGTCGCGTTCCTCGTTGGTGGTGCCGGTCTTGCCGGCGAGGGGTTTGTTCACCTCGGAAATGCGCCGGCCGGTGCCGCGCTCGACGACGCCGCGCAACATGCTGACCACCTGATAGGCGCTCGCCGGATCGGTGATCTGCGGCCGCGTGTCCGGGACTTCCGGCACCCGCTGTCCGTGCCACGCGTCGGCGCGGCAGTCCGGGCAGTCGCGCTTGTCGTGACGGAACACGGTGCGCCCGAGGCGGTCCTGCACCCGGTCGATCAGAGTCGGCGTGACCCTTTTGCCGCCGTTCACCAGCATCGCGTAGGCGGTGGTGAGCCGGATCAGCGTGGTTTCCTTGGCGCCCAGCGCCATAGCCAGCGTTTCCGGCAGGTCGTCGACGATGCCGAAGCGTTCTGCGTATTCCGCGACCCGCTCCATGCCGATGGTCTGCGCCAGCCGCACCGTCATCAGGTTGCGCGACTTCTCGATGCCTAGCCGCATGGTCGACGCGCCATAGAACTTCTTGCCGTAGTTGGCGGGCCGCCACTTCGGCAGTCCCGGCCCCTGGTCGATCACGAACGGGGCGTCGAGAATACGCGTCGACGGCGTGAAACCCATGTCGAGGCCGGCCAGGTAGACGAAAGGCTTGAACGCGGACCCGGGCTGACGCGCCGCCTGTGTGGCGCGATTGAACTGGCTCCTCTCGAACGAATAACCGCCGACCATGGCCAGCACCCGGCCGGTGTGCGGATCGATGGCGATGATGCCGCCGTTCACCTCGGGGATCTGGTGCAGGGCATAAAGATTCCTGTCGGACTTCTTGTCCGTGTCCTTCCCGGACGGGGTGACCGGTTCGACGAGGACCACGTCGCCTTCGGCCAGCACGTCGGACGGCTTTTCGACCGCCGGTCCGCGATGCGGATGCTCGAGCGCCTTGCGCGCCCACTTCAATTCGTCGAGCGGAATGATGCCGGGGGTGCCGTCCTCGACGCCGATCTGCGCGTAGCCCTTGGCGTCGTCGATACCGATGACTACGGCGAGTTGTTTCTCACCCATGCCCTCGGGATGCGTGACCGAGCCCAGATAGGTGCGCCAGTCGAGCGGCACGTCGAGCCGCTGGCCTGCCGGCGCTATCGTCACCGGTCCCCGGTAACCGTGGCGGCGGTCATACGCCTCGAGCCCGTCGCGGAGCACGTCGCGGGCGATCTTCTGCAGATTCGGGTCGAGCGTGGTGCGCACCGAGAGACCGCCCTGGTAGAGTTGGTCCTCGCCGAAACGTTCGACCAGTTCGCGGCGCACTTCCTCGGTGAAGTAATCCGCCTGCACGAACTCGGTTTCCTCGCGCCGCGCCACCAGCAGCGGCGCGTCGGTCGCTTCGCTTGCCTGGTCCAGTGAAATGCGGCCGTCGTCCAGCATGCGCCCGATGACCCAGTTGCGCCGCCCCTTGGCGGCCTGATGCTTCGAAACGGGGTTGTAGTTGTTGGGCGCCTTCGGCAGTGCCGCCAGATACGCGGACTCGGCGATGGTAAGCTCGTTCAGGGACTTGTTGAAGTAGTTGAGCGCCGCCGCCGCGACCCCGTAGGAGCCGTATCCCAGGTAGATCTCGTTCAGGTAAAGCTCCAGAATCCGGTCCTTGGTGAAGGCACGCTCGATCCGGATCGCCAGGATCGCCTCTTTGATCTTGCGGTCGAACGACACCTCGTTGGTGAGCAGGAAGTTCTTCGCCACCTGCTGGGTGATGGTCGAGGCACCGACCAGCCGCTTGCCGGTCGCCACATTCTGCAGGTTGGTCACAACGGCGCGGGCGACACCGGTGAAATCGATTCCGGAGTGGGTATAGAAGGTCTTGTCCTCGGCCGAGAGAAACGCATCGATGATACGTTTCGGCATCGCCTCGATCGGCACGAAGGCCCGTCGCTCGATGGCGAACTCGGCCAGCAAACGTCCGTCCCCGGCATGCACGCGGGTCATCACCTGCGGATCGTAGGTGGCGAGTTGTCGGTAGTCCGGCAGATCGCGGCCGTAGGTATGCAGCACATAGAGCGTGCCGCCGCCGACCGCCGCGGCTGCCACGATGAGCAGCGACAGCGTAATCAACGTGAAGCGAAGAAAGAATTTCATACCGGCAGCAAAACCCCGTTATCCGTGCCGTGCCTTAGTAACATGACGGTCCCCGTTCGCGGAGTCCGTAACAGCACGTATCCCAAGAAAATGTGACCGATCCGTGGCAATGAGGATACGATTTCCGTCACACCGTCGGATCAGGGCCGGCTGGCACTCTCGATCTTGGCGAAGTAGCGGTCGACGGCGCCGGCGATCGACTGGGCCAGCTTGCGGCGATGCGATTCCGAACGCAGCGCCCGTTCGTCGTCCTTGTTAGAGAGGAATCCGAGTTCGATCAGCACCGACGGAATGTCCGGCGCCTTGAGGACCGCGAAACCGGCGAACCGGTGCGGATTGCCGAGAATACGCACCCGGCCGTCCAGTTCGTCGACCAAAAGCCCTGCCAGCTTGGCCGACTGGTTCATGGTTTCGCGCTGCGCCAGGTCGATCAGGATGTTGGTGACCTCGGCGCTCTCGTGCGTGAGGTCGATACCGGCGATCAGGTCGGCCTTGTTTTCCCGCTCCGCCAGCGCCGCCGCTTCCTTGTCCGAGGCGCGCTCGGAGAGCGTATAGAGCGACAGCCCGCGAACGCGGCGGTTGCGGATGGTGTCGGCGTGCAGCGAAATGAACAGGTCGGCGTTCATTTCCCGCGCCCGGTCGATACGGCCGCGCAGGCGGATGAAGATGTCGCGGTCGCGGGTCAGCTTGACGTCGAAGCGACCTGTCGCCTCGAGGTGGCGCCTGAGGTCGCGTGCGGCGGCGAGCGTGATGTGTTTCTCGTAGATCCCGGAAACGCCGATGGCGCCCGGATCGACACCGCCGTGGCCCGGATCGATGACGATGATCCTCTTCCTGGCGTATCCGCCCGGCAGCGGCGGCTTGACCGGCACGCGCAGTGACGACAGGCGTGTCTCGGCCGCCGCCCGCTTCACCTTGCCTTGCGTGGCGGCGTTTTCGACCGTGGGCGGCGCGGGTTTTTCCGGCACCGCGACCGCTGCCGCCTCGGCACTGGCTGCGGCGGGTTGCGGCGTGGACTGGACCTCGCGCGGCTTGGGCGTATTGACGAATTTCGCGGTCGCGATCTCGGATTCCGACCCTTTGATCACCATCGGCGGCTTGGCGACGCTTTCCAGAAACGCCTTGCCGGTGGCCCGCGCGAGGTCGATCACGATGCGGTCCGGCTGGCCGCCGGCACCGGGCAGCGACATTGCCTCATGGACGCGCGACGGTTCGTTGAGGTCGACGACGATCCGGGAATTCCCGGGCTGGAACAGGCCGTAGCGGAGCTTGGACAGAAGACCGACGTCGGCAGGCAGGGGCCGTTGCGGCAGCCGCCAGCCAACCTCCGGCAGATCGATGACGAGCCGGGCCGGACCGGCGAGCGTGAACACCTCGGCTTTGACAGGCCGGTCGAGGTCGACGACGATTCGCGTCGAAAGCCC
>MRWG01000878.1_pt1 | contig 24214 bp, 19 predicted proteins | sample 1013341 | NCBI WGS metagenome assembly MRWG01 (sample SAMN06117577, study PRJNA244670) | biofilm metagenome | biome: Water; feature: Cathode Biofilm; material: Biofilm; isolation source: microbial consortium enriched at the cathode of a solar microbial fuel cell | place: USA: District of Columbia ... | reverse complement strand
CCACCCCCGCTCCAGGGGATGAGCCCGAGAACGCCGATCCGCTCGAACTGGGCCCGCCCCCCGCGGGCTTCGATCCCGAGCAGGAGGAAGCCCCCCGCTTCCTCACCCCGGAGGACTGCCGGGCCCTGCGCGAGGAGGCCCTGCAGTACTACCACCGCTACGTGGCCCTGCTGGTGCTGGAGGACTACGACGGGGTCATCCGCGACACGACGCGCAACATGCGGGTGCTGGACCTCTGCCGCGACCACGCCATCGAAGAGGGGGACCGGAAGGCCCTGGAGCAGTTCCGCCCGTACATCCTCATGATGCGCGCCCGGGCGCTGGCCTCGCAGGCACTCAAGGACTCGGAACCCAAGGCCGCCGTGCTCGCCCTGGACGAGGGGATCGAGGCGCTGCGAACCTACTTCAGCACCGAGGAGGGGGAGCCCGATCTGGAGGCGTCCCGCGAGTACCAGGCCCTCAAGTCGATGCGCGACGCTCTGGTGCCCAAGCTCCCCGTGAGCCAGAAGGCCGAACTGCGTCAGCGCCTGAGCGAGGCCCTCGCCGCGGAGAACTACGAGCTGGCCGCGATCCTGCGCGACGAGCTGCGCATGCTCCCCCACACGGGCGCCTGATTCATCCCCGCTCGCGTTCCTCAAGGCGCTCGAGCACCCGCTGGGCCATCAGCTCCGCGCCGGCCAACTCCTCCACGATGACCTCGTCGGCGCCCAGCTCCCGCGCCTGCATCGACTTGCTCACCACCCCCGCCCGCGCCGCGATGAGCACGTCCGGACGCAGCGACCGGATCGTGCGCACGCTCCGCAACATCGCCTCCTCGTCGGGCATCGTCAGGAGGACGCCGATGGCGTCGAAGATCCCCGCGTGCTCGAGCACGTCGCGGTTGGTCACGTCGCCGTAGTAGGCCGCCCGCCCAAGCTCGAGCTGCGTGCGCACGGTCCTGGCATTGAGTTCGATGATCGCGACCGGGACGCCCGCCCGCTCGAGGCGTTCGGCGCAGGCCCGACCGATCGGGCCGAACCCCGCGATGAGCACGCGCGGGACGACCGGGTGGTCCTCGTCCGGGTCGTCCGCGTCGCGCAGCGCCGGGGTCTCGCGCAGGGACGTCCCCCCCCAGGGCGCCATGGGGAGCCCGGAGACCAGCCTCGCGGCCAGCGCCGCCCGGCCGATCACCGCCGGGGTGAGCAGGAGCGTGCAGACGATCACCCCGATGGTCAGGCTCTCGGTCTCGGGGGCGAGCACGCCCGCCGCCGCGGCGACCGAGAGGAGAACCAGCGAGAACTCTCCACCCTGGGCGAGCCAGGCGCCCGCCCGGGCCGCGATCATGGGCGACGCGCCCGTCGCCCAGGCGATCGAGGAAATCACCACGCCCTTGAGCGCCATCACGCCAAGGGTGCCAAGCCCCACGATCCACCACGCGTTCGCCATCTCGGGCAGATCCACCCGCAGGCCGACGGTCGTGAAGAAGACGGCCATGAAGAGGTCTCGCAGGGGAGAGATCTGCCCGGCGAGCTGGTAACGGAACGGCGTCCCGGCGAGGAGAAACCCGGCGAGGAACGCGCCCAGTTCGGCGCTGAGCCCGCACAGCGCCGTCACCACCGCCGCGCCGAGCGCCGCGGCCGCCGCGATCACCAGCATCACCTCAGAAGAACTCGACTTGGCCGCCTCGACCATGATCCGGGGGAGCACGAGCTTGCCGATGAGGACGACGCCCACGACCCCGGCGACGGAGATCGCCGCGTCCCCGAGGGCGATCATCGCCCCATCGGGGTCCACACGGGTCACGTCGGGCATCTCGCCCGAGGCCTGGTTGAGCAGCGGGACCGCCGCGAGCATCGCGATCACCATGAGATCCTGCACGAGCAGGACACCCAGGCTGACCCGCCCGGCGGCGGTGAACAGCTCCCGGCGTTGCTGGAGCACACGCAGCACCACCGCCGTCGAGGAGAGCGACATCGCCATCCCGATGACGATGCTCTCTCCCGCGGAGACGCCCGCGGCCTTGGCGCCCGCGGCGATGAGCGAGCCGGTCGCGATCGTGGTCAGGACACCGATGGTCAGGATCGAGCCGGCGCCTCGACGCAGGACCGAGGCGTCCAGGTGCATCCCGATGCCGAACATGAGGAGGACGGTCGCCAGAGAGGCGATCCCCTCGATCTCGTTGGCGTCATCGACCAGCCCGATGGCGTGCGGGCCGATCAACGCCCCCGCGACCAGGTAACCGGGGATGACGGCGATCCGCAAACGCCCGAAGACGAGGGCCACCAGGCCGGCGCACGCGAGGATCAGGAGCAGGTCCAGAGCCATCGAGCCGCCCGGGGCGGCGCCGGCGCCCAGCGTCAGCAGATTTGTTGTGGTCATGCCCACCGGTCCATTCTGCACGATCACGGGGAAGCCTGCGCCGGGCCTCGCGCCACCAGCACGCTCAGCAGATTCAGGTCCGCCGGGGTCACCCCCTCCAGACGCCCGGCCTGCCCGAACGTCTCCGGGCGGAACCGCGCGAGCGCCTCGCTCGCCTCCGCCCGCAGACCCTCGAACCGGTGATCGGCCACCCACGCCGGGATGCGGCGTGACTCCATCTCCCGCTGGCGACGGATCTGCGCCCGCTGACGCTCGACGTACGGCGCGTACATCCGCTCCGCGAAGGCCGTCTCCCAGACGCCCCGCTCCACCCCCGCGTCCAGACGCAGGCCCGGGAGCGCCTCGCGCAGGATCTGCACATCCGCGTCCGGGCGCCGAAGGGCCCGTTCGAGCGGCTCGGCGCCGAGGGTCGCGCTGTCGATCGCCTCCCGGACCCGGGCGAGGGCCGCGCCGCGTCGCTCGAAGACTTCGCGTCGGCGTCGCCCCAGCTCCGTCGAGTCCAGGAGCCCCAGACCGATTGCGACGGGGGTAAGGCGGTCGGGCGCGTTGTCCGGACGCAGCAGCAGCCGATGCTCGGCCCGGCTGGTGAACATCCGGTACGGCTCGACGGGCGTGCGCGTCACCAGGTCATCCATCAGCACACCGATGTACGCCTCGTCGCGCCCGAGCGTCCAGTCCCCCTCCCCGAGCGCGCGCCGGGCGGCGTTCACGCCGGCGACCAACCCCTGGGCCGCCGCCTCCTCGTACCCGCTCGTCCCGTTGATCTGCCCCGCGAGGAACAGCCCCTCGACGAGCTTGGTCTCCCCCGTCGCCCGGATCTGGTGCGGGCGGACGGAGTCGTACTCGACGGCGTACCCGTACTGCAGGATCGCCGCGTGGGCACATCCGGGCATCGTGCGCACGATCACGTCCTGCACGTCCGTCGGCAGGCTGGTGCTGATGCCGTTGCAGTAGACCGAGCGGCAGGTGAGCGACTCGGGCTCGAGGAAAACCCCGTGCGACTCGCGATCGGCGAAGCGTACGACCTTGTCCTCAAGGCTCGGGCAGTAGCGCGGGCCACGCGACTCGATCTGGCCGGAGAACATCGGCGCCCGGTGCAGGTTCGCGCGGATGGTCTCGTGCGCCTCGGGGCTGGTGCGGGTCTGGCGGCAGGCGACCTGCTCGATGCGGGGGAACCGATCGAGCGAAAGCCCGCTCACCTCCCATCCGACCGGAGAGAGATCAGAGAAGGGCGTGGGCGACTCGTCCCCGAGCTGCGGCTCGAGGTCCTCCCAATCGATCGTCGCCCGATCGAGGCGGGGCGGGGTGCCCGTCTTCAGGCGTCCGAGTTCAAAGCCGAGTGCTTCCAGATCGCGTGACAGGGCGTTGGCGGCCTTCTCACCGACGCGACCACCGGGTGTGCGGGTCTCGCCGGTGTGCATCAGGCCTCGCATGAAGGTCCCTGTGGTGAGCACCACCGCCGGGGCGTGGAGCGTCGCCGTCCCGCCCGACTCATCGCCCATCGCCAGTTCGATCCCGGTCGCCCGGCGGCGTCTCGATCCGGGAACCGTCTCGGTCAGGATGCGACCGACCATGCCCCGGATGATCTTGATCTCGGGGCGGGACTCGATCAGGGCCCGCACCGCGTCGGCGTAGGCGTGCTTGTCGCTCTGGCAGCGTGGACCCCGCACCGCCGGGCCCCGCGACTGGTTGAGGACCTTGAACATGATCCCCGTCGCGTCCGCGGCCAGGCCCATGAGCCCGCCGAGGGCGTCGATCTCCCGCACGAGCTGCCCCTTGGCCAACCCCCCGATCGCCGGGTTGCAGCTCATGACGCCGATCTTCGAGGGATCGGTGGTGACCAGGGCCACGCTCGCCCCCTCGGGCAGGAGGTTGGCCGCGGCCCACGCGGCCTCGGCGCCCGCGTGCCCGCCCCCGATGATGATGACATCGAACCGGCTCATCGGAGAATCGTATCCCTCCGGTCAGAAGGGGTGTTCAGCCGGCGTTTGGTTCTCCGGGCGGGCGCCGGTATCCTGCCGTTCGGGAACACTCGTTCTCATTCCATGCCTGGGACGTCTTCGTTCCCCTCCCGCCGGATAGAGCCAAGGAGTCTCGTCATGACCCGCCCGCGTCCGTTTGGTCCGAGGGCCCATCGTCTGCCCCTGCTGGTCGCCCTCTGCGGCGTGCTCGGCGGCGGAGGCCTGGCAAGCGCCGAGGACGTCATCGTCACCACCGCGGGGCGCCGGTACGTGGGGACGATCGTCGAGCGAACGGTCTCCAAGATTCGGATCCAGACCAAGCTCCACAACATCCCGACGGTCGTTGAGCTGCGCATGGGTGAGGTGGCCCGGATCGAGAAGACCGAGGACCCCGCGCCGGAGAAGGCGACGGAAGACGTCCCCAGCGAGGCGACGCCCGAATCCGAAGCGCCAGAGCCCTCGGTCCCGGACGCCGACTCGCCCACCGATGCGCCACGCACCGAAGAGACCATCAGCAACGCCCCCGCCATGGATCCCGCGCCGGCCGAGACGGAGGAGGACCGGTTCCGCGAGTTCACCCGATCCGGGAGCGCGGCACGCACGCGGGGGCTGAACCTGACCCCGGCGCCGGCCAAACGCGAAGGCGTGCCGATGTACCTCGAGATCCCCCTCCGGGGAACGTTCGGCGAGGAGATCTTCCCCAAGGGCGTCGGCGAGGCGCTCCTCTGGGCCCAGGACCACGGCGTCACGGACATCCTCTTCCGGATCGAGTCTCCCGGCGGCGCGGTCTGGTCCGCGGAACGGATCGTGGAGCTGATGAACGAGTACCGCGGCTCGCTCAAGTTCCACGCGCTCATCGAGCGATCCATCAGCGCCTCGATCTGGCCCAGCTTCGCGTGCGACACCATCGCGATGGCGCCGAGGAGTGGGTTCGGGGGCGCCGTCGCCTTCCGCATCGACGCGGACACCGGGTCGGCGGAGGTGGACCTGAAGATGAACTCCATCCGCATGGCGGAGCTGGTCTCACAGGCGGAGGAGAACGGGCACTCGGGCCACGTGGTCCGGGCGATGATGATCTCGGATCAGTCCCTCTACGCGGTGCTTCCGGAGGGGCAGCGGGAATGGGAGCTGCGCGGCTCGGCCCCCCCACCCTCCGCGCGGTTCGACGACGTCGTGCCCCTCGACACCCCCGAGAGCATCCTGACGCTCACGGCGATCCAGGCGGAGAAGTACGGCATCGCCCCCAAACTCGAGAGCGAGGAGGCCGACGCGTACCTCAACGTGCTCGGCTATCCGGAGTGGGACAGCGCCGGACCCGCCGGGTATGAGCTGACCGAGCACTGGAGCGAGGAATGCAAGGAGATGATGAGCAAGATCGAGGCCCAGTCGGCCATCGCGCTCTCCTCCCTCGCGCGGTATGAGGCGGCCCAGTACGTCCGACCCGCGATCCGCGCGCTCGAGGAGTTCAAACGCGACGTGGCGCGGTTCGACCACCTGACGCGACAGGCGCAGGAGCTGGACCTGGGTGTGCTCATCGCGGAGATGGACCCGACCTGGAGGGAGTTCACTTCAACGCAGGTCGAGCGGGTGCTCAACGATCTGCGGCGGCAGATCCGCCCGTGAGGCCCGGACACCTGGGGCGCCGGCGAGGTCCGGTGCGTAACACGGCGCGAGGGCAGGTGGCCAGGATCAGGGAGTCTCGCGCGGCTGGCCGGTGTTGATCTCGGAGCCGCCGTAGTCCACGCCCCGGAGCCCGCCGCGGGTCCACTTGTAGTAGCCCGTCACGGTGTCGTTGAGTTCACCCGAGAGGGTGGGCGGCTCAAAGGTCAGGTCGGGGGCGTACTTGTAGGTCATGACGCTCGGCAGCGCCGGCTGGTTGGGGCGGTAGCCGGGGTTGGCTTCCTCGGTGACGCGCGGAGCGACCGAGCCATCGAACATCTGGAGCGAGGCCTTCGCCTCCGGGTAGGCGTGGAAGATGCCCTCACCCGCGACGTGGCGATCGTGGAACTCGAACCACGCGACCTTCTGCGCGGGGAAGCTGACCTCGGTGAGCTTGCGCCCCCCGAGTGGGACGTCACCCCCCACGGTCATGGAGTTGTGGTCCGAGGGCGCCTGCTCCACGGTGCGGATGGTGCGTGAGCCGACCTTGTACTTCGCGTCGGGCGCCCAGGCGTAGGGGACAACCTGATAGGTCGTCCCGTAGGGCCACATCGCGGTGTACGCCTCTGAGTGCTGGTAGGAGTTGGGGACCGGGTCGATGTTCAGCGGATCGGCGGCCCAACCGATCTGGATGCGGTCCTCCGGGCAGGCCGCGATCGGATCGGGCAGGGTCGCCCCGTCGTAATCCATGATGATCAGGTGCGTGAAACGCCGGTGCGGATACCGCTCGCGCAGGACGGGAAAGTTCTCGCGCCCGGTCAGGCGCCGGATGATGTCCGTCGCCTGGTACCCGGTCGCCTTGAGGTGGTCCGGGGCGTCGAGCAGGTCGTTGAACTGCGTGCGGTAGTTGCCCGGCTTCCAGCTGTAGGCGGCGATCCAATCGTTGAAATCGGCGCCGTAGCTCGCCATGGAGATCGAGTACTGACGCAGGTTGGAGATGCAAACCGACCGGCGGGCCGTGCGGCGCGCCGCCCCGAGCGCCGGGAGCAGAATGCCGATCAGGAGCGCGATGATCGCGATGACGACCAGCAGTTCAATAAGCGTAAAGGCGCGTCGGGAGTTCATGAATCGGTCTCGCGGGGCTCGGCGTGCGATCCGGCGTGGCGCCGCCGAACGGGGAGTGGGTTGCGTGCGGGATCAGGGCGTCTCGCGCGGCTGTCCGGTGTTGACCTCGGACCCGCCGTAGTCCACACCCTTCAGACCGCCCCGGGTCAGGAGGTAGCGGGCGGCGTACAGCTCGTCCGGATCGCCGCTGACCTGCGGATCGGTGGAGATCGGGATGTACCGCTGCATGTACGGATCGGCGCTGGTGGGATCGTTGGGGTTGAACCCAAGGTTCGCGTCCTGTGTGGCGCGAGCGCCCGCCGAGGCGTCGAACATCAGGACGCTGCACTTGGCGTCGGGGTAGAGGAATGACAGCCCCTTGGAGTCGCTGTGCCGATCGTGGGCCTCAAAGACGTGGACCTTCTGCGCCGGGAAGGCGACGTCGAGGTAGTTGCGCTTGCCCAGGGGACGGTTGCCCAGCGACCAGACGAAGCCGGTGTCGTCCACCGGATACGGCGCAACGCTGTCGCCCCGGGTCATGTCGATCGACCACGCCGCGGGCACCGTGTTGTACGACGCGGAGTACGTGTACCGCTGACGGATCGGGATGCGGGTGATGAAGTTGTCGATCGAAGGCTCGTCCGAGCGCGGCGGGTTCTCCTCCACGCCGTGGACCGGATCGGCCTGCCACGCCAGACGCACCTTGTCCTCCGGGCACGCCACCAACGGCGACGGGAGCTGCGCCCCCATGTAGTCCAGCATCGGCAGGTGGCTGTAGTCGAAGTGCGGGATGATGCTCGACGCGTGCTGGATCTTGTCGTCACCCTCAACGCGTCCCGTGCGTGTCCGCAGGATGTGCGTCATCTGCAGCGTCGCGGCCTGATTGGCGTTCGGGGGGGTCTGCGGCGTGGGGAACCCCGCGACCTCGTACCGCTCGCGGGCCTGCCACGAGTACGACGCGATCTGGTCGTTCTCCTCCGCCGCGTAGTTCGCCAGCGCAACGCCCTGCTGCTGGAGCTGGGTGATGCAGAGTACCCGTCGCGCAGAGCGGCGTGCGCTGCCCAGTGCGGGCAACAGGATGCCGATGAGCAGTGCGATGATCGCGATGACGACAAGCAGTTCGATGAGCGTGAACGCGCGACGGTGTGGCATGCTGAAGACCTCATTCAGGCGCCCGCCCACGAACGGCCGCGCCCAGCAAGTGAATCCCTCCAGACAGTTTATGAAATTTCGCCGCCCCCGTCTCGCCCGAATTGGGATCCAGACCGGGTCATTTGCCCCCTCCGGCCACCCCGGGACCAAAAAACAGGAACGGGCCACGCGACCGGGAAGGATCGCGTGGCCCTGGAAGAAGCAAGGGGAGGGCCGATTCGGCCCGGTCGGGAGGGCGAATCAGGGGCACTCGCCCGTGGGATCGTTCCGGTTGTTGCCCGTGTTGACCTCGGAGCCGCCGTAGTCCACGCCCCGGAGCCCGGCCCGGGTGAACCGGTACCAGACCTTCAGCTTCCGGTCCGGGTCCCCGATCGGATCGGGATCGCTCGTGAGCGGCGTGTACTCCACGCAGAAGGTGTTCGGGGAGGTCGGGTCGTTCGGATGAAACCCGGGGTTGGACTCGCTGGTCCCCAGCGGGCGGACCGATGAATCGAAGAAGAGCTGCGAGCTCTTGGCTTCCTCGTAGGCGTAGAAGAGTCCGCTGCTCGAGGTGTGCCGGTCATGCAGCTCAAACATATGAACCTTCTGCGACGGGAAGGAGACATCGGTGAAACTTCGCCCGCCCAGCGGGGCGTTGCCCGTCGCGTAGAGGTTGGAGGTGCCCGCCGCCGGCGCCACGGTCTCAACCGTGCCGCGCGCTTGGTCCTGCGACCACGACGCGGGCGCCGCCTGATACGTCGAACTGAAGGGCCAACGCTGGGCGGTTGCAGTCAGCTGTGTGCCGTTCTCAAACTGTGTATCGCCCGGGCGGCTGGGGAAATCGCGTGCATCCTCGAACGCGAGCGGATCCTCCGCCCACGTGATGATGTTCTTGTCTTCGGGGCAGGCGGCGATGGGCGTGGGCATCTGCTCACCCGCGTAATCAAGCATCACAAAGTGGGTGTACCGCCGATGGACAAAGATGGGCTGCTGCCCGATGAAGTCCTTGATCTTCCGGTCCCCCGTGCGACGGCCCGTCGCACGCCGGAGAATATCGGTGTTCTGGTGCGCTGGCGCCCGCGTGCGGGCGTCCGCATTATTGGGGAGTTCACGCAGCCCCTCGAACTGGCCATTCCAGCCCGCCATGTTGACGGTCATGCCCGGCTGCCAGCTGTACGCCGGGATCAGATCGCGGAAATCCGACGCGTACCCGGCGCTGGCAATGCCGAACTGCTTCATGTTCGACAGGCAGACGCCACGACGTGCCGTGCGTCGGGCCGAGCCGAGCGCGGGCAGAAGAATGCCGATCAGCAACGCGATGATCGCGATCACCACGAGCAGCTCGATCAGCGTGAAGCCTCGATGACGATGGCGCATGATCCGCCTCCTTCGATCTGTCATCCCAAGGGAAGGCGTTCTCGCACCGCGACGCAGAACAGCGGTCCCGGGAAACAACCACCCTCCCCGTTGGGGGAGGGTGGCGTCTGGATCAGTGTTCATGGCCCGCACAGTCCGTGGACCATGGGCCTGGTTACGGGCAGGTTCCCGTGGGGTTGTTCCGGTCGTTGCCCGTGTTGACCTCGGAACCGCCGTAGTCCACGCCCCGGAGCCCGGCCCGGGTGAACCGGTACCAGACCTTCAGCTCCCGATCGGGATCGCCGACCGGGTCGGGATCCGTCGTCAGCGGGGTGTAGGCGATGCAGACCGTGTCCGACGAGGTCGGGTTGTTCGGATCAAACCCGGGGTTGGACTCGCTGGTCCCCAGCGGGCGGACCGAGGAGTCAAAGAAGAGCTGCGAACTCTTGGCTTCCTCGTAGGCGTAGAAGAGCCCGTTGCTCGAGGTGTGCCGGTCGTGCAGTTCCCACATGTGGACCTTCTGCGACGGGAACGACACATCGTTGAAGCTGCGTCCGCCGAAGGGCAGCGAGCCACGCTGGTACAGGTTCGTCGTACCAGCCGCCGGCGCCACGGTCGTCTCCGTCCCGCGGGCCTGGTCCTGAGACCACGCCGCGGGAACGACCTGGTAGGTCGAGCTGTACGGCCAACGCTGAACAACCGCGTTGTTGGGCGTCGGGTTCGCGAACTGCGGATCATCCGGATTCGCGGGGTAGGGACCGTTGTTCTCGAAGTCCTCGGGGTCAGACGCCCAGGTGATGAGGTTCTTGTCCTCGGGGCAGGCCGCGATCGGCGTGGGCATCTGCTCGCCCGCGTAGTCGATCATCACGAAGTGGGTGTACCGACGCTGCGGGAAGATCGTCCGTCCCATGAAGTTGCGGATCTTGCGATCGCCCGTCCGCCGACCGGTCAGACGCCGAAGGATGTCCGTGTTCTGAAACGCCACGGCATCAACCGGGTCGTTGCCGAGCGTCCGTGTCCCTTCGTACTGGTCGTTCTGCCCGGCGAAGTTCACCGTCATGCCTGGCTGCCAGCTGTACCCCGGAATCTTGTCCCGGAAGTCCGACGCGTACCCGGCGCTGGCGATGCCGAACTGCTTCATGTTCGACAGGCACACGCCCCGACGGGCCGTCCGGCGCGCCGAGCCGAGCGCGGGCAGCAGAATGCCAATGAGCAACGCGATGATCGCGATCACGACGAGCAGCTCAATCAGCGTGAATCCCTTGAGCCGCCTTCTTTGGTCTGTCACAGATGCCTCCTTCCAACGAGGCCCCCACAGCCTGCCGTTGATTCGGGTTGTTCTCAACTCGCCGCTTGCTCGCGGCCCTCAATCGCCCCCCTGGCCTCTCGGACGGGGGGGCGGAACTGGTAAGCGTAGGCGTGACCGCCGGTTCGCGGCCATGTGCGGGTTACGGGCAGGTCCCCGTGGGATCGTTCCGGTCGTTGCCCGTGTTCACCTCGGAGCCGCCGTAGTCCACACCACGGAGCCCGGCCCGGGTGAACCGGTACCAGACCTTCAACTCCCGATCGGGATCCCCGATCGGGTCAGGGTCCGTCGTCAGCGGCGTGTAGGCGTGGCAGAAGGTGTCCGAGGACGTCGGGTTGTTCGGATTAAACCCGGGGTTGGATTCGCTGGTGCCGAGCGGGCGGACTGAGGAGTCGAAGAAGAGCTGTGAACTCTTGGCTTCCTCGTAGGCGTAGAACAGTCCGCTGCTCGAGGTGTGCCGATCGTGGTACTCCCACATGTGGACCTTCTGAGCGGGGAATGAAACTTCATTCAGGCCACGCCCGCCGAAGGGCAACGTCCCGCGATTGTAGAGGTTGGTCGTTCCTTCAACGGGAGCGACCGTGGTTTCGTCACCACGAGCCTGATCCTGCGACCAGGACGCGGGAACCGTCTGGTAGGTGGAACTGTACGGCCAACGCTGAATGATCGCACTGTTGGGACCGCCGCCCGAGAACTGTGGGTCGCCGGGGTTCTGCGGGTACGGTCCGTTGTCTTCAAAGTCGTACGGATCGGCCGCCCACGTGATGGTGTTCTTGTCCTCGGGGCAGGCCGCGATCGGCGTGGGCATCTGCTCGCCCGCGTAGTCCAGCATCACGAAGTGCGTGTACCGCCGGTGCACGAAAATGGCCTGCTGGCCGATGAAGTCCTTGATCTTGCGGTCGCCGGTGCGCCGGCCGGTTGCACGCCGGAGAATGTCAGTGTTCTGAGCCGCGGCAGCGATGACCGGGTCGTTCGGGAGTACGCGCGACCCCTCGAACTGGTTGTTCCAACCCGCCATATTGACCGTCTGATTCGCAGTCCAACTGTACGCCGGGATCCTGTCGCGGAAGTCCGCCGCGTACCCGGCGCTGGCGATGCCGAACTGCTTCATGTTCGACAGGCAGACGCCGCGTCGAGCGGTCCGTCGCGCTGAGCCGAGCGCGGGCAGAAGAATGCCGATGAGCAACGCGATGATCGCAATGACCACCAGCAACTCGATTAGCGTGAAACCCTTGCGCTGCTCCATTCCAGACCTCCTCAAACCTCACCGACTCCCGACACAGAATCGGGATCGGCGACGCGAATCAGAATCCCACACGAAGGGGGCTACCGCGAATGCGGACCGAAACCCCTTCACAAGATTCTCTATCCATTCGTTGAAGATTGCAACCGGGTTCCGAGCGCGCGCAGAAACGCCCCAGAGTGCCATACAAAACCCGATCAATGGGCCTTGCCCGATCATCTACCGGACAAGGCCCCAGAGGAGGCCGAGAGAGAGGCCCGGACCGCCCTTTCAGGCGGGACTTACTCGCAGGGCGCCGTCGGCTCGCCGCGCGGCTGTCCCGTGTTCACGTCGGACCCCCCGTAGTCCACCCCGCGCAGCCCGCCGCGCGTAAACCGATACCAGACAGGGAGTTTCCGATCCGGGTCCCCCACCGGGTCCGGGTCCGTGGTCAGGGGCGTGTATTTCAGACAGACCGTGTCCGGGCTCTCGGGCGAGTTCGGGTTGAATCCCAGGTTGGCGTCCGACGTGCCGAGCGGTCGCACCGAGGAGTCAAAGAACAGCTGCGAGGCCTTCGCCTGCTCGTAGGCGTAGTAGAGCCCGTCCTTGGACGAGTGCCGGTCGTGGAACTCGAACATGTGCACCTTCTGCGAAGGGAAGGAGACCTCGCTGAACCCGCGCCGTCCGAGGGGAAGGTCCCCCCGCGTGAACAGGTTGGAGGTGTCCGTCGCAGGCGCCACCGTGTCCTGGTCGCCCCGGCGCTGGTCCGAGGACCAGGAGGCGGGCACGGTCTGGTAGGTCGAGCTGTACGGCCATCGCTGCGTCACGGGGTTGTTGGGCCCCCCGCTCGTGAACTGTTCGTCCGTCGTCGAGGTGGGGTAGGGACCGTCGTCCTCAAAGGCGATCGGGTCCGCGGCCCAGTTGATGGTGTTCTTGTCCTCCGGGCAGGCCGCGATCGGCGTGGGCATCTGCTCGCCCGCGTAGTCCAGCATCACGAAGTGCGTGTACCGCCGGTGCACGAAGATGGAGTTCGCCTGGAAGTTGCGGATCTTCCGATCCCCGGTGCGCCGACCGGTCGCTCGCCGGAGGATGTCGGTGTTCTGGATCGCCGCCGCGTCCACCGGGTCGTCCGGGAGAACGCGCGGCGCCTCGAACTGGTTCTGATACCCGGCGAGGTTCACCGTCTGCCCGGGCTGCCAGCTGTAGGCGGGGATCCGGTCTCGAAAGTCCGCGGCGTAACCGGCGCTGGCGACGCCGAACTGCTTCAGGTTCGAGAGACAGACCCCCCGCCTGGCCGAGCGCCGGGCCGTGCCCAGGGCCGGGAGCAGAATCCCGATGAGCAGTGAGATGATGGCGATGACGACGAGCAACTCGATGAGTGTGAACGCGGGTCGGCGCATGGATAACCGCCTCCTTCTCGCCCCACGAGCCGGTGGGACCGCGCGCCGGTGGCGTGCGGGGAGCGCGCACGGATCACGCTGATCGGTGTCACGCGAACGATTCGGGTTGAGGGGGCCTCGGGCTCGAGGCGGGAGCCAGGCGTCGCCTAGCCGTTGGAGCCCGTGCGGACTTCGGCGCCGCCGAAGTCCACGCCCCGGAGGCCGTCCCGCGTCCAGCGGTAGTGGCCCTTGAGCGTGTCCCCGTTGGGGTTGTGGAGGGGCGGGGGGTCCGCCGCTCCGGGCGCCGGGTCGTAAATGACCGCGGGCGCCACGCCGCTCGGGTTATTCGGGTCGAAACCGGGGTTGGATCCCTCGGTCAGCTCCGCCCGGACGGAGTTATCGAAAAAGAGCAGGTTGGAGCGGGCGATGGGGTAGGCGTAGAAGATCGGCTTGTTGCTCGAGTGCCGATCGTGGTACTCGAACATGAAGACCTTGGAGCCGGGGAAGTTGACCTCGGAGAGCTTCCGGTTGCCCAGGCGCAACCCCCGGTCGATGCGGGTGAACAGGTTGTAGAAACGCTCCACCGGACCGACCGTTTGCATGTCCCCGACGCGCGTGTCGGGCGACCACGACGCGGGCACGGCCTGGTAGGTCGAGCTGTACGCCCAGCGCTGCCGGATCTCGATCCGAGTCTCGGTCGAGGAGTCCTGATCGGAGGCGGTCGGCACGGTGGAGAGATCCGTCGGATCGCTCGCCCACCGGATCAGATCGCGATCCTCCGGGCAGGCCGCCCTCGGATCGGGGAGGGGGACGGACATGTAGTCGAGCAGCACCAGGTGCGAGAAACGCCGGTGCGGGTAGCGGACCGTGTTGTGCTTGATCTCATTGCCACGCCCGGTCCGCCGGCGGAGGATGTCCGTCGCCTGTGACTGCGCCGCGTCAAGGGAGTCCGAACGCGGCGTGTTCATGCGGTTGTTGAGCGGCTCCCACCGGCTCGGGCGGGAGCCGGGCTCCCATGAGAACGAGGCAATCGAGTCCACCGCGTCGGTGGCGTACGACGCGCCCGCCAGGCCGAGCTGACGCATGTTGGATTTGCAGACCACGTCCCGCGCGATGCCACGAGCCCGTGAAATCGCGGGCAGCAGAAGGGCGATCAGCGTCGAGATGATCACCAGCACGAAGAGCAACTCGATGAGCGAGAATGCCGCTCCGCCTTTGGCGCAGGCTGTCCGTCCGGTCCCAACCAGCATTGCAGACCCCTGAGTCCCTCGATTGGAGGGTTCCGACCCTCGGTTATACGGGGCGGGCAAGAAGCACGCAAGGGGACAGATCGGTCGAGGGAGGATCCGACGCGAGCAATTCGAGCGTCCCCGCCGGGGACGCGAGACTTGTTCGGTATTTGGTTAGTGGGCGTTCCGGTGCACGAAGCCCCGGAAGAGGGTGAGCCAGAGGATGCGGATGTCGAACCACAGCGACCAGTGACGCACGTAAAACAGGTCGTACTGCAGGCGTTTGCGCAGTGAAGTGTCACCCCGCAGCCCGTTGACCTGAGCCCACCCGGTGATCCCCGCCTTGACGTGCTGACGCAGCATGTACCCCCGCCAGTCATCCCGGAACCGGGCGATCAGCTCCGGACGCTCGGGGCGGGGACCGACCAGGGCCATGTCCCCCCGGAGGACGTTGATGAGCTGGGGCAGCTCGTCGATGCTCGTCTTGCGAAGCCAGGCGCCCACCCGGGTGATCCGGGGATCGTTGCGCTGCGTCCAGGTCGCCTGGGTCTGCTCGTCGTCCACGTGTCGCATCGTCCGGAACTTGTAGATCTTGAAGACCTCGCCCGCGAGGCTGACGCGACGCTGCTTGAAAATCACCGGGCCCGGACTCGTCAGCCGGATCGCCAGGGCGATCCCGAGCATCAGCGGGGAGAAGAGCACCAACGCCACCGAAGCGCCCGCGATGTCCAGCAACCGCTTCGAGAACCCGCCCAGCCCCGTGATGGGGCACTCCCGGTAGCTCAGGATCGGCATCCCCTCAAGCTCGTTGACCGTCATGCTCTGCGGCAGGTACCTCGGGTGCACGTCCGGGACGATGCGCACATCCACGGCGAACCGCTCGAGCCGCTTGAGCAGCTCCGGGACGCGCCCGCCCTGCGTGCTCGGCAGGGCGAGGTAGACCGCGTCGGCCCGCTTGCCCTCCAGGATCCGTTCCAGGTCATCCAGCCCCCCCACGACCGGCTTGCCCATGCACTTCTCCCGGCGGGCCTGGTCGTGGTGCGAGATGAAAAAGGCGACGTTGATGCCCGTCCAGCTGTTCCGACCGAGCGTGCGGGCGGTGATCTGTCCGAGGCGCCCGACGCCGATGATCGCCACGTGACACAGGTTGTACCCCCGGCGCCGGATGTAGCGGAGCCCGGACCGGAAGATGAACCGCTGGGCCCCGAGCAGCACGGGGAGCAGCACCGCGAGCACGAGGAGTTGCAGGCGGGCCGGGTCGGTGATCAGGCGGGAGCCGAAGCCCCACAACTGCGCTTCCGGGGCCCGCCCTCGCTCGAGGAAGTCAGAACCCACGGCCCAGAGGGCCACGACGAGCACCACCACCGACACAAACACGCTCTTGAGAATCTGTCCCTGCTCGGCCCAGAGGCTCCGGTCACGCTGGGGGCGGTAGAGCCGGAAGGCCGCGAAGGTGTAGAGGACGATGGGCAGCGCAAAGAGCACGAGCGGGCGCTTGAAGTACCCCTCCCAATCCTGAGGCAGGGGCTCCTCGAAGACCCAGAGTCGCGAGAACCACGCGATCAGACAGGCGGCGGCCACGGCGAGCCCATCGGCCGCGACGAGGAGCGAAACAAAGAGCTGATGACGCTGCTTGAGCACGCTTGCGGTAACCCCCTTGCGGACTTCCCGCTGGTCGCGGGACTATTGAACGAGCCGCTTCCCCGGTCAAATCGGGCAAACCAGAGCGATCCGGCCACCATCCCGGCGAGAACGCCGGTTGTCAGGAGCCAACGCCGGTCCGGAGGTCGTCTTGCCTCGCGTTCAACGCCTCCAGCGCCTCGCGGAGCGAGTCGTCCACCTGATCCGGACGGGGGGGGACGATCTTGATCTGGACGTACAGGTCCCCCTTGGCGCCCCTTTGGTCCTCCAGCCCAGCGCCGCGGACCCGCAAACGGGTCCCGCTCGGGGTTGAGGGGGGCACGGTGATGGTCGCCTCGCCCCCGAGCAGCAACCGGAGGGGAACCTTCGCCCCCAGGGTCGCCTGAGCGATGGTGAGGGGAACCTCGGTGGTCAGGTCAAGCCCCTCGCGGACGAACCGCGGGTGCGGGGACACGCGGATGGTGAGGATCAGATCGCCCCGGGGCGCCTCGGGCGTTGAGCCGGGCTGCCCCTGCCCCCGGACGCGGAGCTTGGCGCCATCGGCCACCCCCTTCGGGATGGTGACCTCGATCGTGCTGGACTTGCCATCCCGGGAGATCACCAGTTTCTGCGTTCCCCCCCGGGCGGCGGTCTCCAGGTCGATCGTGGAGGTGTGCTGGAGATCGGCGCCGCGCCGGGGCGCGCGGGCCCGGGTCTGCTGGGCGCCGAATCCCCCGAAGCCGGAGCCCACGTCCCGCCCCCCGAAGAACGTGTCGAACATGGACCCCAGATCGTCCATGTCGATCGGGACCCCCTGCGAGGACCACGCGCCCGGACCGGGCGCGCCCTCGAACCCCGCGTGCCCCGCCCGGTCGTAGAGCCGACGCTTCTCCGGGTCGGAGAGCACGTCGTACGCCTCCTGCACCTCGGCGAATCGGGCGGCGGCGTCCTCGGCCTTGTTGACGTCGGGGTGGAGCTTGCGCGCCAGCGCGCGGTACGCGTTCTTGATCTGCTCGTCGGAAGCGTCGCGGGGGACACCGAGCGTCTCGTAGAAATCGGCCTTGGGCATCAGGATCACTCTATGGGCGCAAAAGAACGGGCGGCGCTCGGCGAGCGCCGCCCGGGGCAAGGCGTAGAAACCGGACGAGGGTTACGGGTGGTTGTGCCCGGTGTGATCCTCGCCGTCGTCGATCGAGTGCTCGGCCCCGTCGGTCTGGGCGGGGTGCTCGAGGTAGAGGCACTCAATCTGGAAGAGCAGGTCGGACTGACTCGGGATGCCCGCCGCGGGGTTGCCGCGCTCGCCGTAGGCCACATCCCAGGGGAGGAAGACCTTGCGGTGGGTCCCGACGGAGATGCCCTCGATGGCGGCGTTCCAGCCCTCGATCATCCGTCCGGGGGCGGAGGGGTAGTCGAAGATGAAGGCCCGCCCGCGGTCACGGGAGGCGTCGAACTTCTGCCCGTTGGAGAGCCAGCCGGTGTAGTGGGTGTGGACCTTGTCGCCGTCGCGGACGGTGTCCTCGCCGGGGTTGACGAAGTCGATGACGATCACGCCCCCCTCCCGCGTCTCGGAGGTGGTCATGGAATCCACACGCTCGAAGGTGTAGGCGCTGTTGGCGCCCGCCCCCCAGACAATGGCGCCGTTCGCGTCGTACCCGCGGTCCGCGGTCGTGAAACGGTCATTGCTGAGGGTGATCTCGCTGGTCATTTCCACGGCGCCGCCCACGCCGGTGGGGTAGGGGTAGGGCGTGGAGCCGGAGTAGGTGTTCCCGTTCTTGGTCAGCGCGACGTCGAGGGTGGCGATCAGATCCTCACGGGAGAGGTCGGGGAAGAGATCGGGGGCCGCGTAAAGCCCGGCGAAGGCCGCGCGGGTGACGTCTTCGGTCAGCAGCTCGTAGGTCCGCAGGCGGATCTGGTCCTTGTAGCGGTAGAGCTGGAAGACGGCCTGGCGGTACGGCTCCCAGAGGGAGTCGGCCCGGGCCGTTTCGACGTAGAGCGTGTCCGGGACGCCCTGGATGCTGATCGGGGCGACGTTCATCGCGATGTTGGACTCGCCCTCGGAGCCGAACTCCGCGACCGCGTCGGTGGTGCGCCACGAGCCGGTGAGCATCTTGGCCACCTCGGCGATGCCCTCGTCGCTCCACGTCGGGGCCCAGACCTGGGCGGTCTCCCCCTCCTGGGCGTACGCGACCCCGCCTGCAACGGGGGCGACAAACGCGGCGGCGGCGACCGCCAGACTCGCGATCCTTCCTCGTCGATCCTTCATCGTGTCCTCCATCCCCTGCGCATGGGGGGGTAAAGCTCTGGTTGAACGGGCCGAAACTCTAGGCGGGGAGCCTGCGGATGGTCATGCAAGCCCGGGGGAGCCTCTACGTTCAACCGAGCGTCCGAGGTTCACGATGCGTAAGAAAGCTCGAACCCTGCGTCTCGAATGAGACGAAGGGCGGGGGCGCCCCGTACGATTGCCGATTCTGAGGGGAAACATCCACGTGACACGACCACCCGACGACTCCGACCTTTCAGACACCGGCGTGGATCTGGACGAGACGAACGCCGCCCTGGAGGACACCGTCGCCGACGTCGAACTGGACGAGGCCCTGGATGAGATCGAGGCCCCCGCCGGAGACCACGACGCGGAACTTGAGGACGGGGGCAAGCTCCTGGAGGGTTTCGACCCCGAGGCCCACCACGTCAACGTCTCGCAGCAGAGGTCCGTCAAGCGGGCGATCAAGAGCGAGGGGGGGCAGTTCGTCATCGGGTTGCTCGTCTTCGCCCTCGCCCTGGGCGTGCTGGCGCTCGCGGCGACCATCCGCACCCAGCCCTGGCTGATCGCGGCCGGGGTGGTCGCGCCCCCCGCCCTCATCTGGTTCTTTCTGCGCTGGAAGCGCTGGCTCGCCGGGGCGCCCTACGCCTACCGCCTGCTCACCTCGCTGGGGGAGGACGCGGACAACCTGCTCGAGGAGCGCCGCCAGAAGATGCTCCGCGAGGGGATGGACCCGGGCGAAAAGTGAACGCCCGCGGGCGGCGCCGAGCGCACTCCCCCGCACACCCGGCGCCGCGCGCGGCGTTCGATCGGTCTCTGCGCGAGGGCGCCAAATCTTTCAGCGCGAATACAAAAAAAATGCCGCCCGGTCTCCCGGGCGGCGTCGGTTGGGCGGGCTCGGCCTCGGCTCAGGCCAGTTCGGGGAACATCTTGGTCACGGTGTTCACCAGATCCTGCACGTGGCTCGCCGACTCGTCGAAGAGCTTCTGCTCCCCCTCGTCGAGCTTGAACTCGACGATCTTCTCGACGCCGTCAGCCCCGAGCATCGCCGGCACACCGACGAAGAGTCCCTTGGCGCCGAACTGCCCGTCGCAGTAGGCCGCGGAGGGGATGATCCGCTTCTTGTCCTTGACGATGGCCTCGACCATCTGGATCGTGCCCGCGGCCGGGGCGTACCAGGCGCTGGTCCCCATGAGCTTGACGACCTCGCCCCCGCCCTTCTTGGCCCGCTCGACGCAGGCGTCGATGGTCTCCTTGCTGAGCAGGTCGGTGACGGGGATGCCGTGGACGCTGGTGCAGCGCGGGAGGGGGACCATGTCGTCCCCGTGCCCACCCAGGAGCAGGGCGGTGACGTCCTCGATCGAGCAGCCGATCTCCCAGGCGATGAACGTCCGGAAGCGGGCGACGTCGAGGGACCCGGCCTGGCCCATGATGCGGTTGGTCGGGAAACCCGTCGCCTTCCACGCGGTGTAGACCATCGCGTCGAGGGGGTTGGAGACGATGATGACCTTGGAGTCCGGGGCGTACTCGGCGATCTTCTCGCTGACGCTCTTGACGATCTTGACGTTGGTCTCGATCAGGTCATCGCGGCTCATGCCCGGCTTGCGCGGGATGCCCGCGGTGACGACCACCACGTCCGAGCCGGCGATGTCCTTGTAGTCGAAGGTGCCGGTGAGGTTGGCGTCGAAACGTTCGATCGGGCCGCAGCAGGCCAGGTCGAGCATCTTGCCCTTGGGCATGTGCTGGTCGGGGGCGTCGGCGCGGGGGATGTCGAGGACGACGATGTCGCCCAGCTCCTTCGCCGCGGCCCAGTGGGCGCAGGTCGCGCCGACGTTCCCGGCTCCGATGATGCTGATCTTGGCACGCTTGGGCATGGGCTGGTCTCCTCCGATTCTCGTGTGTTCGTTGCCTGGGCTCGGATGCTAGGCCCGGTCGGCCTCAACACCGTCCGGGCGGAAGACCTCGACCGGCGGCGCCTCGATCCGACCGGCGCCCCGCGCCTCGGGCGGGACCGCGCACGCCCGCCCGCCCTCGATCGCCAGCACCAGCAGCGGCTGACCCGGGGGCAGATCCTCGTTCATCGGGATCACCAGGTCGCGGGTGATCGCTCCGGTCGCAAAGTCGAGCTGGCGGTAGACCTGGCGGGGCGTGCTGATCCGCTCGGCGGGGGAGAGCCTGCCGCCGCGGCGCGTCAGGAAGGCCTCGATGGCGTCGGCCTCGTCCTCGGTCGGGGGCGAGCCGCCCGGGCCCCGGGCGAAGGCCGCGACCGACCCCCTGAACAGGGGCACGCCCGGCGAAGGGAGGAACAGATCGCCCTCGAATCCGAGGGCGCCGAGCCTCTCGCACAGGTCCGCGGGGTGGGGCGCCTCGAGTCGGTCGGAGGCGACGAGCCACTCGACCCCCGCGTTGGCCGCCATCTCGAAGGCGATGCGTGAGTCGGCGATGATCGCCCCCACCTCTTCCGGCAGCGATTCCCCGTGCCAGAGCGCGTTGAGCCGGGCGACGGACTCGCGACACGAGATCTCGGCCCGGTCGATCGCGACGGGACGCTCCGCGGGGTCCAGCTCGTCAAGCTCGCCCAGCGCGTGGGTGACGGCCTGGAGCGTGATGATCGCGGGGACCGCCTCGCGCCAACGCCCGCCCTCGCCTTCCCGGGGCAGGGCGACGGCGGCCTGGGCGAACTCGGTCCACTTGCCCAGCAGGGTCGCCCAGGTCAGCACTCGGTCGGCGTCGCTCATCGGGCGAGGGTAGGAGAACAAAACGGGCGCGGGGCCGACGATTCGCCGGCCCCGCGTGGGAGATTGAAGATGAGAGGGGGCTCAGGCGGCCTCCTCCTCCGAGGTCGAGTCGATCCCGGTCCCCGCGACGCCGTCGCGAGTGACGTAGAAGAGGCTCTTGGAGATCGGGTAGGGCATGCGCTGGTAGTCCTCCTCGATCCGCCCGCTGAGACGGTTGAGGAAGGGCTTGGGCTCGCAGGAGAGGGCGATGAACATGTCCCGGGCGGGGGTGGCGACGTAGAAGTCACCGCCCAGGCGCGGGGCGAGCTTGCCGAACAGGTCGCTCATCAGGAGCCGGGCCGCGTCGTACCCGTCCTGCTCGGCGACGATCACGGCCTTGCCCCCCTCCTTGGACTCGATGATCTGCATCTCGAGGTCGGGGGCGTAGCGGTCGAGGTTCTCGCGGGCGATCTTCTCGAGCTGGTCGAGGTCGATCCCCCAGCGCATGACCTGCTCGGTGGTGATGCTGACGGTCATGTGGGGGAGGTCGGTGACGAAGACCACCACGGTGTCGTTGACGAACGGGACGTGCGCCACCAGCTCCCGGGAGAGGTGCTCAAAGATCGAGACCGGTTGGATCCGGGGCATGATGCGGGCACGGGCGAACTCGAACGGGACTTCGGTCATGTCCAGCGGGTCCCCAGCGAAGAGCTGGTCCAGAAAGTGCTCCACAATCTCGGTCCCGCGGTCCGGCTCGTGCTGGACCATGCGGAACAGGTTCTCAAGATCCAGACGACGCCCGTTGACGAGCAGTTCGCGCGGGCCCGTCAGGTCGATCTGGTAGCCCGGCTGCATCCGCCGGACAAGACAGGCGACCTGCTCGGCAAACGCCTCCGGTTCCATCGGCATGTACGCCATTGGCGCCTCCGCAGATGCCGGGACCGCCCCGAAAGGTCGTGTCCCGTGAGCCCTGGGCCTCCCTCGTGGAGCCCCGTCCCGTGGCGATCGGCGGCGTGGGCGGCGTGGTCAAGAGGGGACCCCGGCGATGGACCCCGGAAAGGGCGCCCGGCGGGGCGCGTGCGGCACATCCGTCCCGACCGGACCCCCGCAGGTCCGAATCGGGCGCCGGCGAGGGGAGGGAAGATGTGGGTGGTGTGGACTTGGCGGCCTGTGCGGGGTCTGGCTAGAATCGCCGCCGGCGGGCTCGGAACCGCCGCCGCCAAGCCGGGCTGGACCCGAAGACGTACTTCGGGAGCCGGGGGAGCTGGCGACCTCTGCGGAGATACGAGCGTGACCGAACAAGAGATTGAGGCAAAGGTGATCGAGATCGTGGCTGAGCAGATGGGCGCGGAGAAGGAAAAGATCTCCCGCGACACGAGCTTCGTCGAGGATCTGAACGCTGACAGCCTCGACACCGTCGAGCTGGTCATGGAGTTCGAGGACGAGTTCGAGACCTCCATCCCGGACGACCAGGCCGAGAAGATCCAGACCGTCGGCCAGGCGATCGACTTCATCAAGCAGGCCCAGGGCGTGGACTGAGCCCGGTTCCGGCGTCCCTCGCCGCCCGGTCTTCGCCGCGTCCGCACGAGCCAACAGGAGGGGCGGGCCCGATCGAGGGTCCGCCCGTTTGCGTTCACGATGAACACCCCAGCGACATCGAGAGATCCGTCCCAGCGCGTGGTGATCACGGGCATGGGCGCCGTCACCAACCTCGGGCTCGACGCCCCGAGCACCTGGAACGCCATGCGCGAGGGACGCTCGGGCATCAGCACGATCGAAGAAGAAATGTTCGATCGCTACCCCGAGCCCTGGGACGTCAAAATCGGGGGCCAGGCCAAGGGCTTCTCCCCCGAGCCCGTCCTCGACCGACGCGAGGCCCGGCGCCTCGACCGGTGCACCCAGCTCGGCATCGTCGCCAGCGAGGAGGCCGTCAAGGACTCCGGCCTCGACTTCAACTCGGGCCAGATGGACCGACGCGGCATCGTGATCGGATCGGGCATCGGCGGCATCCGGACCATCGAAGAAGGCCTCAACACCATGCGCGACCGCGGCTGGTCCCGCATGAGCCCCTTCACCGTCCCCCGCCTGATGGTCAACGCGGTGACCGGGAACGTCTCCATCCGCTACAACCTCCAGGGCCCCTCCTCCGCCCACGCCACCGCCTGCGCCAGCTCCGGGCACGCCATCGGTGACGCCATGGGCTACATCCAGCGCGGCCTGGCCGATGTCATGCTCGCGGGAGGCGCCGAGGCCGCCGTCTCCCCCCTCTGCATCGGCGCCTTCTCGACGATGAAGGCCCTCTCCAAACGCAACGACGAACCCACCAGGGCCTCCCGCCCCTTCGACAAGGACCGCGACGGCTTCGTCCTCAGCGAGGGCGCGGCGGTCTACGTCCTCGAGTCCCTCGAGCACGCCAAGGCCCGCGGCGCCAACATCTACGCCGAACTCGTCGGCTACGGCAACTCCTGCGACGCCGGGCACATCACCGCCCCCGATCCCGAAGGGCGCGGCGCCAGCCGCTCCATGCGACTGGCGATGAGCGACGCGGGCATCGCCCCCGAGCAGGTCACCTACGTCAATGCCCACGGCACCTCGACCTCCCTCGGCGACAGCGCCGAGGTCGCCGCGGTGCTCGGCGTCTTCGGCGACCACGCCCGCGCCTCGCGCGGCGGCTCCCTCATCATGAGTTCCACCAAGTCGATGATCGGGCACTGCCTGGGCGCCTCGGGGGCGGTCGAGACGATCGCCTGCGTCCACGCCGTGCGCGACGGGGTCATCGCCCCGACGATCAACCTGGAGAACCCGGACGAGGGGTTCGACATCGACCTGGCGCCCGGGGACGCCCGCGAACGCCCGACCCAGTTCGTGATGAACAACACCTTCGGGTTCGGCGGGCACAACGTCTCCCTGATCGTCGCCCGCTTCGACGGCTGACGCGCAACCCCCGCGCCCGCCCGGTCGCCCTCCCCCAC